>ERZ1673722.384-NODE-384-length-59332-cov-17.031378_pt1 | contig 59332 bp, 46 predicted proteins | sample MGYA00580222_ERZ1673722 | MGnify/ENA primary metagenome ERZ1673722 (study PRJEB41218, sample SAMN15661750) | gut metagenome | host: Homo sapiens | place: Canada: London | collected 2015-08-20/2019-03-30 | study: EMG produced TPA metagenomics assembly of... | reverse complement strand
ACCTAAAAAGGAGCTGTGAAGAAATGAATCCTCATTTCTTCACAGCTCCTTTTTTATTTTTTCAGTGCTTCGACATCCGCGATGGCTTTTCTCAAAAGCTTTGCGGTGACAGGATAGGGGACCTTGTTGAGGTCCGGCTTTGTGAGTGCATTGGCGATGAGTTCTTCCGGATCGGTGAGGCCGATGTCAGAAAGAGAGTGCGGGAGATGCGTGCGTTCGCAGAAGGCGTAGAGCTTGTTTCTTTCTTCCTGCTGTCCGTCCAAGGTGAGGAGGACGAGGGTGCCATAGCAGACGACCGCGCCGTGGAGGTGCGCTCCTTCATGGGCTACGCCGGTGTGAGAATTGTAGAGGGCATGTGCGACGCTGGAGTTGTAGTCTTCCGGTTCCAGATTCGAAATGATGCCGGTGGAGCAGATGATATTCTGGGCTACATACTCGAGGGCTTCGCCGGCTGTCTTTTCATCAGCAGATTTCAGCGCGGCTTCGCCGTATTCGAGAAGGCCCTGCGAGCAGGTGCCGGCCAGCGTGACGCCGAGATTTCTGCCGTAGGGGAGGACATCGCCTCTGGCAGAGAATTCGACTTCGTACTGTTTGGAGAGCGCGTCGCCGATGCCGGCCCAGAGGTATTCTCTTGGCGCATTTGCGATGACGCCGGTATGGATGAAGGTGTGGTAGGACGGACGATCAACGTAGTAGACCTGGCGGAAGGTGTGGTCTTCGTAGTAGTATGCGCCGACAGCGGTGACGGGAGCGCAGTTCGAGGCAAGGGTCGGGAAGGTGAAGTAGGGCTTGCCTGCTTCAGCAGCTGCTTTCTTCGCCGTGTCGATGGCGCGGCCGCCGCCCATGGCAAAGACCATGTCCGCTTTCTGGAAGGCTTCGTTTTCTTTCAGCGCTTCGGCGTTTTCAAATGTCGCATCGCCGCCGTAGTAGAGGGAGTCGAGGATCTCCATCTTGCCTTCCAGCGCTTTCCGAAGGAGAGGCTCGGCAGCGGCTCTGGACTTGTGCCCGCCGATGAGGACGGCGGTCTTTCCGAAGTGATGGCAGACATCGTAGACGCTGTCATATGCGTCAGTACCGATGGTATAGCTGGGGAGGAACTGGTTTGTCATGGGATGGCCTTCTTTCGTAAATGATGTGTGGAAATGGATGATTTCTATTGTAGTAGATTTTGGGGTATGGTTCAATGGGGTTCAGGGTTCAACGGGGACGGTGCCCCGTCTCCTAGTCACCAGTCACTAGTCTGTCGCAAGCTCGCGGACGTTGACGGCTTCGGTTTCTTCTTCTTCGCTGAATCTCGGGTTTAGGTAGTTGACGCAGGCCCAGGCGAGGACAGCACCGGAGATGGTGAACCAAGCGGAGAAGATCGCGCCCGGTACGACGGCTGCCGGCATGGAAGCGAAGTGGACTTTGGCAAGACCGGCGGCGAGGCCGGAATTCTGCATGCCGACTTCGACGGAGAGAGTGACGGCTTTCTTCCAAGAGAGGCCGCAGAGTTTGGCTACGGCAAGACCTAAGACATAGCCGAGCGTATTGAAGAGGACGACGACTGCGAGGATGACGCCGAGGTTATCCATGATGGCTTTGTGGGAGGTACCGACGACGCCGGCGATGATGAGGCAGATGGTGACAGAGGAGACGGCGGGGGTGTAGTCTGTTGCGACAGCGGCTGCTTTCGGGAGGAAGTATTTCAGCGCAAGGCCGAGGCATACGGGGAGGATGACGATCTGCAGGATGGAGAGGAACATGCCGACCGGATCGAAGGCGATTTCCTTACCGATGAGGAAGAAGGTCAGCGCCGGGGTGAGAACCGGAGAAAGCAGGGTGGAGACGGAGGTCATGGTGACGGAGTACGCGAGGTCGCCTTTGCTCATATAAGTGATGACGTTGCTCGTCGTGCCGCCGGGGCAGGCGCCGAGGAGGACGAGGCCGGCGGTGAGGCCAGGCTCGAGGGCAAAGAGTGTACCCAGTGCGAAGGCGAGGAATGGCATGATGGTGTACTGCGCGAGCGCACCGAGGAAGATGTCGCGCGGACGGCGGAAGATGACGAGGAAGTCTTTGAGGTCAAGCGTGGTGCCCATGCCGAACATGATGACGCCGAGCAGTACGGAGAGGACGGAGACGCCCTGGACTTTGCCTAAGATCCAAAGCCAGCTAGTCGGGGTGACAAGACCGAGTACAAGAAAGACGACGGCCATGACGCCGAAATATTTCGCAAGCATTTGACAACATTTTTTCATGGTAGAGCTCCTTTGGGAAAATGAATACAGGGTTCAGATCGAATGAGGATGGGGGCTATGCCGCCGGTCTTTTGGGGCATAGCCTTTCAGGCAGAATGTTCAATATCACTTTCCATAAGGATCCCTTCTTTCTGCAAAACTCGCGGTAGAGCAGGGATTGGAAATAAAAAATCCGTCCCTCGACTGAGGGACGGATACTGGTTCCGCGTTACCACCCTGATTCCTGAAGGATATGACTATCCCAGGCGCTCTACAACGTACAAACATACGCGTTTCCTGTAACGTGGAAATGACGTCGGCACTTAATACGATTCGATTCAGCACCGCACCTCGGGGATGATTTTCATATGTCCTGTCCTGCCGGATTGCACCAGACTCCGGCTCTCTGAGAAGATCTCGGAAATACTACTCTTTCCCTTCAAAGGGTTTTCTTCGTGTGAAGATGAGCTGATTATACAGGATGGGATATGCATCTGTCAAGCGTTTGCAAAATATGGAAAATGGGACGTTCTCATGGGCAAGGATGAGAAATTTAGATAATTAGTGGCTAGTCACCAGTCACTCATCCCAAGCTACTCATCCCTGCTTTCAAACTGTTTCTCTTGTAGTATAATAGAAAAAACTTTTTTCGAAAGAGATACATGTATGGATGCCATATTGCAAGGTCTTTCCGGCATTTTTGAAGTGGTTCTCATGGCGGGGCTGGGCTTTTTCTTAGCGAAGAAGGGCTGGTTCTGGGAGAATGCGGCGAAGAATCTGACGAAGCGCACGATGACTGTCGCGCTGCCGCCGCTCATGATTCATTCGCTGTATGCGAATTTTACGCATGATGCACTGATCGCGGCGGCGCCGGATCTGGTGCTGCCCTTTGTTTCTATCTTCGCCAGTTACCTCGCTGGGCATGTGCTCGCATCCGTGCTTCATATCTCCAAGGGACGCCGCGGCATTTTTATCTGTACCTGCTGCATTGCGAATGCCATCTTCATCGGCGTGCCGGTGAATGTGGCGCTCTTCGGCGAGGCGAGCGTGCCGTCGTGCATGCTGTACTATCTGGCGAATACGACGATGTTCTGGGCGCTGGGGGCGTACCTCATCATACGGGCTGCCGGCGGGGATCACCATTTCACGCCGCGGGAGATGCTCTTGAAGCTCCGCACTCCGCCGCTCATGGGATTCGCAGCGGGTGTCATCCTGCTCCTTGTGAATGTCCCCATCCCGCACTTTGCGATGGCAGCGATGAAGTATGTGGGCGGTATGGCGACGCCGATGGCGCTCATGGTCATCGGTATCCAGATGAGCCAGATCCCTCTTTCCTCCATCCATTTCAATAAGGACTTGGTGGGGGCGATGGCGGGCCGTTTCCTTCTGGCACCGCTCTGCCTCTTCCTGCTTCTTCCCGTCATTCCGGTTTCCGAGATGTCTTCCAAGGTCTTTCTCATGCAGGCGGGGATGCCGGCGATGACGAATATGACGATCCTCGCGACTGCGGTCGGAGCGGATGCGGAGTACTCGACGACGGTGAACTGCGTCTCGCTCGCTTTGGGCGTATTCTTCGTGCCGTTTTACATGTATATGCTGGCGTGAGGGGGCTGCGCCAATTAGAAATGAGAAATTAGAAATGAGAAATGGTGGTGGCAGCTTCGCTGCATTTTAGATGATGGTATTCCCGTATCGTCAGCCTTCCCCTCGAGGGGAAGGTGCCCCGAAGGGGCGGATAAGGCACAGGCGGCATGAAAGAGAGTGGGAAGGAGCGTCTCAAGTCGACGATTTACGAAAGCACCCGAGCACCGCTCCGCGGTCCCCCTTCCCCGATGGGGAAGGCTAAGAGGTGCGACGCTTCGCGTCGATTTTTTATAAAGGGCGATGCCCGAAAGTGGTATTTAAGTCACTAGTCCCCAGTCCCTAGCTACTCATCCCTGCTTTGAAACGTCAGGGGTTGTGGTGGCGGCTTCGCCGCATTTTAGATGATGATACGAGGGAACCTGCTATCAAGAGCCCTTCGGGCATCGCCCTGTTTATACTCCGCGGCGCTGCTGATTTTTATGCGCCGCACTACCATTTCTCATTTCTCATTCAAGCGAGGGTTTCAAACGTAATCAAAGGGCGACTCTCTCCACGGGCTAACCCTGAACCCTATATTTTCCCCAAGGAGTCTTCTATGAAATCTAGCGAATGGTCGATTTCCTTTCTCCAGCAGCTCTTCTCGCTGACGAGCCGCTACTGGAGATCCGAAGAAAAGAAGAGTGCCTATGCCTATCTTTTTGGCATCGTGATCCTTACGATCGCAGCGGTCTACATGACACTGCTCCTGAACGACTGGTTCAATGAATTTTACAGCGCGCTGCAGAATTACGATGCGGATGCGGTCTATCACGGGCTGATCCGTTTCACCGGGCTCGCCTTTGCACACATCGCCTTTGCGGTCTATGCGTACTATCTGCAGCAGCAGCTCGCGCTCCGCTGGCGGCGCTGGCTGACGGAAGAATACCTCGCCCGATGGACGGAGCGGGAGATGTACTACCGCATGGATATGTTCTCCAAGGAGGCGGACAATCCGGATCAGCGAATTTCAGAAGACATCAATCTTTTCACGGCGCGCACGCTTTCTTTCATGTCGGGGCTTCTGAAGGCCATCACCACCATCGTCTGTTTTATTTTCGTGCTGTGGCAGCTGTCGGAGCCGCTGCCCTTCACCGTGGGCGGCGAGACGTATCATATCTATGGCTATCTCGTGTGGACGGCGCTCATCTACTCCCTCATCGGCACGTGGATCACGCATCGGGTCGGGCATCGGCTTGTGGGGCTGAATTTTGTGCAGCAGAAGCTGGAAGCAGACTTCCGTTATGCCATGGTGCGGCTTCGCGAAACGGCGGAAAGTGTTGCTTTCTATGAGGGCGCGGCGCGCGAGCGGGGGATACTTTCTACCCGTTTTGGGAAGCTCATCGAGAATACGATCTACATCATCAAGAAGCAGAAGCAGCTTTCTTGGCTCACCAATTCCTATGGGCAGATCGCGATCATTTTCCCCTTCGTCGTCGCGGCGCCCCGCTATCTTTCGAAGCATATTTCCTTAGGCGGGCTCATGCAGGTGGCGAACTGCTTCGGCAAGGTGCAGGAGTCGATGTCCTACTTCGTCGACGTGTACAGCTCGCTGGCGGAGTGGCAGTCCTGTGTGGATAGGCTGCTCACCTTCGATGCGCACATGGCGGACATCCGGGAAGAGACGGACCGCGCAGGGAAGATGGAGCGGCGCGAGGGGAAGGAGCTCCGTCTCTCGGATGTAGAAATCGATGTCCCCGGCGGCCGTGTGCTCTGCCGTCATCTGGATGCGGTCATCCATGCGGGGGAGAAGGTCATCATCAAGGGTCCTTCCGGTTCTGGGAAATCGACGCTCCTTCGCGTGCTCGCCGGTTTCTGGCCCTATGCGAAGGGCGAGATGATCCTGCCTCTCAAAAAGGAAACCATGTTCATCCCGCAGAAACCCTACATGCCGATGGGAACGCTCGCCGAAGCTGTCGCATATCCGGATATCGGGCTTTCGCGGAAGGAGTGGGAAGCGCTGCTTGCGTTCTCCGGGCTTTCCCACCTGATTCCGCTGCTGGACAGCGAAGGCGACTGGAGCCATATCCTCTCTCTGGGCGAGCAGCAGAAGCTCGCTTTTGCGCGCGTCTTCGCGAAGCGGCCCCGCTGGGTCTTCCTCGATGAAGCGACATCCGCGATGGATGAGGAGACCGAGAGCCGTCTCTACGGGCATCTCGCCTCCCTCCCCGGCATCACCGTCGTCAGCGTGGGCCATCGCTCGACATTGGACAAGTGGCATGGGAGGGTGTGGGAGATAGGAGAGTGAAGGTTCGGGGTTAGCCCGTGGGCGCCTCGCCCATGGATGGCGGTTGAAAGCTTTGCTCGAATGAAAAATGAGAAATGGTGGTGCGGCGCATAAAAATATGGAAGCGCCGCGGAATATAAACAGGGCGATGCCCGAAGGGCTCTTGATAGCAGGTTCCCTCGTATCGTCAGCCCCCTTGCGGGGAAGGTGCCCCGAAGGGGCGGATAGGGCACAGGCGGTATGAAAGACAAATGAGGAAGAATGCCTCCCAGTCTCCTAGTCCCCTAGTCTCCTAGTCCCTAGTCACCAGTCACTAGCTACTAGCTACTCATCCCTGCTTTCAAACTTAGGGAAACGCTGAATGCAATGGGACAATAGGCAGTATACTGGCTGCGCTTATTGTTAGTTATTCATCATTGTTAATCTTGACAATCTCCGGTCAACCTCTTTATACTATTAGTCATAAGCCGAAGCGGAGGCTTCGGCTATCTTTTTGAAATGATAGTTAACTTCAAACGTCAATATATGTTGACAAATAAAGAAGGCAAGAAGGTATCAGACGAAGAGACTGGAAGACATCTGAAGTCAAACGTCTTCCAGTCTCCATTTTTCCAAAGGAGTGACACCATTGTTGTACAGTGTAAAGATGCGTTCGAGCCTTGGCGGCTCACATGGCGTGGGGGGACGTCATATTTCCGGAGCCGAAAGGATCGTGCCCGAGGATGGACTCGAGGAGCAGGTGATCGCCATGCTGCGCCGTGCGAGGATGCACGAGCGCGGGCGAGCCGATTTCATTCAGGTGAAAGTGGAAGAGATCAAAGAGAAAGACATCATGACCTGCCCGCTGATCCCGATGTACCAGATGAATACCGTAACGAAGGACGAGGGGCGGCAGGCTGCGAGGAAGGAGCTTCTCCGCATCGGTGTCAGCAAGACCGCGGTAGAGAGTGCCTTCCGTGAGCTGGAATCTTTGACTGACAGCATGCGCGGGGCGATCGTGATGGATGCGGTGACGGGCGAGCGTCTCGATGACCGCGCCGAGCGCGGTGTGCGCTGCAGCAACATGGACTGCGAAGATACGGCGCTCTATGAAGCGCGCATGGCAGAAAAAGGGCTCGGCGGAGATCATCCGCGCGAAGCCCTCGTCCTCGCCTCGAAGGTGGCCTATGGCCCCGGCACGGTCGCCGAGCTCTGCTGGTCGGATGATCCGGACTATGTGACAGGCTATGTGTGCTCCAAAAAATTCGGCTATGGACGTATCACTGTCATGAAGGACATGGGGGATCCCGTAGGCGGCCGTGTCTTCTTCGTCGAGCACGGCACCGATGCGGCGGAGTATGACGACTATATGCAGAATCAGGTCGTGCTTGTGCGGATGGGAGAGTAGGGACTGGTGGCTAAGAGATTAGGAGACTAAGAGACATCAGACTCTCGTATCGTCATTTCGAGCGTAAGCGAGAAATCTTCCTTGCAGACCGAAAAACGAAGAATGTGTGAAAGTAGAAATACGTAGCACAAAGGCGGCGTTTCCCTGCAGTGCCCATGTGATACTGACGCAGTGCAAGAAAGACCCTCGGCTGCGCTTTCGATGACGACGGCGCGAAGCGCTATCAAAATTCCGCGGCGCTTAGATCCTTCGACTCAGTTCTCCTATTTCAGATAAGCCATTATTTAAGGAAACGCTGATTAAATCGCAGAGTCAGCTTCCACAAGAATTTTTATACATAGCTTCGTCATAACCTTCCTTAAATAGCTCGCTATTCGCGTCAGGTTATTCCTTGCTATGCCTAAAAATTCAAGAGTAAAATCTGACAATGATTTAATCAGTGTTTCCTTAACATACGACGTTTTTCTCCGTTCAGGATGACGAAATGCGCCGTACTACCCCGCTGAACCTATAGAACCCTTTGAACCTATAGAACCGATAGAACCCGCTCCCCCTCTTTTGCAAACAATCAAAGGGCGCCCTGACCGCGGGCTAATCCTGAACCCATTTTTAGTGAGGTATACCCATGAAACTACAAGACATTCCATCAGCACTGTCCGCCATTGCGGACGAAGGCCGTTTCCGGCGGGTCGAAGACCTGCGGATGGTGACGGCATCCCGCGGCATGAGGCGGAACGGGAAGGAATACATCGTATTCAATTCCAATGACTATCTGGGCATGACCCATGAAAGCGAAGTCATGGCGGCCGCGCGGCGCGCTGTGATCTATGGCACCGGTTCGGGCGGTGCGCGGCTGACCTCGGGCGCCGTTTTCGAACTCTCCGAGCTGGAGAAGGCGCTCGCGGCTTTCAAGCACGCAGAAGATGCGGTGATCTTCAATACAGGCTATATGACGAACCTCGGCGTCCTGTATGCGCTTGCCGGCAAGGGCGACGTGATTTTTTCCGATGCGTTGAATCATGCGAGCATCGTGGATGGCTGCCGGATTTCCAAAGCGAAGGTCGTCGTCTATGCGCACTCCGATATGGAGGACCTCACCCGGCTTCTGGCCGAGACGCCCTGCGAAGGACAGCGCTTCATCGTGACCGATGGCGTTTTTTCCATGGACGGCGACATCTGCCCGTTGCCGGCGCTGCTTTCTTTGAAAAAGAAATACGAGGCCTGCCTCATCGTCGATGATGCACACGGCGTGGGTGTCATCGGCGACACCGGACGCGGCACGGCAGAGTACTATCACGAGAGCGGCATCGACATCCAAGTGGGGACGCTCTCCAAGTCGCTCGGCGCCGAGGGCGGCTACGCGGCGGCTTCGAAGGAGATCACGGACTATCTCAGGAATGCCTCCCGCCCCTTCATCTTCTCCACCTCGATCTCTGCCGTGACAGGAGCGAGTGCGCTGGCTGCGCTTCGACTTCTGGAGGGAAATCCTTCTCTCTACATGGGACGGCTCCGCTTCAATACCGCTTACATGAAAGCGAAGCTCTCAGAAGCCGGCATCCCCGTTCTTCCGGGCGATACGTCCATCATTCCGATCGTCATCGGTGATGAGAAGCGGACGCTCGCTTATGCAGAGGCCTGCCGCGAAGACGGCATCCTTCTCTCTGCCATTCGCCCGCCGACGGTACCCGCCGGTACGAGCCGCATCCGCCTCACCGTCACCGCCGCGCACACGAAAGATGAACTCGACCGCGCGGCGGAAGTGATGAAGAGGCATTGGAGGTAGAAAGGGTTCAGGTTGGCGGGTTCAGGGTGGGGCTACGCCAATTAGAAATGAGAAATTGGGGAAACGCTGATTAAATCGCAGAGTCAGATTCTACAAGAATTTTTATACATAGCTTCGTCATAGCCTTCCTTAAATAGCGTGCTATTCGCGTCAGGCTATTCCTCGCTATGCATAAAAATTCAAGAGTAAAATCTGATAACGATTTAATCAGTGTTTCCTTAGAAATGCGAAATGAAGGTGGCGGCTTCGCCGCAAGTATATATGGGGCGATGCCTGAAGGCTTTATGAGCGGATGCTATTCTCGTATCGTCAGCCTTCCCCTCTAGGGGAAGGTGCCCCGAAGGGGCGGATAGGGTGACTATGGTATGAAAAACAGATGAGAAAAGCGGAGGGGTGCGCGGCACATACGGGAAAAACGTGCGCCTCTGACCGCGAATGACAAAGCTTTCTCGCTTCGCCCGAAATGACGATGCGGGAGTCTCCCCGTCTCTTAATCTCCTAGTCACCAGTCACTAGTCCCTGGCTACTCATCCCTGTTTTCAAACTTAGCCCCAGAGGCTAACCCTGAACCCGCTATCCCCGTCCACCCATTTTCAAAAAGGAGAAAATCATGCAAAATGAAAAAGCCATCAGCGCCACCAGTGAAAGAAAACTCATCATCGACTGCTGTGAGACTGCGCTCCTTGCAGTCCTGATCGCCGTATCCGGTACCTTCCGCATCCCTGGCATCGTGCCCGGGACGGAGTTCCAGCTCTCCGCACCGATCGCCGTCGCGATCTGCGGTGTCTTCGGCTTCAAGAAATATATCACGGCGGGGATCCTCGCTTCGCTCATCGGGCTCTCACTCGGGACAGCGACGCTCCTCAATGTGGCGATCCAGATGTCCTTCCGCTTGGGCGTCGGTGCGCTTTGGCTTGGGACCGGGTCAAACAAACTCTTCTACATCATTTCCGGCCCCATTGGCACAGCGCTCGCGCGCGTGGTGATGTACTTCCTCCTTGGCAAGGGCCTCACCTTGATGCTCATCGCCGCAGCACCCGGTATGGCTTTCACCGCCGCGACCGCGTGGATCTTTGCGAAGGTATTCAAGCGCTGCCGGATCAGCGGTGAATGAGAGCAGAGATTAGTGACTGGTGACTGGTAGCTAGTGACTGGGGATTAAGGAAACGCGGATTCAATCGAACAACGATTGAATCCGTGTTTCCTTAGAATTAGAGACTAGGAGACATCAGACGGTCAGACATTTATTTCTAATCCCCAGTCCCCCGTCCCCCGTCCCTGGCCACTATATTCCCCTCATAAATCTCCTTGACAAGCCTGTTCGTATAGAGTATTCTTTTGGTCGTAGAGAAAGGGCGGAGCAGTATCCCCGGGAGCTGTATCCGAAAAAGCCCTGACGCCGCACGACAAGTATCGCTTGGATTGTCACTGACCGAGACGAATGTACAAGAGCTGCATCCTCTTGGGATGCCTTTTTTATGGCTGCACGCAAAGAGCTGCATTCCTTTTGGAGTGCGGCTTTTTTTATAATTAGGAATGAGGAATTAGGAATGGTGGTACGGCGCATCATCATATGAAGGCGCCGAAGTTTTAAAGAAATACTGATTTCTCGCCATGTATAAAACTTCAAGAGTAAAATCTGATAACGATTTAATCAGTGTTTCCTTAAGAAAATATCCATTGCTTTTGGCATCGCCCGGTTTTATATTCGCGACGCTTCTAAATTTTATGCGTCGCACCTTCATTCCTCATTCCTAATTTATGCCATTCGGCATGGATGACAAATGATGCGTTCTTTTTTGAAAGGAAATCCTCATGTCTTACATTGAAAGCGCTGCACCGGTGAAGAGCCAGGTAGCAGCCAGCGGACTCAAAACGAGCCGCCTCACCTTCTGTGAAGCGGCGATGATGATCGTCGGATCCACCATCGGATCCGGTGTATTAGGACTTGCGTATGCTTCGCGGAGAGCGGGCTGGCCGGTGCTTGTCATCTGGCTTGCCGTGGCGGCTTTGATCTCTGCGGTTTCTATGCTCTATGTCGCCGAGGCATCGCTTAGGACACGCCTGCCCCTGCAGCTCTCGGGGCTTGCCGAGAAGTATATCGGCAAAGCCGGCTCTTGGCTTCTCTTCTTCGCGGTGGGGGCGACGAGCTTTTGCAGCCTCATCGCCTATACGAATGGCTGCGGGAAAATCCTTGCAGATCTTCTGGGGATTTCCTTCGAGGCGGGGAGTCTGCTCTTCATTCTGCCTGCGGTCGGCGTCATCTGGTTCGGCCTCAAGGCGACGGGCGTCGCGGAGAAATTCATCAGCAGCGGCATGATCGCGATGCTTCTCGTGCTGGCTGGCGCTTCTTTCCTCTCTTCACGCGTGCCGGTGGGGGATATCCTCTACGCGGACTGGACGTATGCGATGCCGATCTTCAATATCACGGTCTTCTGCTATGCGGTGCAGTACATGGTGCCGGAAGTCGCGCGCGGCTTTGCGCACCAGCCGGGGAAACTCGTGCCGTCGATCCTCGCGGGCTTTGTGATTTCCTTCGTGATCCTTGCGATCGTTCCGCTCTCTGTCTTCCTGATGCTGCCGCTCTCAGAAATCACTGAGGTCGCGTCGCTCTCCTGGGGCCGGGCGCTTTCGCATCCGATCTTTTACCTGCTGGTGAATGTATTCGCCTTCTGCGCGATGCTGACATCCTTCTGGGTCATTTCGGAAAGTTTCTTGACGAACATGGTCGACCAGTTCAAGCTGAAGGATGAATTCCATGTCCCGACCAGGATCGCGATGCTCGCCTTCATCGTCCTTCCGCCATTCCTTCTTGCCTTCTTCGGCGCGGTGAGCTTCGTGAATGCCATCTTCTTCGCGGGGACGTTCGGCGGCATCATCATGTCCATCCTCCCCGTCTTCATGCTGCGGGGAGCCAGGAAATCGGGAGATATGGATCCCGTCTGGACCTGCGGCTGGATCGCCGCCTGTCCGATTCAGCACCTCCTCATCGTCATCTTCTCCGCGGCCGGTCTTTACGCGCTGGCCAGCATGGCAGGGATGCTTCCGGCGGGATGGTAGAAGAAGGGGTCAGGGTTAGCCCCTAGGGCGCAGCGTCCCCTTGATTACGATTGAAAGCCTCGCTTGAATGAGAAATTAGAAATGAGAAATGCGAAATGGTGGTGCGGCGCATAAAAGTATAGAAGCGCCGCGAAGTAAAGATAGTGGCGATGCCCAAAGGTAGTATTTACTCACCAGCCTCAAGTGACTGGTACTTGAATACTACTTTCGGGCATCGCCCTATATATACTCGCGGCGAAGCCGCCACCACCATTTCTAATTTCTCATTTCTAATTCCTCATTTGGGCAGAGCTTTCACACGCAATCAAAGGACGGTACGCCCGAGCGGCTAACCCTGAACCTGCACTCACATGACTTTTAATGATTCCATCCCAATTTCCAGTGCAGCATTTCTTCCGTAGTAGCCCCAGCCGCGCTGGTCGTGGGAGAGAGCGGCGAGCGTGTCTGCGGTGAAGAGGATCTGTGCGAATTCCTTCCCGCGGAAGCGGGCGCACGCAGCGAGTGCTGCGGCTTCCATATCGACGACGTTACAGCCTGCCCTGCGGCGGGCTTTTATTTTTTCCTTCGTCTCGCGAAAGAAGCCGTCGCTTGTCCATGTGACAGCAGGCGTGAAGGGGATGCCCTTCTCCTTCATCCATGCCTCGATACGAAGGCGCGGTGCTTCATCGAAGGAAATCCAGTCTCCAGCCTCCTGATAGTGGAAGGACGTCCCTTCCTCGCGGAAGGCTTTTTCTACGGGGAGGAAGGCGTTCTCCGGCAGGTCAGTGAGCGCGCCGCAGCAGCCTATGGCGAGGATCTTTTCTCCGCCATAGGCATAGAGACGCTCCTCCATCAGAACGGCCGCAGGCGCACCGACGGGGGCCTGCATGAGCGCGATGGGGCCGGCGGGCGTTTGGATCTCATAGATGGGGAAACTTTTTGTGATCGAGGCGAAGTATCCGAGGGGCACTCCGCCTTTTTCCATGGCAAAACGCTCGATGCGTGCTTCGCTTAGGAAGGCGAAGAGGCAGCGGGCGGGCAGGCGGAGGGAAAGATGTTCGAAGTCCGGAGCGATGAGCCCCGGCGCGGGATCAAATGGGGTCATGATGGAGGCCTTTCTGACGATGACTGGTGGCTGGTGACTGGTGACTAGTGACTAGTGACTGGTGACTGGGGATTAGGAAATGAGAAGTCAGCTCCTCGATCTGATTTCTCCAATTATCCGTATCGTACTCGATCTGCTCCGACCAGCGGGAGACGGCGCGGAAGGGATCTTTTGTGTGCACGGCCTCAAGGTAGATGAAGAGCGTACTCTCCTCGGCAAACCGGGCGAGTACGGAGACGGGAACGGCGGGCTGATCCCAGTCTTCGGGGCTGGCAAGGTCCAGCTGGCGATAGAGGATGTATTGGTAGATGGCATCCCAGAATCCCGCAGGGACTTTGGGCGGGTGCGCCTTGGCCTCGTTCACCAGCTCTTCGGCGTGCGCCTGCATCCATGCGAGGTCCCTTGTCCACGCGGCATCGATGGGCTCCGTGCCTTCCATCGCGCGCAGCATGGCGGATACGGATTTCATGGAAAGGTCGAGGGTGAAATGGCATTCTTTGTCGGAAAGGGACAGAAGCAGTTCATCCATGAGCTGGGAAAATGTCACGGTCATGCCGTCATACCCGGCTGCTTCCGGATCCTGAAGATCGAATGTGAGGGGCAGGTGCTCGGCGATCTGTTCCACCGTGCGCTCACAGCAGAGCCCCGTACCCGAGAGCTCGGCGCCGCATGGATATTTGTAGAAACGCGGGTGCTCCCGGCAGATGTCGCAGAGCGCATCCTCGCCGAGCTCCAGTACCAGACGGCAGAGACCGGCTTTGTTCAGGAAATGGCAGTAGCCTTTCTCGTTCAGCGTAAAACAGGTGGAACCATCCTCCGACGTTCCCATCCATTGCCGGATCTCCTGACACAGCGGGCTCTTGAGCGTTTGGTAATAGTCCTTCGTGTCTTCGTCGATGTCGATCTCCCATGTCTGGCAGCAGGTGTGCCGGCAAGCGCCTGCCTTGCAGCGGAAGTCAGGGAAGAATGTGGGGAAAATGGTCAGGGACATGGGGATGCCTTCTTTCAAAAAATAAGGGTTCAGGGTTCAGGGTTGTGGTGGCGGCTTTGCCGCAGTATAAATAATGGCGATGCCAGAAAGTCTCTTGATAGCAGGCTTCCCTCGTATCATCAGCCTTCCCCTCGAGGGGAAGGTGCCCCGAAGGGGCGGATAGGGGGTGACTTTGGTAGGAAAGATGAATGACCGAAAGAGCCCTAATGACTGGAGTGCCAGCTCATGGCACTGCCATTTCTCATGCAAGCGAGACTTTCAACTGTCATCAAGGACGGCACGCCCCAGGGGCTAAATTAACTTTCCTTCCAGATGATCCATCTCGTGCTGGATGACTTCTGCGACGAAGCCCTTGAATTTCTTTTTCTTCACGCGGAAGAGCTCATCGCGATACTTGATCTCGATTTCCTCATAGCGCGTGGTCTTTCGCTCGCCGGAAAGGGAGAGGCAGCCCTCTTCGGCCTCATAGGGACGGGCAGCGGAGAGGCGCTCGGGATTGTACATGACGACGATATCCTTCCCCTGACGGAAGGCGATGATGGCTTTCGCAAAGCCGATCATGTTCGCAGCGAGCCCCGCGCAGGTGTCTCTATGGGCGGCGAGGGTGTCTTTCAGGTCTTCGGCGATGGCCTTGTCCTCGCGAGCGGCGGGCGCGGCCTTCTGCTGAAGAAATATGATGTCTTTCACAATGTCTCTTTTCATGAGATATCCTTTCTGAGGGAGGGAGAACGTGGTAAAATGGGGAAAAGGGGTCACCGGCCTGTTTGGGAGAGTCCTTTTGAACCGGCAGGACCCATTGAATCTGCTTTTTTCTATTATACGAAAGAAGGAATCATTATGGCAAAGGTTATTGTAATTTCCGGTCATCCGCATCTGGAACGTTCCATCATGAACAAGACTATTCTGGAAGAATTGAAAAAGGCTGCCGAAGGCGGTGCATCGATCGCGATCGATGATATCGCAGAGAAGGGCTGCTGCCATTTGGATGTGGCAGCGGAGCAGGCTCTTCTGAAAGAAGCGGACACCATCGTCTTCCAGTTCCCTGTCTACTGGTTCAATGCACCGGCCATGCTGAAGCACTGGTACGAAGAAGTCTTTACTCCGGGCTTCGCACACGGCGAAGGTGCGACCGGGCTTAAGGGTAAAAAGCTCATCATCTCTGCGACGGCCGGCGCTCCGGACGGCGCGTACAGCACCGCCGGCATGGGCCATACGCTCGATGAATTCTTCGATAACTTCTATGTCATGGCGGCTATGACCGGTATGGAAATGGCCAAGCCGATCCTGACCTATGGCGCGATGTTCATCCCGGGCGTTTCCACCGAGGCTGACAAAGAGAAGCTCGTCGCGCTCGCCAAGGAGCATGCGAAGAAGCTGCTTGAGGAAATCGGGGACTAGGGACTGGTAGCTGGTGACTAGTGACTAGGATTGCTTTTTCTGTTCTTACACGGATTTCCCAACCAAAAAGTCCCGCTGCTTCGTAAGAAGCGGCGGGACTTTTTGGTCTGAAGTCTGAAGTCTCAAAGTCTCGGTGTCCAGAAATCCTAATCCCCAGCTATTAATCCCTAGCCACCAGTCACTAGTCCCCAGTCCCCATCACAGCGAGAATCCGTCTGTGGCATCGCCCGGTTTATCGAGACGGCGGGCGACGTCTTCGTAGCATTCACCCAGATGGAAGACGAGGACATTCAGCGTGTCGCGGATGGTCTCGGGGTCGAAGTGTTCGTTCGTGGAGGTCACGCAGACATCGAGGAAGACGTTGTCATCGCCGCCGATCGTGTATTTCACGATGGCATGCTCCCCATTCAGCTTGTTCAGGAAAGGGACGAAGGTCTTTCTGGCCGGGCCCTTCGGCGCGGTGCCGAGGTGGATGCGGATCAGGGTGTACATGCTGTTGTCCGTGATGACAGCGCAGACCAGCCGGTGCTTGCCCGCAGGCAGCGCGGTCATGAAGACGACCGTGTCGTAGGAGTCATGTGCATCTTGACGGCGGAAGAAATTCAGCCCTTCCTTTTTGAGGTAGGACTCAAATGCATCTGCTTTGAGATTTTTTTTGAAATTGCCTTTCGTCGGGAATGGAATCGTATTGTCAGCCATGAGAGAGCCTTTCTGCACCATGTGCGGAGAAATTTTTAATGTGACTTTATTATAGCGGTTCGAGGGGCAGGGGGCAAGGCTTTGCAGCTGCCTGTAGATCGCGTTTGAACGCCTCGATTGAATGAGAAATTAGAAATGCGAAATGGTGGTACGGCGCATAACAATATAGAAGCGCCGCGGAGTATAGATGGTGGCGATGCCCGCTTGAGACGTTAGACTTGGAGACCAGGAGATTTTAGAAGTCAGAAGCCTGAAGTCTAAAATCTGAAGTCTCCCGTCTCCTAGTCTATTAGTCTCTTAGTCTCCTAGTCACAAGTCACAAGTCACTAGTCACACTAGTCACGCTACGCCCCCAATAAATTTTCTTGACAATCCTAAAGGCGCTGGCTATACTTGGTATAACTTCGAACGAAAGGAAGAACCACCATGAGACAGATCTCTGACACCATGAGAACTGCATATGCGTATGACTTTACCGTCAGCTATTATTATGGCTGCGGCTATTTGGCGTACACGAATTCTCATGAGCGTATCACCCCTTCCAGATAAGCAGGATAGGAATCGAGGACAGGCCCACGAGAGCCTGTCCTTTTTTGTTAGGGGAATGGTTCAGGGTTAGCCCGTGGGGGGTGTCGCCCTTTGATTGTGAATGAAACTTTGTCTGAATGAGGAATTAGGAATGAGGAATTAGGAATGGTGGTGCGGCGCATAAAAATCAGAAGCGCCGCGGAGTATAAATAGTGGCGATGCCCGAAGGCGGTATTCAAGTCACCAGTCACCAGTCACTAGGCACTCCTAATCCCTAATCCCCAGCCACTCATCCTTCATCCCCGCTTTCAAACGTAGTTTGTGGGCGTCCCCTGAATCCATAAATCCATTTCTTTCGAAGAACGTATACCGTAGGATAGAAGCATTGCCTGAAGGCAAAGAGGAGGAATTCGTATGATTATCGTTATGAAACAGAGTGCACCGCTGACAGAGATCGAAAGACTCGAAGATGAGCTTCGCGAGAAGGGTTTCCAAGTCGACAGAAGCCGCGGCTCGAGCAAGGTTGTGCTGGGACTTGTCGGAGACACGACGAGCCTCGATGAGCGCGATTTCCTGAGTAATGAATGGGTCGACAAGGTCATGCGCGTGCAGGAACCATACAAGCGGGCGAGCCGCGCCTTCCATCCGCAGGACTCGGTCATCGATGTCGCGGGTGTGAAGGTCGGCGGGAAGAAGCTCGTCGTCATGGCAGGGCCGTGCTCCATCGAGACACAGGCGCAGATCGGCGCCATTGCATCGGCGGTGAAGGCATCCGGCGCATCGATGCTGCGCGGCGGCGCGTTCAAGCCGAGAACGTCCCCCTACTCTTTTCAGGGACTTGGCGAGAAAGGGCTCGATATGCTGATCTCCGCGGCCAGAGAAGAGAAGCTCCCCGTCGTGACCGAGCTCATGAGTGCAGACAAGATCGGCATGTTCCTGGAGAAGAAGGTTGACCTCATCCAGATCGGCGCGAGAAATATGCAGAACTTCGATCTTCTGAAAGCGGTCGGCCGTCTCCATGTGCCGGTGCTTCTGAAGCGCGGCATGTCGGCGACGATTGAGGAATGGCTGATGAGTGCGGAATACATCATGTCGGAAGGAAATCACAACGTCATCCTCTGCGAGCGCGGCATTCGTACTTTTGAAAAGGCGACAAGAAATACACTCGACCTTTCGGCGGTGGCAGCGGTGAAGCGCATGAGCCACCTGCCGATCATCGTCGATCCGAGCCACGCGACCGGCCGCCGCTGGATGGTAGAGTCCATGGCCATGGCAGCGATCGCCGCCGGCGCCGATGGCATCATGTGCGAGGTACATAATGATCCCGAGCATGCATGGTGCGATGGCGCAGAGTCCATCACGCCGGAGACTTTCGATCATATGATGGGAAATCTCAGAAAACTCGCCCCGATCGTGGGAAGAGAAATATAGGGGAATCAGTGACTGGTGACTGGGAGATGGCAGACTCTCGTATCGTCATTTCGAGCGTAAGCGAGAAATCTTTGTCATTTGCGGTCAGAAGTACGATGTCAGAAAATCCCAAACGGGAAACCTGTTATCCTCCAGCCTTCGGGCATCGCCCTTTATAAAAATCGACGCGAAGCGTCGCTCCGCCTAAGCCTTCCCCATGGCGGGAAGGATTTTGGACTTCTCCCTTCTTTCTTTGGAAGGAGGTGCCCCGAAGGGGCGGAGGTTGGCTCCCGCAGCGGGATGAGACGAAATGTGAGACAGCCCGTCCTCCCGTTTCGTCATCCCGAGCGCAGCCGAGGGATTTTTCTTGTCGCAGCGGTGTACGGCATGCATGCGGCTGCTCAGAAAACCGCTCAGGCGCTCATCTCACACTCTCCGTTTCACCGGTGTGCAAGGGAAGATTTTTCGCTTCGCTCGAAATGACAATACGGGGAAGGCGATACTCTCATTTTCCGCCCTTGAGACGTATTTCCTCTCTCTTTCATACCGCCGGTGCCCTATCCGCCCCTACGGGGCACCTTCCCCTCGAGGGGAAGGCTGATGATGCGAGAATACCATCATCTAACATGGCGGCGAAGCCGCCAACATAAGTTCGAAAGCAGGGATGATTAGTAGCTAGGGATTAGGAGCCTCGAGTGACTTGTGACTTAAATGCCACTTTCGGGTATCGCTATTATTTTTACTCGCGGCGCTTCCTTATTTTTATGCGCCGCACCAGCACTCCTAACTCCTCACTTCTAACTGGCGAGCAAAGCTTTCATCCCCGATCAAAGGACAGCACGCCCCACGGGCTAACCCTTGAACCCGCTCCCCATCATATATTACAATGACCATAGCAACACAATTTCAATAGAAAAGAGCACACACATGGACAGCAATCACGACTTTAGCCACTTTACGATCGCCGTCATCGGCCTTGGACTGATGGGCGGCTCCTTCGCCAAATGTTTCAAGGCCATCGGCAGCCGCGTCATCGGGATCAACCGCACGACCAGTGTCGCGCAGGAAGCGCTTCGGATGGGGATCGTGGATTCGATTTCCGAAGAGGATCTGAAAGACGCAGACATCGTCATTTTCTGCACGCCGGAAAAGGGGACGATGGCATTCATTGAAAAGAAACTCGGCCTTTTGAAGAAGGATGCCGTGCTGACAGACATCGCCGGCGTGAAGAATGATTTCGCGGAAAAGATCCAGGCGAAGCTCCCGGAAGGGATGGATTTCATCAGTGGGCATCCGATGTGCGGGCATGAAGGCGCAGGACTCTCGCAGTCGGACGCAGAGATTTTCCTCGGTGCGAACTACGTCATCATCCCGCAGGAGGGAAACAGTGCCTCGCACATCGCGCTCATCGAGGAGATGGCGCGCGCTCTCGGCTGCCGGCATGTGCCGAAGGTGACGGCCGATGCGCATGACCGCGCGATCGCTTACACGAGCGATCTCACGCATGTCATCGCGACGGCGCTCATTCAGAGCGAGTCCTATAATAAAGAAACGAAGTATTTCATGGGCGGCTCTTTCCGCGATGAGACACGCGTGGCGGATATCAATGGCCGTCTGTGGACATCGCTTTTCCTGTCGAACCGGCAGAAGCTGCTGGATGAGATCGACCGCTTCAGCGAGAAGCTGCAGGTGCTGCGGGATGCGATCGAGAGAGAGGACAGCGAGGGGATGGAGGATTTTCTGAATGAGGCAGGCAGACGAAGGAGGGAACTCATGCATGAAGACAGTGAAGGTTGATCTGGGAAGTGATTCGTATCGGATCGAGATCGGGCGCGGTCTTCTTTCAAGCGTCGGTGAAAAGCTGAAGCAGCTGACGAAGGCGGAGAAGATCGCCGTCGTGACGGATGACCATGTGCGCCGCATCTATGGAGAAAGGATCAGAGAGGTCCTCAAGGGAGCCGGCTTTGATGTGAAAGTGATCGCCATACCGGCAGGGGAGGCCAGCAAGAATCTCCGTGTCTTCGGTGATGTACTGGAGGCGCTTGCCGGCTTTGATATGTCAAGAAGCGATGCGCTCGTGACACTCTCCGGCGGCGTCCCGGGGGATCTCGGGGGATTTGCCGCCGCCTCCTACATGAGAGGCATTGATTTCTTCCAGATCCCGACCACCATCCTGGCGCAGATCGACAGCTCTGTCGGCGGCAAGGTCGCTGTCGACCTTCCGAGCGGGAAGAATCTGGCAGGCGCGTTCTATCAGCCCAAGGGCGTCTTCATCGATCCAGACCTGCTCTCCACCCTGCCGCCCCGCTATGTGCATGACGGTCTGGCTGAAGCGGTGAAGTACGGATGCATCGGCGACCGTGAGCTTTTCGAGCTCTTCGAGTCCATTGAGACGGAGGAAGATCTGGAGAAGAACATCGAGGAAATCATCCTGCGGAGCGTCCTGCAGAAGACGAAATTCGTAGAGGAAGACCAGTACGACAATGGCAGCCGGCAGATGTTGAACTTCGGGCACACCATCGGGCATGCCATCGAGCGTTACTTCCATTACAATACCTACACCCACGGCGAAGGCGTCGCGATCGGCATGAGTCTCCTCTCTGCGCAGAGTGAGAAGCTCGGCTATACAGAGCGCGGATGCACCGACCGCCTGCGCGCCGTCCTGAAGAAGCTCGCTCTTCCGACCGCCATCGGCGTTTCGGCAAAGGAGCTCATCCCGCATGTGCTGCACGATAAGAAACGCCGCGGTAAAGAAATCACCTTAGTCGTCATGAAAGAAATCGGCCGCGCTGAACTCGTGAAAGTCCCGACAGAAGAGCTCGCCGACTGGATCGTGACGGAATAGAAGAAGGGGTTTAGGGTTCAGGGTTGTGGTGGCGGCTTCGCCGCAAATATAAATTCGGCGCTTTGCGCCGCACCACTTAGCCTTCCCCATTGGGGAAGGGGGACCGCGTTAGCGGTGGATAGGGTACCGCCGTTATCCGCACACTGGCACGAACGCATTTTCGACTGATTCATTTACCTTTCATGCCGCTTGTGCCCTATCCGCCTCGCTTTGCTCGGCACCTTCCCCGCAAGGGGGGCTGACGATACGAGGGAAACCTGCGATCAAGAGACCTTCGGGCATCGCCCCATTTATACTTTGCGGCGCTTCTGATTTTTATGCGCCGCACCACCACTCCTAACTCCTCACTTCTAACTTAGAGAGCAAAGCTTTCATCCCCAATCAAGGGGCGGCACGCCCCGAACCCCTAAACCTCGAACCCTTTCCTCCAAGGAGTACCACTATGCATATCACCATCACCCCCACGCCGCTTTCCGGCGTGATCCGTGTGCCGTCCTCGAAAAGCATGACGCATCGCGAGCTGATCGCTGCGGCGCTTGCCAAGGGGGAAACGACACTCTCCGGCGTGACCCCGTCACAGGATATCGAAGCCACCGTCCGCATCCTTTCGCTGCTGGGCGCGCATTTTGCAGAAGAGATCACGGAAGACGGCCTCACCTTCCATATTTCCGGCGGCCTTTCCCAAAAGGTGGGACGGCTCGAAGCCGATGCCGGAGAGTCCGGCTCGACACTGCGCTTTCTCATCCCGCTCGGCCTCATTTCGGGGAATACCGTCTGCTACGTGGGGCATGGCCGCCTCTCGGAACGTCCGCTGACACCGTACTACGGGATCTTTGACGAGAAGGGCATTTCCTTCGACAACCGGGGCGGCCTCCCTCTCACGATCAAAGGGCAGCTTCCCGGCGGCCGCTACGCGTTTCGCGGAGATGTCAGCTCGCAGTTCTTCACCGGTCTCCTCTTTGCGCTGCCGCTTGCCGGGGATGACTCCGTACTCATCAGCACGACCACGCTCGAGTCGAAGAGCTATGTCGATATGACACTGGATACGCTGGCTCGTCATGGCATCACCATCCATGAGAAAAACCCCGAGCGTTACGAGATCCCGGGCGGGCAGTCCTACCGGAGCGGCACCTTTGCTGTCGAAGGCGACTACTCGCAGGCGGCTTTCTGGCTCGTGGCTGGCCTTTCCGGGAAGGAAATCAAACTGAAAGGCCTCTCGCGTGCATCGAAACAGGGGGACAAAGCGATCCTTTCTATCCTTAGCAAGATGGGTGGGGACATCAGCGAAGAGAACGGTACGATTTCCGCCAGACCATCGAAGACACGGGGAACCGTGATCGACGCTGAAGACTGCCCCGACCTTGTGCCCGCGCTCGCAGCGCTTGCCGCCGTCAGCGAAGGGACGACCGAGATCATTCATGCCGCCCGCGTGCGCCTCAAAGAGTGCGACCGTCTCCATGCCATGGCTGTCGAGCTCGCGAAGCTCGGCGCGGACATCGAAGAAAAGCCGGACGGCCTCTTGATCCGCGGGCGAGACCGCCTCACAGGCGGCGCCGTCTCCTCGTGGAACGATCACCGCATCGCCATGGCCCTTGCCGTCGTCTCTGCGAAATGCAGTGCGCCTCTGACCATCGAGGGCGCTGAAAGCGTCCGGAAATCGTACCCGACATTCTGGGAGGATTTCAAGCGGGTCGGGGGACGGCTAGTGACTGGTGACTAGTGACTGGGGACTGGAAGACATCAGACTCCCGTATCGTCATTTCGAGCGAAGCGAGAAATCTTTCTTGCAGATCGATAAGCAGTAAGTACGAGATAGCAGAACAACGTAGCACCAAAACTTCGTTTATTGAATGGCGCATACATGCTGGGGAAGCGCTGATTAAATAGCAGAGTCAGATTTTACAAGAATTTTTATACATGGCTTCGTCATAACCCTCCTTAAATAGCTGGTTTCCGTACTGCAATAGAGATTTCTCGGCTACGCTCGAAATGACGATACGAGAACATCATAGTCTAAAAATTGCGGCGAAGCCGCCACCACAACCCCGAACCCCGAACCTTGAATTCTGAACCCATCAAAGGACATATTCTATGAGCAATACATTCGGACAAAAACTGAAAGTCACCATTTTCGGGGAATCCCATGGCGTGGCCATCGGTTGCGTGATCGACGGACTTCCCGCAGGGATCTCCATCGACTGGGACGCCGTGCGCCAAGATATGGCGCGCCGCGCTCCGGGCAGCAGTGCGCTGGCGACCCCGCGCAAGGAGAAGGATGCTTTTGAAATCCTCTCCGGTTATTTCAATGACCACACGACGGGGACACCGCTCGCGATGGAGATCCGCAATGGCAACCAGCACTCGAAGGACTATGACATCCTGAAAGACAATATGCGCCCCGGGCACGCCGACTATACCGGCCATGTGAAATACGGCGGATTCAATGACTACCGCGGCGGCGGACATTTCTCCGGCCGCATCACCGCCCCCTTGACCTTTGCAGGCTCCATCGCCCGGCAGGTGCTCTCTGCCAAGGGCATCCACATCGGCGCACATGTCACCCGCATCGCGGGGATCGAAGACCGCCGCTTCGACCCTTTGGGCGAGAGTGAGGAAACCTTTGCTTCTCTTCGCAAAGAGAAGCTCCCCGTCCTTACCAAGGACGTCGGCGAGAAGATGGAAGAAGCCATCCTCGATGCCAAGGCGGAAGGTGACTCCGTCGGCGGCATCGTCGAATGCATGGTGACCGGTCTTCCGGCAGGCCTTGGCGATCCCTTCTTCGATTCGCTCGAGAGCGAGCTATCCCACATGATGTTCTCCATCCCCGCCGTGAAAGGCATCGAATTTGGCGACGGCTTCGGCCTTGCGGCAATGAAAGGCTCGGCGGCCAATGACTGCATGCACTGGGCCAATGGGAAGGTAGAAACAACGACCAACCACAATGGCGGTATCTTGGGCGGCATCTCCAGCGGCAGCCCCGTGATCTTCCGCCTCGCCATCAAGCCGACCGCTTCGATCGGAAAATCCCAGCCCACCGTGAACCTCGCGGAAAAGAAGGACACCCTTCTCACCATCGGCGGCCGTCACGACCCCTGCATCATCCCCCGCGCGATCCCCGTCATTGAGACCGCCGCGGCACTTGTCATTCTGGACGAGGTATTGGTGACTGGTGACCAGTGACTAGTGACTGGGGACTGGAAGACATCAGACTCCCGTATCGTCATTTCGAGCGAAGCGAGAAATCTTTCTTGCAGACCGATAAACGATGCATGTGTGAAAGCAGAAATACGTATACCAAGGCGTCGTTTCCCTGCCGGTTCTTATGTGATACTGACCGCAGTGCAAGGGGGCCCTCGGCTGCGCTTTCGATGACGACGGCGCGAAACGCTATCTAAATGCTGCGGCGCTTCCCTATTTTTATGCGCCGCACCACAACCCTGAAGTTTGAAAGCAAGGATGAGTAGCTGGTGACTGGTCACTAGGGTTCTTTCGGTCATTCTTCTTTCATACCATAGTCACCCTATCCGCCCCTTCGGGGCATCTTCCCCTAGAGGGGAAGGCTGGCGATACGAGAATAGCATCCGCTCGTAAAGCCTTCGGGCATTGCCCCATATATATTTACGGCGAAGCCGTCACCTTTATTCCCTAATTCCTCATTCGGGTTGAGCTTTCATCCACCATCAAGGGACGCTCCGCCCCACGGGCTAACCCTGAACCTTTTTTCGGAGGCATCCTATGACACGTACACTCAAAGTCGGCTGCTATGGCGCGAAAGGCTCCTACACTTACGAAGCCATGGAGCAGCAATTCGTCGGCAGGGAACGGGAAGAATCCTATTTCCCTTTATTTGAAGACGTCGTGAAAGCCGTGAAAGACGGCAGCATCGACTACGGCGTCGTCCCCATCGAGAATTCCTCGACCGGAGGCATCACCGAAGTCTACGACCTCATTCAGAAATACGACTGCGCCGTCGTCGGAGAGCAGCTGGTGAAGATCGAGCACAACCTTCTGGGCATTCCCGGAGCGACCTTGGACGATATCGATACCGTCTACTCCCACCCGCAGGGCTTCCGTCAGTGCCGCCCCTTCTTCAATGAGCACAGAGACTGGACGCTCGAGCCGTATTTCTCCACATCTCGGAGCGCCGAGCGTGTCGCCGAAGACGGCAAGAAGAACCAGGCCGCTGTCGCCAGCCGTACCGCGGCCCGCCTCTATGGGCTCTCCGTCCTCGCGGAAAATATCTATTTCAATGCGAGCAACTACACCCGTTTCTTCATCATCGCGCCGAAGATGGAAATCGCTGAAGACGCGGATAAGATCACTCTCGTCATCTCTGTCAAGCATGAGCCGGGCGCCCTCTACCATGTCCTCGGCTACTTCTTCTACGGCGGCATGAATATGACCCACCTCGAGTCCCGCCCCATGGAAGGCCGTCCCTTCGAGTACTTCTTCCACATCGACGTCAAAGGCCGTATCCACGACCCCTCCAACGCGCAGACACTCCACGGCCTCGCTTCTATGTGCACGTACTTCAAGGTTTTAGGAAATTATCCGTCGTGTAAAAATTAATAGCTGGTGACTAGTGACTGGGGATTAGGGATTAGGAGTGATGCGTGGCTAGTCTCAGGAAGATCAGGAGACATCAGCTCCCCCCGCAACGTCATTTCGAACGAAGCGAGAAATCTTTGCCATCCACTGCTTTTCGGGCATCGCCTTATATAAAAATCGGCAAGGCCGACACTCGTTTCCTTCCCCACCGGGAAAGGCTGACGATACGAGAATACCATCATTTAAAATGCGGCGAAGCCGCCGCCTTCCCATTGAATCCGCCCTACCCATAGAACCCGTTAAATCTGCTAGGGAGACACTGACTCTGCGATTGAATCAGCGTTTCCTTAACCCCAAGGAGATTTTTATGAAACTCGGACTGATCGGAGAAGTGCTCGGACACAGCCTCTCTCCTGTAATTCACGAAAAACTATTTCACAAGCTCGCCATCCCCGGACGCTATGACCTCATCGAAATTCCCAAAGACCATTTCGAGGAAGCGCTCCGCGAAGCCCTCGCTTCTTACGACGGGCTGAATGTCACCATCCCCTACAAGCTCGATGTCATTCCCTTTCTGGATGACATTTCCCCGGAAGCGAAGACCATCGGCGCAGTGAATACCATCGCCAAGGCAGGCGGGAAGCTCATGGGATACAACACCGACTACTTCGGATTCCAGCGCACGCTCCGAAAGATCGATGCCAATGTCAAAGGGAAGACAGCCGTCGTCCTCGGTCACGGCGGCGCGTCGCGCGCCATCATCCAGTGCCTCTATGACGAAGGCGCAGAAAAGATCCGTATCATCTCCCGCCATCCGGAGAAGGTGGACTCCGATTTCAAATCCTTCGCGGAAGAGCGCCGCGTCCGCCTCATGGACTACGCCTCTTTTGAAAGAGAGGCGGAAGGCGCGCTTCTCGTGAACGCCACACCTGTCGGTATGCATCCCAAGGTCGGCGTTTCGCCGATTTCCGAAGAAGCCGCCCGGCATTTCGCCAAAGTCATCGACATCATCTACAATCCGAAAGAAACCCGCCTCCTCCATGACGCTTCGCACGCGGACAAGGCCAATGGCATGTACATGCTCGTCATGCAGGCCATCGCGGCAGAAGAGATCTGGCTGGGAAGAGAGATCCCTGATCGCATCGCAGAAGAAATCGCGGAAGAGATGGGGGAGCGGTGACTAGTGGCTGGTGACTAGTGACTAGGAGACTAAGAGACTAAGAGACATTAGACTTCAGACGTCAGGCCCTCATATCGTCATTTCGAGCGAAGCGAGAAATCTTTGTCATTCGCGGTCCAGCGGTCGATGTTTGGAGACTTCAAACGGGAAACCTGCTACCCGCAGACCTTCGGGCATCGCCCTATTCGTACTGCGGCGGTGGATAGGGACTTTTGTTAGCGGCGATTTGTGCAAAAAATGTTTTCCTTCTTCATCATTTGTCTTTCATGCCGCCTGTGTCCTATCCGCCCCTTCGGGGCACCTTCCCCTCGAGGGGAAGGCTGACGATGCGAGAATACCATCATCTAACATGGCGGCGCAGCCGCCACTACAAGTTTGAAGGCAGGAATGAGTGACTAGGGATTGGCAGCTGGGGATTAGGTTTGCGATACGAGAAAACCGCTGGTTTCAAACCTCCGCGGCGCTTCTATATTTTTATGCGCCGCACCAGCCCCTTTGAACCTCTTGAACCTATAGAACCCGCTCCCCCTCTTTCATTCGCAATCAAAGGGGCAGCACGCCTCGAGAGGCTAATCCTTAGCCCATTTTCCCAAAGGAGCATTCATGAAAAATATCATCCTGATCGGCATGCCCGGCTGCGGAAAATCTACACTGGGGCGCGCTCTGGCTGAGTCCCTGCATCGTTCCTTCGTGGATGCCGACACCTTTTTGGAAGAAAAAGAAGGAAAGAGCATCCCCGAGCTCTTCGCCGTAAGCGAAGACTGCTTCCGCGACGCGGAAGAACGCACCATCGAAGCCCTTGCCGCGAGGGAAAGCCTCGTCATCGCGACCGGCGGCGGCGTCGTGAAGCGCTCGGTCAATATCGAGCGGTTGAAGAAAACCGGCACCATCTATTTCATCGATCGCCGCCCCGAAGACATCGCAGGCGATGTAGAAGTCAGCACCCGTCCCCTCCTTGCCGAAGGCAGCGGGAAAGTTTACACGCTTTACCGTGAGCGTATCGCCCTCTATCGCAAGGCGGCGGACGAAATCATAGAGAATACGGGCTCTCTGGAAAGTGTACTGCAGAGACTGCTTGAGGCGGTGACTGGTGACTAGTCACCAGCCACTCATCCCTCTCAGCGTTTCCTTAAAAATGACCGAAAGTGAAAGAAGAGTCGCTTTCGGTCATTTTCATTGCATGCTTCGCTTGTGACCGTCTCCTTCCCTGCCCACTTGCATTCTTCTCCTGTTTCGAGTACGATAAAGAATAAGAATCATCAAAAAATCGGCGGGCGCTGGCCGTGTGACAGACCGCTCCCGATTTCGTAACGAACAAAGGAGACAACTATGCTGAGCGATATATGGGTATACACGAGGACCTCGAAGCTCATGATCGGCCTGCTGCTCCTGGCCGCGCTGCTGCTTGCTACGCAGAATTGGCCGCTGGGGCTGCTCTTCTTTATCCTTGTTGCCGGGGTCATCGTCTATGTGAAACGCTCCGACTACAGGCAGGAGAAGAAACTCCTGCGCTATCTGGATGACCTGTCCTCAGGTGTTTCAGCCGGTACGGTGTATGCGGTGAAAAACCTCCCTGTCGGCATCGCGATGATGGATGAGAAGAAAGAGCTGGTCTGGGCGAATAATGTCTTCCGCGGCTGGCTCGGTGAGGGGGCCAAGGTCGGCGTCCGTTTTCAGGATCTCATCACAGGGCAGAAGATTTCCAAGATCTGGGGCAAGACCGGGTGGTTCGAGTGCCATGCAGGCGAGTCCTTCTTCCGTGTTTTTTACAAATTTCTGGATACCGGAGAGAAGAATGATACACACTTCATGGTTTTCTATTTCATGGACCGCACGGATGTCGAAAAGGCAATGAAGGCGTGCGATGAGGCGCGGCCTGTCTTCTGCCTCATCCGTATCGACAATGTGCCGGAAGTCACTGCGGATCTCACCGATGTCGAGCGCTCGGCCCTGCTCTCGGAAGTCACGGAGAAGGTCCTTTCCTCCTTCAATGCGAAAGAAGGCTTCATCAAGCAGTACTCGACGAACGATTTCGTGGCATGCATTTCACATAAGGCGCTTGCGGAAATGATGGAGAATAATTTCGAGATCCTCGATGCGGTCCGCGCGATCCACACCGTGAACCGCATTCCTGTCACGCTTTCCATCGGCATCGTCCAGAGCAGCGATTCCTTCGTGAAACAGTTCGAAGAGACGCAGGTCTCCCTTGACCTCGCCCTTGGACGCGGCGGGGATCAGGCCATCGTCCGCCTCGGGAAGGAAGTGAAGGCCTTCGGCGGGAAATCGCCGACGTCTGTCTCCTCCACCCGTGTGCGCGTTCGCGTCGTCGCACAGGCGCTGAAGGAGATCATCGAAGACGCAGATATGGTGCTCGTCATGGGGCATAATCATGAAGACTTCGATGCCTTGGGATCGGCGGTCGGCGTCGCCCACCTCGCGCGCGCCTCCCATGTCGAGGCGCATGTCGTCCTCTCGAAGGAGCGTGATACCTGCCGCAAGATGGTCGATGCCATCGAGAAGAGCGGTGCCGCCGAAGGGCTCCTCATCGATGAGAGCGAGGCGAAGGGACTCATGACGGATAAGACCGTCGTCATCATCACCGACACGCACATCCCCGAGCTCGTCGCAGCCCCGGAAGTCCTCAAAAAAGCCGTGAAAAAGGTCGTCATCGATCATCACCGCCGTGCGGCCTCCATCATCCAACAGCCGCTTCTGACATACATGGAGCCATCCGCCTCATCGGCGTCCGAGCTTGTGACCGAGCTCGTCCAGTACTACGGCGGGGATGAAGAAATGAATGAGATCGAGGCGTCCTGCCTCTATGCAGGCATCGTCGTCGACACGAAGAATTTCGCCGTCCAGACCAGCGTCCGTACCTTCGACGCGGCGAGCTTCCTGCGCCGCTGCGGGGCAGATACGAAGCTCGTCCACAGGCTCTTTGCGGAGGACATCCACTTCATCAAGACCAAGGCAGAGATCCTGGCCCATATGATGCTCATCGATAACTATATCGCGATCGCCGAGTGCCCGGAGGGGACAGAAGACTCCCAGGTACTCGCCGGACAGATCGCAGACTACCTTGTGACCGTGAAGGAGATCCGGACCAGTTTCCTTTTCTATCACACAGACAATGGACTCTGTCTCTCTGCCCGCTCCGACGGCTCGATCAATGTACAGGTCGTCATGGAAGCCTTGGGCGGCGGCGGTCATCTCACCGTGGCAGGCTGCCAGCTGGGCAAAGATGGAAATAAAGAAGCAGCGGAAAAGGTCATCCTGACCCAAGTCCGTAAACAAGTAGAGGAGGAAAAAGAATGAAAGTCGTATTACTGCAAGACGTAAAGAAAATGGGAAAAAAGGGCGACGTCATCGAAGTCGCTGATGCATATGGCCGCAACGTGCTCATTCGCAAAGGTCTCGGCGTAGAAGGCACCAAGGCAAACCTCAATACCGCCTCCCAGCGTCAGGAAGCGAAAGAATTCAAGAGCAAGGTCGCAGCAGACGAAGCCGTCATCATGGCCTCCCAGCTCAAGGCCGTCAAGGTCATCATCAAAGTCCAGAGCGGGGAAGACGGCCGCATCTTCGGCTCCGTCACCGGCAAGGACATCAGCGAAGCTCTCGAGAAGCAGTACAAATTCAAGCTCGAAAAGAAAAATATCCGTCTCAAAGCGCCGATCAAGACCGTCGGTGAATATGACGTAGAGGTCTGGGTTCACCAGCAGGTCACCAGCACCGTCCACGTCTCCGTCGTCACAGAATAAGAATGATAAGAATTCCCCGAGATTTATTTCCGGGGAATTTTTCTTTGCGTGCGATCAGTGACTGGCGACTAGAGAGCGCTATGGTTCTCTCCCGTAAATGCTTCTTTGATGGAGGAAACCCCGAGAGTGTATAACATCTTTTCCAACTATGAGATTGCTGCCTGTGCTATTTTCCATGTATTCTCATCGAAGGGAACCTTCAAATGTGATAAAATAAAGCCAATAGAGAGTCCCTGCAGCAGATAGGGCATTTATGCCCTATCATTCTAAGGGCAGCTCGGTTATATGATGGAATTTGAGGAACTTATGGATAAGAAGGAACTTTATAGCTTTGTCGCCACGCGCACATCCCAGTGTCGGATCCTTGTCGCAGGTGACGTGATGCTCGATAAATACTACTACAGCGAAGTGACCCGCATTTCCCCGGAAGCCCCCGTTCCGATCGCGCACGTGCGATCGGAAATGGAAACGCTGGGAGGCGCAGCAAACGTGGCGCACAATCTGACGCGACTTGCCTGTCAGGTCAGCATTGCAGGCTTTGTGGGAAAGGACTATCACGGAAAGAGCCTGCTTGAAAAACTGCGCGCCAGAGGGATCGACGGAGCCGGCCTTATTCCGACCGATCGTCCGACCACGACGAAGCTGCGCGTGATCGGCGGTCATCAGCAGATGCTGCGTCTCGACTTTGAAGAGTCCGCCGCTGTGACGGGAAAAGAGGCAGAGCATTTCCTTGCCGGTATCTACAAGAAGCTGGATGAGGGGTTGGACTGTCTCATCATTTCCGACTACGGTAAAGGGGCATGCACCGAAGAAAGCTGCCAGAAAATCATCGCTGCCTGTAAGGCACACCACGTGCCGGTCATCGTGGATCCGAAAGGGACGAACTGGATGAAGTACGCCGGCGCTGACTACATCACGCCGAACCTCAAGGAGATCAACGCCGTTCTCCCCGATCCCATCCGCAATGAAGACGCGCCCGTCGAACAAGCAGCTCGCGACGTGATGAAAAGATTCCATCTCGGCAGCATCATCGTCACCCGCTCCGAAGCCGGTCTCTCCTTCATCCGGGAGGAGGAGATCGAGCACATCCCGACCAAAGCGCAGGAAGTCTTCGATGTCTCCGGTGCTGGGGATACCGTCATCGCCGTCTTCGCAATGGGCATCGCCGGTGGTATCGCACCTGTGGCTAGTGCTTACCTTGCAAATCTTGCTGCCGGTGTCGTAGTCGCCAAGCTCGGGACCTATGCCGTCAGCCGCGAAGAGCTTCTGAAAGCACTTGAAAAAGAAAAATAGAGGCAATGGGTTCCATGGACTTAGGGAAACGCTGATTTCCTCGCAGTACGATGTGGACTTCGACAAGTCACACTATGAAAAGATCAGAAAAGTTTACAGCATCTGGCTCTGCATGGATCCTCCTGGCGACGAAAGCGGTATCACGCAGTATCGCGTGCAGGAGAATCTCAAGTATGGCATGATCGGGGAAGAAGAAAAACACTACAACCTTGCGCAGTCAGAAGAAGGGATGGTGGACATCATGTGCAATCTCAGCGTAGGTATCGCGAAAGCCGGCGTAGACAAAGGATATCTTCTTGGCAGACAGGATGGAAGAATAGAAGGCAGGCAGGAAGGCGTACGAGATGGTGTGCGGCTTGGGAAAGCGGAAAATCAGCGCGAAGTCACGGTGCGCATGCTGGAAAATCATATGCCGTTGGAAATCATCGTGAGAATCACCGGGCAGTCAGAGGATGATATCAAGAGAATCGCAGAAGAAGAGTCGCTTCCCTGCTAGCGGCTATGGCTAGGGAACGCCGATTAAATCTGACAACGATTTAATCAGTGTTTCCCTAGCAAAGGACGCGGAATACATCCGCGTCCTTTTTAGTGGAATTTTCATCGAAGCAGCTGTTGAAATGTGATAAAATAAACATATATTTTATCATTCCGATCCGCCAAAGCGCCCGAGATACGGCGAGCTGAGCCGGATCCAAGGACATCCATCATGCCAAAGACGTATAAAAACATCCTAATCATAAAAATGAGCTCCTTGGGGGACATCATCCACGCGCTCCCCTCCCTCTACGCCCTGCGCAAGGCCTATCCCGATGCCAGGATCACATGGGCCGTACATCCTGCCTTTGCGGGGATCCTTCCCGGCAAGCCGTGGATCGATGAAGTCTACCTCGTCGACCGGAAACGCATCAATCAGCTTTCCTACTGGAGAGAGATCCGCAAAGACCTGCATGCGCATCACTTCGACCTCGTCATCGACCTGCAGATGATCGCCAAGAGCGGACTCATCTCCTTCCTCTCCGGCGGCAAGAAAAAGATCGGCTATCATGATGCACGTGAAGGCAGCTTCCTTTTCAGCAAACCGATTTCCGGCTCCCATAAGCACGGACACATTATCGAACAGCTTTTAGACGTCATGCGCTACCTAGGCTGTTCCGCAGACAAGATTGAGTTTCCCCTTCCGGATCTGACAAAAGAAATGGAAACCGTCACCACGATTCTTCGGACAAACGGCGTCAAAGGAAGCTACGTCCTTCTCGTCCCCGGGACACGGGGCGACCATAAGAAATGGCCCATCGAGTACTGGGGCGAGCTTGCAAGAAAACTCGCTGAAGACAAGATCACCACCGTCATTGCGGGCTCAAAAGGCGAGATGCCCATGGGCGAAGCCATCCGGAAAATTTCTCCTTCCCCGTATACCGTGAACCTTATGGGACAGACGAACCTCTTAGAACTCGCCGCTCTTGAAAAAATGACGGCACTTCACATTTCCAGCGACACCGGCCCCCTCCACATCGCGAACGCCGTCCACACGCCCATCATCGCCCTCTTCGGGCCGACACTTCCGGACAGAAGCGGTCCCTATGGGAATGACAATAGCCACGTCCTTCTGGCAGAGCATCCGGGGACAAAAGAGTGCAGGATGGCAAGCCTCCCGATGGAGAAGGTGTATCAGCTGGTGCGGGATATGATGAGCGGGTAGTGCGCTTATTTTCGGATCGTATGGCTCATGTACGTGCGGTGCGATCCATGGGTGGCGCCTGATCCTATGATGCCTGTTTATTTCAGGGAAAACACGGATTAGATCATCGCTCGCAAGATCCCGTGCTTTTCTGGCATCCGGATGAGCTCCGGCTCTATCAGCCAACTACATATGTGTATGGGATCAAAGAGAAAGAAGAGCATGGCCGGTGACAGCCATACTCTTCTTTTTGCATGTTTCCCGGAAAACGTCTGTTATCAGAGTATGATATAATGATAGAAAAACTTTAGGGATGCTGGCGAGTCGCTCTGCTGATTTTTGCCGGCATCCGGGCTAAAAATGTATCATGCAGGGAGAAAAATCCATGAAAGTCATGCTGGCAGATTTTCATAAATTCATAGGCTACAGCGGCGGCATCGAGAACGTCTTTGCTAAGATGGCGAGCGCCCTTTCCGAAAGAAACTATGACGTCATCGCCGTCTTTGCTGACGAGAAAAGAGAGGGAGAGCCCTTCTTCGCCGTGCCCAAGAGCGTGAAGCTCCTGAACCTGTACCATCTGCCGGGGGAGAAAGCAGTAAAACCGAGCGGATTTACGAAAGCGCTCCGCGAAGTCATCCGCCCCTTCTCCAGAGCGGCAGCCAGAGATCAGAATTACCGCCTGCTCTATCAGGCGAAGGAGCAGCTGTCGCGGCTTCTTGAAAAAGAAAACCCGGACGTGATCGTCTCCTTCCGTGAACCCACCGGGCGGCTGCTCTTGGATGGTGTGGGGACGAAGATCCCTGTGATTTCCATGCTGCACAATGATCCGGATGAAATCTTCCGAGGCTCGCCGGCAGAGGAAAGAAAAGCTTTAGAAAAAAGCGCCGCCATTCAAGTGTTGCTCCCTTCTTTTATCTCTAAAGCAAAAAAATACTTGCACTACGACCACTTCATCGCGATACCGAATGCGGTGAACGCGCCGCACGTCACGGCAGATCATCTGGCAAAGAAAGACAAGTACACCATCACCTGCGTCGGCCGCCTCACCGGCCGCACCAAGCGTCAGCATCTCCTGATCGAAGCTTTCGCGCGGCTCGCCAAAGACCATCCGGACTGGCAGGTGAAACTCTGGGGAGATACCTATGATAAGCCCTATGTCGCTTCGTTGAGAACCAAAATAAAAAAGTACGGTCTGGAAAAGCAGGTCTTCCTCTGTGGGACGACAAAAGACATGGATGCCGTCTGGAAAGAGACAGACATCTTTGCGTTTCCCAGCCATCACGAAGGATTTCCGCTGGCATTGAGCGAGGCTCTAAGCTGTGGCATCTCAGCAGTTGGTTATCGAAGCTGTCCGGCGGTGAATGAGATCATTGTATCAGGGGAGAATGGTCTCCTTTGCGAAGACGGAGTGGAACCTTTGTCAAAGGCATTGCGCCGCTTGATGGACGATCGCACACTTCGCCGGACCTATGGAGAGGCAGCGAGAAGCATGGCGGAGAAGTATGAGGCTACATTTGTTTGGAGTCAATGGAATACATTGATAAAAGATGTGTAAAGCCGCATAGAATATTTTTGTATTTTATAAAATGAAGGATAAGTAATGAGCGCACTGATATCAATCGTTGTTCCTGTATATAATGTAGAAGGATGTGTGAGAAGATGCTTTGAAAGCGTGACAAACCAGACTTGGAAAGATTTTGAAGTGATTGTAATTGATGATGGATCGATGGATAAGTCTGGAGAAATATGTGATGAGTATGCACAAAAAGATACTCGTTTTAAGGTGTTTCATCAGTCCAATCAGGGGATAGGGAAAACACGTTTGGGTGGAATACAGAAAGCAGTAGGGGAATATGTAGTTTGGGCAGATGCAGATGATTGGCTAGAGCCGAGCTTATTAGAAAGGCTTGTAAAATGTATACGCGAAAAGGAATCGGATATCGTTGTTTATGGCGCAGCGAGCGTGAATAGGAATAATAAAGTAGCAGAAAAAATAGTATGGAAGAATCTTACTGTAGATGCTTGGCGGAGAGAAACCATTATAGCTGGGCAATCAGTCGTATGGAATTTTATGTCCAAGCGTTCTCTTTGGGAGGATGTAAATATACCGGAAGCGGTTCTTTTATCAGGGGAGGATGGATATCTAGCAGTCAAATTATTTTTCAAGGCCAAATCAATTTCTTATATAGATGAAGTTCTATACTTTCATTTATTGGATAGTCCAAATTCTGTGAGTCATACCATGAACGCAAAGAAATATTATGCCCATTGTTATTTATGGGATTATCGACGGGAAATGGCACAAATATATGATCCTTTAAAAATTGATTATTGTGCAGCGCGGGCATTATCCAATGGCGTTAAAGCGTTTTGCTTATCTTTGGCGGTACCAGAATTAGATGAAGTACAATTAAAAGAAATTGATTCGATATTACAACATAATTCCATGCAATCAATAAAGGGACGATATAGAGATCGCTTTTTGGCGTGGTGTTTATTGGCACATAAATGGATGCTTCCTCGATTTTACGGACATTGGAAATCAAAAAATTAATTTGCGTAAAGAAAAATAATGAGGTGGTCTCATGAAACTGCTGCTTGTTTACCTTGCGCCGTTTATTACTAGCACCGGTGGAGCAGAAAAAGTATGTTGTGATATGGCAAATGCCATGATAGAACGTGGACATGATGTATCCATTTTATATTGTTATGGAAAGTCCGGCACTCCTTTTTTCCCTTTGGACAAGAAGATTCAGCTGTGTAATCTGATGGCTTTGCATCCAGAAAAATGGAAAGGGCAGTTAGAGCCTAAATTACCAAAGACGCAAAAAATAATCCGGGAAGTGTTGAGAGTGGCTAGCATTAGTTGGGCACACGGGTGGGAAGAAGATTATTTTGGAAAATTGATAAGAAGCGATTTGACAGAAATGCTTCAAAAAGAAAAACCAGATATAATTGTTTGCAATTGGCCCAAGGAGGCTAATTATTTGATCAATTATGTGAAAACATCAGTTCCGGTTATAACAAGATTTCACTTTGGCGCACAAATCTTAGCCCACGATTCATCACCTGGAAGTAAGCGGGCTTGTAGTAAAAGTCAGTATGTTTCTGTTTTATTGCAAGGAGATTTGACTTATTTAAAAAAGTTTATTCCTAATGCAAGAGGAATTGTAATCCCTAATGTAGTTCCGCAGTATCAACAGCAGAAGGATATACCGTTTCAAGAAAGTGGAATTTTTACAATCATCAACATAGCGAGATTAGATAAGCATCAAAAAAGACAACATCTTTTGATAGAAGCTTTTGCTAAGTTATCGCAGAAATATCCGCAGTGGCGGGTGGAGCTCTGGGGAGCAGATTGGAATAAAAAATATAAGAAAGAATTGGAGGATCTTGTTGCCAAATATCATCTGGAAAATCGAGTGCTTTTCAAAGGAGTTACACATAATGTACTAGAAAAGAATCTGGCGGCAGACATTTTTGCCTGGCCTAGTGCTTATGAAGGATTTGGCTTGGCGATGGCGGAGGCCATGAGCGCAGGTTTGCCGGTAGTGGCATTTCGCTCTTGTCAAGCAGCCAGGGAAATTGTAGGGGAAGATTGCGGCATTCTTGTTTCTGATGGGGTGAACGCTTTTTCAAAAGGATTAGAGGAATTAATGGCAAATCGAGAGAAGCGAGTGCAGATGGGAGCAAGTGCCAAAGAATCGATGCGGCAATATGCGCCGAATAAGATTTGGGATGCTTGGGATCGTTTAATCAAGGAGAAAGGGCAATAGGTAATAAGAGTGAATTATATTTTAATTAATGTAATTGCAGCATTATTGTGGTGCTTTGTATGCATTCGTTTTTCTGCAGCGTATTTCAGCTATTTTTTGATAGTAGCAGGGATAAGCATCATGTACATGTATTACTCTAAAAGGAAAGAGATTAATATACATGAAGCATCCTTATATCCGGAATTGAAATATGTGTTGTGGGGGTGTCTTTGCTTTTACGGCAGTATTATTTTAGATGGTATCATTTTGCAGGATATGCAAAGCTTAAGTCGCAGTCTGGAATATGCCTCCTTAACGATCCCATTTTTTGTGTTTTACGTGCTTCGAACCAGTTACGATGTTGATAAAGGAACGAAGATAGGCCTTCTGGTTAGCTGCAGCATTATTTTTACACTGGGTATATATCAATGGTATCAAGATCCGAATGTACGCATCATGAGTACGTTTGCGCATCCAAATCATTTAGCAACTATGGTGGCCATTGTAACGCCTCTCATCGCTTATTTTCTCAAAAACAGTTCCGGTTATATTGAAAGAATAGGACTAGCGTTTTTGATGGGATTAGGATTTTTCTGCATGTATTTAACAAAATCGAGAGGTGGATTGGTCGCACTTGTATTGGGCATCTGCTTTTCATTGTTTATTATGCTGATCATGAGCAAAGACTTAAAAAAGAAATCTATTATGACGATCGTGGCAGGGATTGTTTTGGTAATCGTTATTGGGTCGGGAGCTTTTTATCATTTGCAAGAAGATAGAAATGGCATTAGCAAATATGGAGGTGAACGTTTGCAAATGATCGAAGCCAGTTATCAGATGTGGAATGATCATAAACTGTTAGGCGTCGGCATAGATAGATGGGGAGAAAATTATTATGATGTAAAGTATCATCCTCAAAATGCGATGGAACAAGGGCATAATATGCCGCATAATATGCCAGTATATTTTTTGAGTACTTCAGGGTTATTGGGCGGGATAGGTTACTTGCTGTTTCACGGAATTCTTTTTATGACTTTGATCAAAAGCTTTCCTCTTGCCAGGGATAAATGGCTGGTGATGGCTCTGCTAAGTGCTTTTTTAGCTTTTTTCTTTCAGGGACTGGTAGATACCACAATAATCAACAAGATACCGGCAAGGATCTATTTTGGAGTATTGGGATATGGTATGGCGGCATATAGAAAAGAATCGTAGAAATACTGTGGTAACAGGTCAACTAGGGGATTTGTCAGGAGTATGGTATAGTCTGATGAAGAATACAGCTTTTTGATTTTACTGAGGTACATTATGAATTTTAAAAATAAAAATATCGTCATCATCTACATGCTCTACTTCGGAGACATGGTCTCTCTTTCTCCCTTCCTAGAGATCCTTCGCCGCGAAGCCGTTGGCTCCAGGATCACGCTTGTCATCGATGCCAGATTTCAAGAGTCTGTCCGGTACAATCCCTGCATAGATACGATCATTCCTGTGGATCGTAAAAAGATGGGGCTTTCTGCTACGTGGAAGCTGGGGAAAGAAATCGGGAAGACGCATCCGGACATTCTCATGGTGCTTCACGGGACGACACGTACCTTCCTCATGGCGAAAGCGATGAAGGCGAAGGTGTGGGTTGGGGAGACAGGAAATCCACTGGGGCGGCTTTTTATCGATGATGAAATACTGGTGGAGCGGCGTGACTGTCATGCGGCAGAAAAGTATGTCAAGGTGCTGGAGCACTTGGGCGTGTCAAACCTGGCCCACCATGGGATGCAGATGTATACCTGCCCTGCATGGGAAGAGGGGGCAAAGGCTTTTTTTGCCGCAGAGGGGGTAAAGCCGGGGGATAGACTGGCGGGATTTTCTGTGGGGAGCTCGACCGCGGAGAAGAATTGGCCTGCAGAGAAATATGGAGAAGTGGCGGACCACTTCGCTGGCCTTGGCTATCGCCCTGTCTTCTTTGGCGTCCCCAGCGAGATGCCGCTCATAGAGAAGGCTTTAGCACATATGAAACGCAGAGATGAGGCCATCGTGGCGGCTGGAAAACTCTCTATGGGGGAGTTTATCGCGGCAGCTTCCTGGTGCTCGGTTGCTTTCACGAATGACAGCGGACCGATGTACGTGTTCGATAGCCGCAAGGTGCCGGTGATCGCAATGTTTGGGCCGAGCAATGCGAAGCTCCATCATCCGCTGGGGGAGAAGTCCTGCGCGCTGGCGACGACGGATATGCCGCGCACGCAGGATCATGTGAATCACACGATTCGTGATAAGTCTTATACGCCGATAGATGCTATTTCTGTGAGCGAGGCTGTCTGTGCCGGCGAGTGGGCGCTCGGAATGATAAGTGATGAACGGTATGAGGGGCATCTGGTGTTTGTTGAGGGAAATCAGCATAAAACATAATGGTTGTGGAAGGTCGTAAACATGACAATATAAAACGCCCGAGGGGATAGTGGGGTCTTATCCTTTCGGGCGTTTTATTGCGAGTATCAGGATGTGGTATCAACTTTCACAGGAGTCAAGTTTTATGGTTTACAGTTTTGCCCCAAGGTACTTCAGGTACCACATCAGCATTTCTCCGTAGTTTCCATACATGCGGGCGCTGCGGGCGGCCTGATGGAGATTTTTTGTTCCTTTGGAGGGAACGAGGGGGACATCCTTCCAGGGTGTTTTTCTTTGAATGGCAGCGTATTCTTTGACGACGTCCCAGTTCTGCACCCAGTCGTGCCACGGCTTGGCATGGCCGGCGAAGTGAATGATGACTTTATCTTTGTAGTCTTCATTGACGGGCTGCTTGGCAAACAGGGAGTGGCGATCCAGATTGTAGAGGTAGTTGTATTTCTTGTCGATATAAAGGCTTTTACCGTCAAGCATTTCGTTATGGATGTCCTGATCGTGGTGAGAGAGGCGGTTTCCTACACGCTTGACGTTTTCTTCCGCACGGCGGACGATGTCGTCGAAGAGGTTTTCTTTCATCCAGAGACGTGTATTGATGAGCATCATGCCGGCATTGAAATAACGGGTGGTGTGCATGCGCTTTGCATTGGCTTGTTCTCCGCGATCAGATACGACGGCGACAGCATTTCCTTGAAAGTCCAGTTCGGACAGATACTTCAGGGAACCGCGGCAGAGCATATCCCCATCCAGGTACAGGACGCGGTCAGCAACTGGTGCGATGGTCGGTGCGACGAGAAAGCGGTAGAAGAAAGCAGCTACCCCATCAGAGAGAAGGAGTGGCTTGAAGCAACTGTCGTCGATCAGGTGAACTTCTAGAGGGCTGTCCATGGAAGCTGCTGCCTTTTGAAGATTCGCCTTTTCTTCTTCGGGAAGATGATTGATAAAGAAATGATAGCAGATGGAGAGATCTTTATTGTGCTCATGCACAGTGAGGGCTACGATTCCCATGTGTGGTATATAGTCGGGTGTGCCTGTAAGAGCGATGTGGAAAGCATCTTTTGTGGTCGGCTTTCCGAAGTGCAGAGTTTGTGTTATGGCATTGTCAAGTATATTTGACATATAAAAACTTCATCCTTTCATAGTTTCAACATATCATTTATACTAGTATAAATGATGTAAAACATACTAGCAAGGAGGCCTTGAATGAAACGGAATATTCAGCTCAGTAAAAAGACAATTTTCGTGACTGGTGCAGCTGGTTTTATTGGAGCAAATCTGGTAAGGCAGTTGCTTTCGATGGATTTACAGGGGACGGTCATCGGTATCGATAATATGAATGATTATTACGATGTTTCCCTGAAAGAGTATCGCCTGCAGGAATTGGAGAAGGCCGCTGCGCTATCGTCCAGTCAGTGGGTATTCATCCACGGGAATATTGCGGATAAGGCGCTGATGGAGGAAATCTTTGCCAAGTATAAGCCGTCGATCGTGGTAAATCTGGCGGCGCAGGCAGGGGTGCGGTATTCGATCACAAATCCGGATGACTATATCGAGTCGAATCTTCTCGGCTTCTATAACGTCCTGGAGGCATGCCGCCATTCGTATGATGACGGCGCACCGGGTGTGGAGCATTTGGTCTATGCGTCCTCGTCTTCTGTCTATGGCGGGAATACGAAGGTGCCTTTCAGTACAGAGGATAAAGTAGATCATCCTGTATCTCTCTATGCGGCGACGAAGAAGTCGAATGAGCTTCTGGCTCATTGCTATGCGAAGCTGTACAACATCCCCTGTACAGGGCTGCGCTTTTTTACGGTTTACGGTCCTGCTGGCCGTCCTGATATGGCGTACTTCGGCTTTACAGATAAACTCTTGGCCGGAAAGATGATCCAGATCTTCAATCATGGACATTGTGAAAGAGACTTCACATATGTGGATGATATCGTGGAAGGAGTTGTCCGTGTAATGAAGGGGGCGCCGGAGCGTAGGAATGGGGCCGATGGGCTTCCGATACCGCCGTATGCAGTGTATAACATTGGCGGCGGTCATCCAGTGAATCTCTTGGATTTCGTGGATATCCTGCAGCAGGAGTTGGTGCGTGCCGGTGTGCTTCCGATAGACTATGATTTTGAGGCGCATAAGAAATTGGTTCCTATGCAGCCGGGGGATGTGCCAGTGACGTATGCGGATACGGAGGCGCTTTCGAGGGATTTCGGCTATTGTCCGACAACTTCGCTAAGAGATGGTCTTAGAAAGTTTGCTGAGTGGTATAAGGCATACTATGTCAAATAAGGAATAATTGACTTTATATAGGAGATCGAGATCAATGAATATTGCAGTAGCTGGTACAGGGTACGTGGGTCTGTCTTTGGCGACGCTTCTTGCGCAACACAACCATGTAATGGCAGTGGATATTATCCCGGAAAAGGTGGACATGGTGAATCATAGAAAGTCACCGATCCAGGATGACTATATAGAGAAGTATCTGGCAGAAAAAGATCTGGATCTGACAGCGACGATGGATGCGGAGGCGGCGTACAAGGACGCGGACTTCGTCATTATTGCGACGCCGACCAATTATGATTCGAGAAAGAATTTTTTTGACACCAGCTCTGTTGAAGCGGTTATCCAGCTGGTGATGCAGTATAATCCGAATGCCATCATGGTCATCAAGTCAACGATCCCTGTCGGCTATACGAAGAGCGTCCGTGAGAAGTTTGGTACGAAGAATATCATCTTTAGTCCGGAATTTCTGCGTGAAAGCAAGGCGCTCTATGATAACCTTTACCCGAGCCGCATCATCGTCGGGACTGATCCGACAGATGAGAAGCTGGTGAATGCGGCACATACTTTCGCTGGATTGCTGCAAGAAGGGGCGATCAAGCAGGACATCCCGACACGGTTCATGGGATTTACGGAAGCGGAAGCGGTGAAGCTTTTCGCAAATACGTATCTGGCAATGCGTGTATCGTATTTTAATGAGCTTGATACCTATGCGGAGACGAAAGGCCTTAGTACGGCGGAGATTATCGATGGCATCTGTCTGGATCCACGAATCGGTGAATTCTATAACAATCCGTCTTTCGGTTATGGCGGCTACTGTCTTCCTAAGGATACAAAGCAGCTTCTGGCGAATTATGAGAACGTGCCGGAAAATCTGATCGAAGCGATCGTGAAGTCGAATCGGACGAGAAAGGACTATATCGCCGATAAGGTGCTGGAAATTGCTGGCTACTACCATGACAACAGTGAGTATGATCCGAGTCAGGAAGAGTCGATGACGATCGGCGTGTATCGCTTGACGATGAAGTCGAATTCGGATAATTTCCGCCAGAGCAGTATCCAGGGAGTCATGAAACGCATCAAGGCGAAGGGTGCGCAGGTCATCATCTATGAACCGACGCTGGAGGATGGTACGACGTTCTTTGGCAGTCTCGTGGTGAATGATCTGGCAAAGTTCAAAGAGCAGAGCCATGGCATCATTGCAAATCGCTATGACCATTCGCTTGATGACGTAAGAGGCAAGGTCTATACGAGAGATCTGTTTGAACGAGATTGAAACGAGTGTTCAAAATGATTAGTCTAAAAGATGAAGGTCTTTCCTTGAGAGGTATTTTGAAGAAAATAGTCATTCCTTCCGTGTGCTTCCCATGGGGGATAGCCGCATTACTTATGTTTATTCTTCATTTCGGGGGAGATTTCCCTGATATCTATAGCTACGCACAGCCGCGTCTGGGTGCAGCTTTTGCTGTCATGCTCATCGTTTCCTTTGGGCTTTTTTCCGTTTTCAGTAAAGACTACCTGAAGCGGCTCCTGCCATGGGCGGTGATCCTGCCTCTCCTCTGGGCGGGTACTTTTACTTGGGCGTATGGATTTGCTTCGCTGCCGGAGAAAAAACATTTGGGAGATTACTACGTGCTGGGAGCACTGCTCTTTTCTCTGCCTTATGTGTATACGATCTGTCTTACGAAATGCGGCGGCTATGTACGCGCGGCTTTGCAGATCATGTACGGCGCTTTCAGTTTTTTCATGTTGCTATTCCCGCTGATTTATATCAGTTATTATTGGCGATTCGGCGGAGAAATGGATCTCTTTGCTTTGATGGCTGTCCGCGCTACGCATTGGGAAGAGGTGAAGGAGTTCCTCAGCACCATGGGATCTCCTTTGTTACTTGGATGGGCTATTGGCGTGCTCCTACTGCTCTTGCTGGCAGCTTATGTGCTGACGCAACAGGTGGGACGATGTGCGGAGCGCGGTGAGGGTTTATTGCGAGGGAATGGGAAGAAGGTCAAGGTCGGCCTGATTGTGATCTCCATCCTTTTCTTTGGCGGCTTTATCCGACAAATCATCCATGTATTCCCGATCAATTTATATCGCACGATGAACAGCAAGGGGAGCGAGTTTCAGCTTTTGCAGAATTTTAATACCAATCTGGATAAAAATACAGCTGGGTTGAAGTTTATAGATCCTGCGGATGGGCTGGATGAGGGGACACATATCGTCGTCATTGGGGAGAGTGCGAATCGGGATCATTTGAAGGCATTCACGCCGAGCTATCCAGAAGACACGACACCTTGGCTTTCTTCTAAGGTCAATGATCCCGATTTTTCTTTGAACTACATGGCGTATTCGAATTTTCCGAATACCCTCATGTCGCTTTCGTATGCGATGACGAGTGCGAACCAGTATGGAGATATGGATCTGTCTCATGCAGTCAGTATGGTGGATGCGGCCCGGGCTGCAGGGTATCGCACGGACTGGATCTCTTTCCATAATAGAAGCTCGCTCTCGAGCGCGGGCGTGACGCTGATCGCAGAGCGCAGTGATGCGTCCTTTTGGGAGAAAAATTATGATGAATATGCCGTCGATGTCATGAAGAAGCTGCCGCCGGCGAAGCGGCGTGTGCTTTTCATTAACATCATGGGCAGTCACTATACGTATCTGGCGCGCGTGCCGGCGGATCAGAGGGGCGCGCTGGGGATCTCTGAAAATGATCCCTACTATGGCTATGATCTGACGGTCGCGTATACTGATCGGGTCATCCGGGATATTTTCGAGTATGCTAAGGCACATATGAACTTAAAGTCGCTTGTCTATTTCTCTGACCATGGGGAGAATATGGAACATTTCCACTCCACTTCTCCATTTTTCTATGATATGGTACATATTCCATTTTTCGTCTACTTGTCGCCGGACTACCAGGCAGCGCATCCGTCTCTGATGCCGGTGTTGAAGAGTCATGAGAAACTGCCTTTCACAAATGATCTGGCTTTCGATACGGTCACTGGTCTGTGGAGGGCGAGGACGAATTTCTATCACGCTGCTTATGATATTTCTTCTCCGGACTATGCGATCACGATAGAGGATGCGAAGACGTTCGGGGGGAAGCGGATGGTGAAGGATGATCCGGCGCTGGCGAAATAGCGGATGTCTGAGGATCCATAGATGACACGATCCGACAATAAAAAATCCTCCCTCGGTGTGAAATCGAGGGAGGATTTTTTTATTGCCATTTATTTCACTTCCTGGATGATGGTCAAAATCATCGGGCGGCGCTTGGTGCGGTCGAAGAAGTATTTGCCGAGGGCGTCTCTCACCTGGGCCTTGATGGCGTTCCATTCGGAGACGTTGCCGGCTTCGCAGCGGTCAAGGACGGACTCGATGCGTTCTCTGGCTTCGGTCAGGAGGGCTTCGCTGTCTCTCACGTAGACGAAGCCGCGGGAGACGATGTCGGGGCCGGCTAAGACTTGGTTGCTGCCTTTTTCGAGGGCGATGACGACGATGACGACGCCGTCCTTGGCGAGCTGCTGGCGGTCGCGGATGACGATGTTTCCTACGTCGCCTACGCCGAGGCCGTCGACGAAGACGGGGCCGGCCTGGACGCGCTGCGGGTTGATCTTGCCGCCGCGGCTGGTGAATTCGAAGAGGGTGCCGTTTTCGCCGATCAGGATGTTTTTCTTTTCGACGCCGAGGCTTTCTGCGAGTTCTGCGTGGCTGACGAGCATGCGGTGTTCGCCGTGGACGGGGATGAAGTATTTCGGCTTGACGAGGGAGAGCATGGTTTTCAGGTCTTCCTGGGAGCCGTGGCCGGATACGTGGACGCGGGTGGTGGTGCTGCTGGTGACGACGTGGGCACCGAGGCGCATCAGGCTGTCGATGGTGCGGCCGACGCTGGTCTCATTGCCCGGGATCGGGGAGGCGGAGATGATGACGGTGTCGCCTGCGTGGATCTGGACCTGACGGTGGGAGCCGTCAGCCATGCGGGAGAGGCCGGCCATCGGTTCGCCTTGGCTGCCGGTGGTCAGGATGCAGAGGCGGTCGTCTCTGTAGTGGCCAAGTTCTTCCGGCTCGATGAAGGTGCCTTCCGGGGCTTTGAGGTAGCCGAGTTCTTGGGCGATGCCGACGACGTTCACCATGGAGCGGCCGAAGACGCAGACTTTTCTTTTGTTAGCGACTGCTGCGTCGACGGCCATCTGGATGCGGGAGACGTTCGATGCGAAGGTGGCAAGGATGATGCGGCCTTTGGCATCGGCGTAAGCGCTCATGAGGGACTTGGATACGATGGCTTCGGAAGGGGTGTAGCCGGGATTCTGCGCGTTCGTGGAGTCGGCGAGGAGGCAGAGGACGCCTCTGTGACCGAGCTCGGCGAGTTTGTACATGTCGGTGAGTTCGCCGTCGACCGGAGAGTGGTCGAATTTGAAGTCGCCGGTGTGTACGATGGTGCCGACCGGGGTGCGCATGTAGATGCCGCAGGAGTCGGGGATGGAGTGGCAGACGTGGAAGAATCCGAATTTGAAAAGGCCTGTTTTGAATTCATCACCGGGTTTGACGGTGTGCAGGTCGTAGTTTGTGATGTGCGCTTCTTTGAGTTTGCCTTCGATGAGGCCGCAGGTGAGGCGTGTGGCGTAGACCGGGGCGTTCACTTCGCGAAGCAGGTAGGAAAGGGACCCGATGTGGTCTTCGTGTCCGTGGGTGATGAGGATGGCTTTGATCTCGTCTTTGTGTTCGATGAGGTAGGAAAAGTCCGGGATGACGATGTCGATCCCGAGCATGTCTTCTTCCGGGAAGGCCATGCCTGCATCGATTACGATAATTTCGTCGCCGTAACGGAATACAGTCATGTTCTTCCCGATTTCTCCAAGGCCTCCTAATGGAATGATTTGTAATCTTGCTTTTGCCAAAATGGATAGAACCTCCTATTCAGTTGTCGGAGCCGGCAGTCGCTGGCTCTTAAAAAAATATTTTTGCATGATATGTCAAAAATAAAAGCCGTTCATAGTCGCTTTTTCTATTATATCACATGGGGGAAGGAAATTGGGAAATGTGGTGGGAGAAAATACGAAGGGGGAGCGGGCTAGCGGCGCTCGGGTACTGGCGGCAGGAACGCAGAAAGAGAATACAGATTTCCTTTTCTGCGAAATTGTCTTTCATACGATAGCACCCTATCCGCCCTTCGGGCACCTTCCCCAATGGGGAAGGCTGCGATACGAGAATACCCTCTTCTAAAAAGGCGGTGAAGCCGCCACCCCGTGAGACTACCCGCTCCCCCGTATCGTCATCCTGAGCGGAGAGAAACGCCCTATGTGAGAAAAACCCCAGCCAGAACAAGTGGGAACTGAGTCGAAGGATCTCATGCCACGCATGTGAGCTGATCCTTTCCTTCGTATTATGGAGTGACTTGTGACTAGTGACTGGGAAACTTTATCCCATCTGTCTTTCATACCATGTCTGCCCTATCCGCCCCTTCGGGCACCTTCCCCTCTGAACCTGTAGAACCCGCTGCACCTCTTTGGCAAATAATCTATAGGCAGCACGCCCTGTGAGCTAACCTTGAACCTGTAACCCTTTTCCTTATTTTCCACCAAATATGATAGAATGGTGATATACCAGTCTTATGAAAAGGATTTCACAAAGGAGTAGTTATGAATCAGTTCAAAGCGGGCGACACGAATGCGGTCGTCCTGGCGGGAATGTGTACGGCGCTGGCCGTGGTGCTGTCTATGGTAGGCTTCTATGTGCCGGGGATTTCTCTTCTGGCGCTTCTTTCGCTGCCGCTGCCGATCGCGTACATGGGGATCCGCGAGGGTGTGAAGTGGGCGGTGATCGCGACGTCGGGGATCATGATCCTGGATTCGGCGTTCTTTGGGATCACGACGGCATTTTTCCTGGTGGTGATGTTCGGCTTCGCAGGGATTGCGATGGCGTACTGCTATCAGAAGCGCGCATCGGCGCTCCGGACTTTTGGGACGATTGTGGCTGTGATGTTTTTTGCGATGCTGCTGAATCTTCTGGGGACGGTGGTCATGATGGGGATGCCTTGGGATCAGGTGTATGGGAGTACGCTGGATCAGATGCAGGGGATGGCGAAGGAAATGTCAGGTCTCATGGTGTCCGGGGATCAGCTGGATCAGGTGAATCAGCAGACGGAGGAAATGCTCAAAACGATCCGGAAGATGATTCCGGCGGCGATGGTGATGGCACCGATGGTGCTCGCCTGGGCGGTGATGCAGATCGAGAAGGTGGTTTTCCGTCGTCTGGGGCTGACGGATTTTCCGCAATTTCCTGCGCTGGAGCGCTGGCATTTCCCGCGCTGGGTACTGTTGCTTCTCCTTCTGTCTGTAGGGACGCAGTACATGCCGCTCACTGAGCAGGTGAAGGATCTCGCGTACAATGTGGGCGCGGTGTGCTACTTCGTGCTGTGGATCCAAGGAATCGCGACGCTCTGGTGGCTGCCGCATATCTATCCGGTGGTGAAACGGCTGCGTCTGCTCATTGTCATCATTTCGATTTGGATCCCTATCCTGCAGCTCTTCACGGTGTATCTCGGCGTGGCGGATATGGCGCTGAATTATCGGAAGAAGAGAGGGTATGAGTGAAATGAGGGCTCAGGGTTATCCCGTGGAGCGGCTCGCCCTTTGATTCCATTTGAAAGTTTCGCTTGAATGAGAAATTAGAAATGAGAAATGCGAAATGGCGGTGGCGGCTTCGCCGCGAATATTTATGGGGCGATGCCCGAAGGTCTGCGGAGAGCAGGCTTCCCGTTTCGAGCTTTCCAAACATCGACCGCTGGGCCGCGAATGACAAAGATTTCTCGCTTGCGCTCGAAATGACGACACGAGAGAGTCCGATGTCTCCTAGTCTCTTGGTCTTCTAGTCTCCTAATCCCTAGTCCCTAGTCACAAGTCACTAAACATCGAAAGGAGCTTCCTATGCGAATGTTCGATTTTCTCACGAGCGGCGCGGTCTTTGCGGGGCGGCGGGGATGGGGCGTGCTGGCGGTGTTGGTACTTGCCTTTGGCGTGGTACTTGCTCTGGGCGGCTCGTGGGTGCGCTGGGGATATTTCCTTTTCCTGCTTTTTCCGGCGCTGGAGGATGCGCGGACGGGGTATGTGTCGGATGGCTGGGCGCTCGTTCTCTCGGTGTGCGGTGCTTTGCTGATGATCTCCCGAGAGGCGTTTCTCCCCTGCCTTCTGACTGGCGCGGGGATGGGGGCGCTCTATGGGCTGCTGTACCTGATTTCTAAAAAATCTCTGGGGCTGGCGGATGTGTTTCTGGCCGCGGCTTCTTCGCTTTGGCTGCTTCCGGTGTATGGCCTTCTTTCTTTATGGCTGACATCGCTGGCAGCCCTTTTATGGTGTGCGTTTTTGTTCCTGCGGAGACGGCTGGGGCGGAGGACGGAGATCCGCTTCGTGCCGTTCCTTGCGATCGGAGGTGCTTTGGCGTATGGGGTGCAGGAAACGGTGGGGATGGCTTTCCTTCTCGCATCGCTCGGGATTTCTTCTCTCTGAGATGCTGCTCGTCCTTTTCCTCTTTGCGCTCTCCTCTGCGGCGGCGGTGCCGATGCTCTGGGACTGGCAGGAGGAGAGGGAGCTCGATCTTGCGGCGGAAGAGGTGGCTTCGGCTATCCGCGAGGCAGAGATGCTGGTGAGAAGCGGACATGAAGACGTGACTATGGCAGCGATGTCGGTCAGTTTCTACTGTGACGAGGAAGCGGGGCGCGTATCGTACCTGACGAAGCGTGGGGTGAAATTCATCCAGCCGCGGGGGACGCTGCCTGCCAATATCCGTGCAGGCGGAAGGCTCTATGTCGCTTTCCGCAAGGATGGCTTTGCGGGTTCGGAAGGAAATGGGAAGTATACCATGCGCCTTCGAACAAGGGATGGAAAGCATGAGAAGGAAATCACTGTCGCGATGTACACGGGGCGCGTCAGGGTGACGAGGATCAAATAGGGGGAAGGGCGATCCTGTGGGACGTGCCGTCCCTTGAATACGGTTGGAAGCGCTGCTCTCGAGTGAGGAGTGCTGGTGCGGCGCATAAAAATATAGAAGCGCCGCGGAGTAAAAATAATGGCGATGCCGGTGGTGGTATTTAGTCACCCCCAGTCACTAGTCACCAGTCACTAGTCACTTGAGATTTCTAATCCCTAATCCCTAGCTACTAGTCACGAGTCATGAGTCACCACTCACACCTGTTCGCTTGTTCCTTCACCAGGGAAACCGTATAATAAAGCCAATATTGATGCAAAGGAGAACGACCATGGCAGAGAACGAGAGCAAGCCGAAGGGCAACTGGAAGAAAGAGGGCTGGGGGAAAAAGCCGGACACGGATACGATGATCGTGACGCGCATCCCGCCGCAGAATATTGACGCCGAGAAGTCCGTGCTGGGGGCGATGCTGCTCGACAAGGACGCGATCATGACAGCAGAGGACAAGCTGACGGCCGCAGATTTCTACCGCGAAGCGAATGCGATCGTCTTTCAGGCGATTCTGAATCTGGCGCACAAGGGGGAGCCGGCGGATATTCTGACGGTGACGGAAGAGCTGAAGCGCATGGGGCGTCTGGATGACGTAGGGGGCGTCCTCTATGTCAATGATCTGCCGGCGAATGTGGTCACGACGAAGATGGTGGACCGCCACGCTGACATTGTCGCGGACAAGGCGAAGCTCCGGCGTCTGATCGATGCGGCCGGTGTCATCACGGACGAGGCGTACTCGGAGCGCGATGATGTCGAGGATATCACGGACAATGCGGAGAAAACGATCCTTGCCGTGACGCGTGATGACCGCCGCTCGGATTTCACCTCGATCGGCGAGGCGGTGCAGAATGAGCTGCAGGAAATCACGCGGAAATTCAAGAACAAAGAGTCCATCACGGGACTTCCCAGCGGATTTCCTTCTCTTGATGCGCTGACGAGCGGTTTCCAGAAGGGCGACTTCGTCATCGTGGCGGCGCGCCCGTCCATGGGTAAGACGGCTTTTGTGCTGAATATCGCGAAGAACATGAGCATTTCCTCGGCGCACAAGCATGTCGCCTTCTTCTCGCTGGAAATGTCACGCGAACAGCTCGTGCAAAGATTGCTCTGCTCGACGGCGCTCGTCGATAGCGCGAAGCTTCGTACCGGGCGGATTTCCACACAGAAGGAGTGGGACCAGCTTGCTTCTGCGGCCAGCGTCCTCATGGATGCGCCGCTCTTCATCGATGATACGCCGGGGGTGTCCGTCTCGGAGATCCGCTCCAAGTGCCGCCGCCTGAAGGCAGAGCAGGGGCTCGACATCATCATGATCGACTATCTGCAGCTTATGCAGGCGAAGAATACCCTGCGCAACGGGGATAACCGTCAGCAGGAAATTTCCGAGATTTCCCGCTCGCTGAAAAGTCTGGCGCGTGAGCTGAATGTCCCAGTCATCGCTCTTTCGCAGCTGTCACGAAGCGTCGAGTCCCGTCAGGACCACCGCCCGCTCCTGTCTGACCTGCGAGAATCCGGCTCTCTGGAGCAGGATGCGGACATGGTCTCCTTCCTCTTCCGTCCCGCGTACTACGATCGTGACATGGAGGATGACAATCCGCAGAAGAATGAGACGGAAATCATCCTCGCCAAGAACCGTAACGGCCCTGTGGATACAGTGAAGCTCCTCTTCGCCGGCCAGTTCACGCTCTTCTATGAACTCACCAATCAGGAACCGCCGCCGGATATGATGTAGGAGGGTGATCAGGGTCAGGGTTAGCCCGTGGGGCGTGCCGCCCTTTGATTACGTTTGAAGCCTCGTTTGAATGAGAAATGAGAAATGCGAAATGGTGGTGCGGCGCATAAAAATATAGAAGCGCCGCGGAGTATAAATCATGATGATGTCCGAAGGTTGTATTTAGTCACCAGTCACTAGTCACTCCTAATCCCTAATCCCTAGCTACTTTCCCTAAGGAGGCAAAATGAAAACACATCGCGGCTTCCTCATGGTCTGGGTGCTCGCGGGGGTCACGGTCATCCTGATCCTTGCCGGCAGCGTCGCGCTGACGCTTTCGCAGGCGATGCGCCGGGAGGTCAGGATGGAGATCGCGACCGATGAAGTCCTCATTGTACAGGAAGCGCTGGAGCAGGGGAAAGCGGCGGTGCGCTTTAGTACACCGCTTTCCATCTCAAAAGGAGACGTGGTAAGGAATGGGAGAACGTACCGCGTAGATCTCCATCAGGAAGAGACCGCAGTAGAGGGAGCCGCCGTCATCCGTCTTTCCTGTGAAGTCACCCATGAAAGCGGGGAGACCTACCGGGCCGAGACGCTGGTGGATCGGTGACTGGTAGCTGGGGACTAGTAGCTAGTAGCTAGTGACTGGTGACTGGGATCCCCCGTAACGTTATCCCGAGCGTAGCCGAGAGATCTCTACTGCACTGCGATAATCAGCACGTATGCACTGAGAAAAAACGATGGCCAGGTGCTGCCTCACATGTGGCAATGAGCGTTCTACAAGGAGGATCTCTCGGCTGCGCTTCCGAGGACGACGGCGCGAAACGCTATCAAAACTTCGCGGCGCTTAGATCCTTCGACTCAGTTCTCTTATCTCAGATAAGCCATTTTTTAACATACGACGTTTTCCCCGCTCAGGATGACGAAATGCGCTGCACCTTCCCCGCTGAACCCGTAGAACCTACAGAACCTCTTTCGCAAAGGGGCAAAGGGCAGAACGCCCAAGGGGCGAACCCTGAACCCAGTGTCCCCTGTTGAACGCATTCTCCAACATGCTATAATAAAGAAAAAAGCTAAAAGGTGGGATTTCTTTGTTGAAAAAAGTACTCATGACCATGGCGCTCTGTGCCGTCACCGCCATGCCTTTCGTTTCCGATGCGAAGGACAATGCGGGTGCCCAGCTCCTTGCTGCGGCGGAAGCGATGCAGGAAAAAGCGGAAGACACGGTGAAGAAACCGGCTTTCGAGGACAAGCGGATCGAGATCAATCTGGCAAGCCGTCTCCTCACCCTGTATCAGGGGGACGTCGGCATCCGCATGTATCCTGTCGCACCGGGCAAGCCGGATTTGCCGACACCGATCGGGCGGCGCAAGGTGGTCGATATGGAGATCAATCCGACCTGGATCGATCCGGATAATCCGGACGCCAAAGTGCCATCGGGGCCGGACTGCCCGCTCGGCTACCGCTGGATCGGCATTGGCGGGAATTACGGGATCCATGGGACGAATGTGCCGTCCTCCATCGGCGGCTACGCTTCCCACGGCTGCGTTCGCATGTACGAGAAGGATGTCGAAGACCTCTTCGACCACATCGTGAAGGGGATCCCTGTCGACATCAAGTATGAGCGTGTCGTGGCAGAGATGGATCCGGACAAGACGGTCGTCTACTACATATATCCCGACGGCTATGGCCGGCAGCCGCTCGAGATCTCTGATGTCAGAAAGAAACTGGCGAAGCTGGGAGCGGGCAGCCTTGCTGACGATGCGAGCATCCAGCAGGCGATCGACAGCTCGGATGGGCAGCCTCGCTATGTGGCAAAGGTCTATGACCTGTATCTCAAAGGAGAGCTGCTCGATGTCCACGCCTATGGCAAGGATGGACACGTGTATCTTCCCGTGATGGCCGTCGCGAAGGCCGCCGGCATTCGCACGGAGTGGTCGCCGAACTGGCAGCGCTTCACTACTGTCTTTGGCAAGGCGCCCGGCCTACAGAGAGGGAAATACATCTATATCGATGCGAATGATGCGCCGGCGCTTTTCCGCCTCACGGGTCATCTGGATGAGAAGCACAATTTCATACTGGAATAACGAAATCCGCTCCAAAAGGAGCGGATTTTTTGATGCTGGTGACTAGTGACTGGTGACTAGTGGCTAGGAGACTAGGAGGCATTGGACTCTCTCGTATCGTCATTTCGAGCGAAGCGAGAAATCTTCCTTGCAGACCGATCAACGAAGGATGTGTGAAATAGGGATTTGTGACTTGTTCCCGCGCGCTTTCATACCGCCAGTGCCCTATCCGCCCCTGCGGGGTACCTTCCCCGCAAGGGGGGGCTGACGATACGAGAATCGCGTCATCTCATAAGACCTTCGGGCATCGCCCCATAAATATTCGCGGCGAAGCCGCTACCACCATTTCGCATTTCTCATTTCTAATTTCTCATTCAAGCAAAGCTTTCATCCCCAATCAGTGGACGAGCCGCCCCATGGGCTAACCTTGAACCCCTGAACCCTGTTCCTGTTTCTCATTTCCAACCTGTGTTATAATATAGATACTTGTATGCCCATTGCGTTTTTGTTGAAACAGGAAGAATGCAATTTACATTTTCGATCACAGGAGCGATTTATGAAGAATTCAGATATTCGTCGGGAGCAGCCGAAGAAGCGATCCACTTTTAAGAAAGTGCTGGTCTTTCTCTTCGTGATCGGCTTCATCGCGGTCGCGGGCGCGGCGGCCGGATTTTTTGTATCTGTCTCGAGCCATCTGCCGGACGTGGCAGGAAACATCACGCCGAATGCGTCCTCGCGCATCTATGATGACAAGGGACGGCTCATCACGACCGTCCATGCGGAAGAGAACCGCATCCCGGTGCCGATCTCTCAGGTGCCGCAGAATCTGCAGAATGCATTCGTCGCGGCCGAGGATGTGCGCTTCTATGAGCATCATGGCGTCGATCCGCGCGGCATCCTGCGCGCGGCCTTTGCGAATCTGACGAGCGGCAATGCGACGGGGCAGGGCGGTTCGACCATCACCCAGCAGCTCGCGCGCAATGCCTTCCTCACGCAGGAGCAGACGCTGAAAAGAAAGCTGCTCGAAGTGGTGCTGGCTTTTGAAATCGAAAGCAAGTACACCAAGAAGCAGATCCTGGAAATGTACATGAATCAGATCTATTTCGGTCAGGGCTGCTACGGCATCCAGACCGCGGCGCATGTGTATTTCGGAAAAGATGTGAAGGACCTTTCGCTCCCACAGTGTGCGATGCTGGCAGGTCTTCCGAACAGTCCGAACTATTACTCGCCATTCCGCAGCCTCGAGGCGGCGAAGTACCGTCAGGGCATCGTACTCGACCAGATGGCAAAGTACGGCTACATTTCCGCGGCGGACGCACAGGCGGCGAAAGCGGCCGATGTGCATCTAGCCAAGCAGGACAAAGGCAAATCCGGCGCGGGGACCGCGCAGTATTTCATCAACTATGTCATCCAGTCCATCAGCGACAAGTACGACTCGGATGCGATCTACAAAGAAGGACTGCAGGTCTACACCACGCTGAATCTTGACATGCAGAAGGAAGCGGAGAAGGCACTCGCTTCCGAGCTGCCGAAAGGAAATAAGGACAGCAAGGGCCTCACCCAGCCGCAGGGAGCGCTCGTCACCATCGAGACGGGCACGGGCCATGTGAAAGCCATGGTCGGCGGACGCGGCGAGGACCAGTTCAACCGCGCGACACAGATGGTCCGTCAGCCGGGCTCGGCCTTCAAGCCGTTCGTGTATCTGACGGCTTTTGAAAACAAGTACAGCCCTTACGATACCATCAGCAATGAGAAGAAGACCTATGCGGGCGGCTGGACGCCGAAGAACTACGGCGGCACCTCGGGCGGCAAAGTGACGCTTGAAGAAGCGCTCGTACATTCCATGAATATCCCGACCATCGACCTCGCAGATAAGGTCGGCATGTCGAAGATCCTCGCTACCGCGGAGGCCTGCGGCATTTCCACTCTCGTCAAGGACGGCAAGGCGAATGATAACAACCTCGCAGCCTCCATCGGCGGCCTGACCAATGGCGTCTCCCTGATCGATATGGCGAAGGCGTACAGCGTCTTTGCGAATGGCGGCAAGCTCGTCGAACCGACGGCGATCCTGAAGGTCGTCGATCGCAATGGCAATGTGCTCGAAGACCATTCGCAGGCCGCTCCTGGCAAGCAGGTCGTGAGTGAAAATGCGGTGTATCGCCTGACCAGCATTCTGGAAGAGGTCGTTTCCAGAGGCACCGGCGGCAACGCCTCTATCGGACGCACCGCAGCCGGCAAGACAGGGACCACTGATGATGAGCACGATGCCTGGTTCGTCGGCTACACGCCGGAGCTTGTCACCGCCGTTTGGATCGGCGATGATACCTCGACCAATGCCGGCTACACCGGCGGCACCATACCGGCGGCTATCTGGCGCGACTTCATGAGCGTGGCTCTCGGTCAGTACAAGTCGAAGTCTTTCGACATCCCGGACTCTGTACGCGCTGAAATGGCAAAAGCCCGCGAGGCGCAGGCGAAGAAGGAAGCCGAAGAAAAAGCCAAGGCAGAAAAAGAGAAGAAGGATAAGGAAAAGGAAAAGGAAAAGAAATCCGCCGGCAGCAAGCTCCTCGACCGCATCACCGGCAAAACACCGGCGAAGCCGCAGGAAGGAACGGATAATCCGACGAATTGAGTGTTCACGGTTCTATAAAAATCCCGCTATCGTGAGAGATAGCGGGATTTTTGCGTGGAGAATCCTGGATGCCATGTCGGATGACTAGTAGCTGGTGACTGGTGACTGGCAGCTAGTGACTGGAAGACATCAGATGGTTTCGTATCGTCATTTCGAGCGTAAGCGAGAAATCTTTTTCGTTTCCCTAGGACTCACGCTTTCCCCACATGTGCCGCGCCACTCTCCGCTTTCCCCATCTGTCTTTCATACCGCCAGTGCCCTATCCGCCCCTTCGGGGCACCTTCCCCTCGAGGGGAAGGCTGCGATACGAGGATACCATCTTCTAAAAAGGCGGCGACGCCGCCCTTGTGAATCTATCCGCTCCCCAAGTACCGTCATCCCGAGTGCAGCCGAGGGATCTTTATTGCACTGCCGCCATAGGCACACATGCGCCCTCACTCAAACGACACCTTGGTGCTTCCTTTTTCGCCTTTCCCTCGCTCACGATTTACCGCACTGCAAGAAGGATCCCTCTACTTCGGCCCTCATGACACGCAAGAAAGACGGATCGTCTCATATCGTTTTTCATACCGCTGCGTAGAGTTGTGCCTCTTCGAGGCACTCTATCCTGCGCCTTTGGCGCGGGCCGTTTGGCCTCACAGGAAGGCGCCTTAATGGGCAGGCTAGGCGCCTCTTTGGATTAGGCCAAACTCGGAAGTCCCTCTGCGGGACTTCCGTCTCCAAGGGCCTACTCGTATCGTTGTTATGGCTGGTAACCCGTGACTTGAATATCACTTTCGAGCATCGCCCAATAAAAAAGGCGGCGAAGCCGCCACGAGAGCCCTGAACCTTGAACTCTGAACCAAATGAAAGCAAAGTAAAAAGAATCAATCCTAGGAGTGACCGGGAAACTTTATCTCGGCTGTCTTTCATACCATAGTCGCCCTATCCGCCCCTTCGGGGCACCTTCCCCTCGAGGGGAAGGCTGACGATACGAGGGGAATCTGCTATCAAGAGACATTCGGGCATCGCCGCGCCACCATTTCTCATTTAGGAGATGTGTTCAAACGTAATTAAAGGGCGCCCCGTCCTGGCCCTTGCACCGAAAAAGGAGTCCCCCAAACGGGACTCCTTTTTTATTCTTTCACCAGTACCTTTTCGATCGCACCGATGTACATGGTATGGAAATTTCCTGCTTCTTTTCCATCGTACCAGCGTTTTTCCATGGACGGGTCGAGAAAGGTTTTGTCGTCGAGCTTTGCTTGAAGCATTTTCCTGCACACGAGGATCACATCCGCTTCCGCTACGCCGCAGGTGCCGGCCACGGGATAGGGATGGAGACCGCATGCTTCCCATTTGTCACCATCGTGACCCGAGTGGGAACCCATGTATCCCAGCTCTTTCTTATAGCTTTCCGGAAGTGCCGAGATGGTGAAGGTTTCCTTCGCATCGATGAATTCCTTCGTGCAGCGGTTTTGCCTGATATAGATGGTCGCTGCGTCCTTGCCCCACCATACGCCAAGGCCGCCCCAGCTGACGGTCATGGTATTCGATACCTTTTCGTCCCCTGCCGTCACCAGAAACCAGCCCTTGCCGATCTGCGTGAATGGATTCCAAGTCAGTTCTTCTGCTTTGATTTCTTTAAAAGCCATGATATCGCTCCTTTGGTAAATGGTTTTAGCTGTTTTTATTATAGCATATATAGGGAAAGGCTGATTCAATCAGTGTTTCCTAAGAAAGACGGCATGGCTTTCCAAACCCATCAAATGACAGTAGCCTTGCGACATACACTCATTTTTATGCTATAATACGAATATTACAGGGGGGACAGATCGCTATGGATGGGGCAAGGAGAAAGCACTGGGAGAAGGAAGCTATACACATCAGCGAGATGATGCATCGCGGATTCTATGAAAAGACCATCCATCCCAAAGATCTGGACGGCTATCTGTCACAGGGGAGCTTCAGCTGGATCGGTGCCGTAGAAGGCGAGAACTATCTGAACAAGAAAGACGCCATCACTGCTTTCTCACGCCAGCGTGATCTGCAGGAGGTCCCGCTGCTTGAGGTGGGGAAAGGCCGCTACCGCGTGCAGTGGGTGAGCGACACCGCCATTCTGGTCCTTTCCATCATTCCTCTTTCGACGAAAAAGGAAACCGGGCTTCTTCTCTCGGAGAACCAGCGCAGCACCATGATCTTTCATATCGAGGACGATGCGCTTCGCATCGCGCATATCCATGTATCGAATCCGTGGGGCATGATGCCTGACAAGAAACGGTTCCCCTGCTCGCTGGGCCGCTCAAACTGTGAGTATGCCCAACAGGTGTTCTCCGAACAGACGCTTTCCAGCTAGCCCGACCTTTCGCCCCGGCAGAAGCTCATCTTAGAGCTTCTCTCTCAAGGAAAAACATATCAGGCCATTGCCGAAGCACTCTCCATCTCGCCCCGCACCGTCCGCTATCATGTGAATGAGCTGCTCAAAAAGTTCAAGGGGAGTGCACGAGCGGAGCTGCTCACCGCGGTGAAGAAGTGAGAATGTGGGTCTCACGAAAAAGACGCTTCGCCCTGAAATGACATGGAGAGAGGCTCTTCCATTCACTAAAAAAGGCGATGTGAAATAACGATCATCTCATTTTCGTGTTCAATCTGCCGCGGGGGACTTGCAGCTCTCATAGGCGTGACCGGGAAACCTTATCCCAGCTGTCTTTCATGCCATAGTCACCCTATCCGCCCCTGCGGGGCACCTTCCCCTAGAGGGGTAATGCTATTAAGTTAAGCGGCAGAACGTTCTTGGCTCCCCATCGGGGGAGCTGCCCGGAGGGCTTGTGCAAGCGAACTGGAT
>ERZ1673722.368-NODE-368-length-60990-cov-15.081201_pt1 | contig 60990 bp, 53 predicted proteins | sample MGYA00580222_ERZ1673722 | MGnify/ENA primary metagenome ERZ1673722 (study PRJEB41218, sample SAMN15661750) | gut metagenome | host: Homo sapiens | place: Canada: London | collected 2015-08-20/2019-03-30 | study: EMG produced TPA metagenomics assembly of... | reverse complement strand
CACAAAAGAAGGAGCTGTGAAGAAATGAATCCTCATTTCTTCACAGCCCCTTTTTGTATTAGTGATTCCTTAGCCGTTAGAAGATTAGACAAAGGCACTGTGTGTATTAAAGTCCTTCTGCGGCAGCCTCTACCCTGTCGGGAGAGGCCGTACAGATCACCGCAGGCGGGAATAGGCGGAAGTAGTATAGTTGGGGTAAGTATTTCAAAAGGAATAGGAGCTAATGCACCTATTAGTGTTGAGATAGTTACCGAAACAGCTGCGGGTACTAATATTTCATGGCGTTATACTGAGTATATTGGCAATGTAAAAAACAAGGAGGATAATATGTCAAATACTCCTAATAGAAGAAAAAATTTATGTTAGTTGTTTTTATAATTTTTGCAATTATTGTATGTATATTGAGTGAGAAATATAAAGCGCCAGAAAATACTCATAGGTTCTCCAATATTATTGCAGAAACTCAAATACCGACTATTTCATACTTACAGTTTCAAAAAAGTCAGTATTCGCGCGGTAAATACTATACAGTGGTGTATATATATGACAAAAAAATATATAATAAAGAGGATTTAGCCAAAGAAGTAAAAGAAAGATTAGAAAATGCAGGATATCTGATAACTGTATTTCACTTATCAAATGATCATTTTTACATGCAGGCAGAGAGTGAGAGACTTTTTTTGAAATTAGTGTATTTCCAGATTTATTAGGGATAACAGTAAGTGAAAAATAGATTGAAAGTGTTTAATACCGAAGGAGACATGACGATCAAAGCCACTCAAGAAGACACTCATATCAAAGGTAGTCAGGTAACCGGTGAAAATGTTACACTGGAAGCGAAGAAAGACATTGCCATCTCTGCCGCAAGTAGGAGGTGGATGGGATGTAGCAGAGGAAACATCGGAAGAACGTGTTCCTGCCTTGATAAGATATGTTGGTTTGTCAAACATTGGAGTATTGTCTAGATTTAGCCCAGAAATAGGATTTATTGGCGGCGTTTTGGGCGGCATTGGAAGCAATATATATAGCAATCAAAAAAAGAGGAGCTAAAAAAAGCTGAGTCAGGGAATCTGTCAAATTCGGATGCTAAATCTAAGAATAGTGAGGTATAAACTATGTTTTTACATTCTCCTGTTTTGGATACGATCGTATTTGTTATGTGCTTACTGCTTTTTCGAGAACTTGTGGTAGGTGATGAAACGGCAAATGAAGATGCTAGATTATTAATGAAGCATTCGAAATTGTGGGTTAGATTTGGGCTATGGATAATTCTTTTTCTAGGGGTTAGTTATATAACTTTATCTGACTTTTGGGTGTTAGATGGAAGATATTATAATGAGTGTGTATATACATTGTTAGTAATGCTATATTTAGCAGGGGTTTATGGTAACTACGTATGTTATAAACATGGCTCTAAAAATGAGTCATATAAACAAAGAAACTTATTACAGCTAGAAGCAATAATATTATTACCGGTACTTTTTTTATTGATGTATTTCTTTTAGATATATTGAATTAATCTATGGGCATGCTTTTGCTATTGGATTTCCAGTAGCAAAAGCATGCCCCAGATAGGGGATGGTTCCACCGAAAATAGCCGCATGATATGATGGCTGGTCTTGACAATCGGCTCGTTATATTTATTAGTTACCGGTGTTTTGTCATTAAAAACGGTAGTCTTACGCTGATGAGATTTATGGGGGATAAACGAACACATTTATCAGTTTTAATCTTAATCCATGGTTATACATATGAAGACTGATTGGATGCGCAGAAAGTACAAAAGAGCGATGAGCTTTGCAGGCTCATTGTTCTTTTGCATTTTCCGCATGCTAAAAAATAGAATTTGTTTTCCCGATAAATCATGCTATAATACGAGTAGAGTACTAAAAAAACGAAAAGAGTACTGGAGGAATCATTATGGATGAACAGCTGATCGAGGCGGCGAAGGAAGAGATGCGGCTACACTCGGTCAAATTCACGATGGACGATATCGCAAGAAAGCTCCATATCTCGAAAAGCACGCTGTACCAGAAGGCGTCTTCGAAGGCGGTGCTGATCCGCATGGTATGTCTGGCGGATCAGGAGGCGTTTCGGAAGGCGAAGGAAGCGCTGATGAGGAAGAAGGACACGGCGCGCGGGCGGCTGCTCTCGTACTGCCGTCTCTTTGTGGAGACGCTGTGGGCGATGCCGGATGGGTTTTATCAGGATATAGAGATCCATTATCCGGAGATCTGGAAGATGTGGATGGATTTCAAGTATGAGGAGTTCGACTATATGATGGAGCTCTTTAAGGCCGGGGTCGCGGCAGGGGCTTTTCGTGAGGTGAATTTGACGATCCTTCGCATGATCCTCATCACATCGACGCACAATCTGAATGATGCGGATTTCCTTCGCGAGCAGAATATGACGGGGACGGATGTGATGAATGTGCTCGAGGATATCATTCTGCATGGGATAGAAAAGTAAGGTTAATGGGTTCAAGGTTAGCCCCTTGATTGTGAATGAAAGCTCTGCTCGAATGAGAAATGCGAAATGGTGGTGCGGCGCATAAAAATATGGAAGCGCCGCAGAGGTTTGAAACTAGCGGGTTTCTCGTATTGCAAACCTAATCCCTAGCCACTAATCCCTAGTACCAGTCACTAGTCACTAGTCACTCGAGGCTCCTAATCCCTAATCCCTAGTCACCAGTCACAAGTCCCTAGTCACTTTTATCATACAAGGAGTCAGTCTATGAAACGTTTAGCTATGTATATCGGTGTGATGCTCATCGGTGCTTCGATCGCGCTGTCGGGGTGCGGAGCAGAGAAGGCGTCGGCGCCGAAGGCGCCATTGGTGAAGTCGATGGTCATCGGTGAGACGGAGTCGGGCGTGAAGAATACGTTCTCCGGCACGGTGCATGGTTTTTTTGAGTCGCCTCTGGCTTTTCAGGTGGGAGGACGAATCATGCAGCGCTATGTCACATCCGGTGAGCGGGTCAGCGCAGGGCAGGCGCTCTTTAAGGTAGACTCGAAGGATGCGGAGGAGCAGGCAGCAGCGGCGCGTTCGCAACTGAATGCGGCGGAGGCATCGTATCGACTCGCGCAGTCGACGCTGACGCGGTATGAGAAGCTGCACTCGGTGTCGGCGATTTCTGATCTTGCCATCGATCAGACGAGAAATCAGGCGGAGCTCGCAGCGGCGCAGCTCGAGTCCGCGCAGGCGGCGCTTTCGCGCGCGGAGAATAATCTCGGCTTTACGGTGCTTTCGGCAGACCGCGACGGGATCGTCGGGTCGACGCTCTATGAGGTGGGGCAGGTCGTCGCAGAGGGGACACCGGTGGTGTCGATCATTGATGATTCGCAGCTGGATGTCTACATTTCTTTGACAGAGAAGCAGTATCGGGAGTATTCGGTGGGGATGCCGTGTACGGTGACATTCTGGGCGCTGCCGAATGTGAGCGTAGAGGGGCGCGTGCGCGAAGTAGCGGCTGCGCCGAATGCGCAGACGGGGACATATGATGCGAAGGTGACTTTGGTCGATCCGCCGGAGAATATCGCAGTCGGCATGACGGCAGAAGTGAAATTTGATGACAGAGGGGTCGGCAAGGGCATCATGATCCCGCTTTCTGCGATGGCGACGCAGGATCAAAAGCCGTCTGTCTGGGTGATCCGGGATAATAAGGTGACGCTGACGCCGGTCAAGGTGGGGCGCTACGGCGAGGATATGGTGGAGATTATCGAAGGACTTGCCAAGGGGGATCGCATCGTGACGGCAGGCGTTTCGAAACTGGCTGAAGGAGAAGAGGTACGCGTATGAAAGGGCTGAATCTGGCAGAGTGGGCCATCAAGCACAAGCCGGTGGTCTATTTCTTCATTTTCTTCATCCTCCTGGGAGGCTTGTGGTCGTATTTCCATCTGGGGCGCAGTGAGGATCCGGACTTCACCATCCGTCAGGCGGTGGTGTCGGCGGCCTGGCCGGGCGCGACGGCGGAGAGAATCACCGAGCAGGTGACGGATCCGCTCGAGAAAAAGCTCCAGGATACGAAGGGGCTGGACTATCTGAAGTCCTTCACGCATGATGGCAAGACGGTCATCTATGTGAATCTGAAGGACTCGGTCAAGAAGGAGGATATCCAGACGCGCTGGCATGAGGTGCGAAATCTCGTGAATGATGAGAAGGCAGCTCTTCCCGCCGGTGTGTACGGTCCGTATGTGAATGACCGCTTTGATGATGTCTATGGCTCGATCTACGCAGTGACGGGGGACGGCTTTTCCTATGAGGAGAAGCGTAAGTCGGCGGAAATGCTGCGCCGCCGTCTCGCTGCGGTCGAGGATGTGCAGAAGGTCGAACTCCTGGGGGTGCAGGAGCAGAATATTTACATCGAGATGGATCAGAATAAGCTCGCCTCTTTCGGGATGAATCCATCCGATGTATTCCGCATCCTTCAGCAGCAGTCGGCGATGATGCCGGCAGGGACGATCCATACATCGTCTCGCAATGTGGCGATCCGCGTGGACGGTCTTTTAGGCAGTGTGGAAGCCTTGGAGAATATCCCGATCCATGTGGGCGAGCGGAGCTTCCATCTGGGCGATGTGGCAAAGGTCACGCAGACCTACACGACGCCGGAGTCTTCCCTTTTCTATTTCAATGGCAAACCGGCGATCGGTATCGCAGTCTCGATGCGGGTGGGCGGGAATAACCTGACGCTCGGGGACAATCTCAATCGGGAGATCGAGCGGTCGAAGGCAGACCTTCCGGCGGGCATGGACATCGGGCTCGTGGCGGATCAGCCGAAGGTGGTGAATGAGTCCATCCATGATTTCACGGAGTCGCTCTTGGAGGCCATCGTGATCGTCATGGCGGCGTCCTTCCTCTCGCTCGGACTTTGGAGCGGCATCGTGCTGGCGCTCTGTATCCCGGTCGTCGTGTGTGCGACCTTCCTCTTCATGAAATGGCAGGGGATCGATCTGCATATCGTGTCTCTGGGAGCGCTTATCGTCTCCCTCGGTCTTCTTGTCGATGACGCGATCATCGTCATCGAGATGATGCAGGTGAAGCTCGAAGAAGGCATGGACCGCCTGTCAGCGGCGGAAGCGGCCTATAAGAGCTGTGCGAAGCCGATGCTCGCCGGGACGCTCATCACGGCGGCGGGCTTCATCCCCGTCGGGATGGCGGAAGGGCAGACATCGGAGTACTGTGCGGCACTTTTCTGGGTCATTGCAGCAGCCCTTCTTCTTTCCTGGGTGGCTTCCATCTTTGTCAGCCCTGTCTTGGGATATAAATTTATTCAAGTAAAAACAAAAGAAGAAAAAGAAAAGGAAGCACGCGAAAAGGGGAAGAGCTGGAAATCGTCCATCGGCGGCAAGGCGTATCAGGCCTTCTACAAGCTCATTGCGTTTTGTATCCATTTCAAGAAGACCGTCATCGTGGGGACTCTTGGGCTTTTCTGTCTGACGCTTGCGATGATTCCCTTGGTGAATCAGGAGTTTTTCCCTGACTCGGTGCGTCCGGAGATCATTCTGGATGTGAATCTCCCCTCAGGGGCTTCCATACAGGAAACGAAGCGTGTCATGAACGGCATCGCTGATACGCTGTATGGAGATGAGCGAGTTTCCTCCTTCTCGACATACATCGGTGATACCGCGCCGCGCTTCATCCTGCTCTTCGATCCCAAGGCACCGGAAGACGGGCATGGGCAGATGATCATCGTCGCGACAGACCAGAAGAGCCGCGATGCGCTTCGCAAAGAAATCATGGATACGGTGACGGAGAAATATCCGGATGCACAGGCACATACCCGCCTCATCACGACCGGCCCGCCGTCTGAGTATCCGGTGATGTTCCGCCTGTCGGGCGAGTCCATCGATGAGACTGTGAAGCTGGCTTCCGAAGCACTCTCCATCATGAAGCAGAATCCGAATGTCACGAATGCGAGCCTCGACTGGCCGCAGGAGACACCGACACTGAAACTCAAGATCAATCAGGATAAGGTGCGTGAGCTCGGTATCGATAACTATGCGGTATCGCAGGATCTCTACGTGAAGCTCTCCGGCTACAAGGTGGCGGAGTCGTATCAGGGCGACCAGCTCATCCCGATTTCCTTCAAGCTGGAAGGGGATAATGTAGCGCGCCTCGCCAGTCTTGACTCGCTGCCTGTCCATGTGGGGAATGGCCGCTACGTGCCGCTGGGTGAATTTGCGGATCTGTCTTATGAAAATGAGACAAGCACCATCTGGCGCAGGGATCTGAAGCCGACCATCACGCTCCGGGCCGATGTGACAGGCGGAGCCAAGGCAGACTCCGTCTCCATGGCGCTCTATGATACGGATCTCAAAGCCTTCCGGACCGGCCTGCCGGAAGGGGTGACTTTCGAGAAAGATGGGTCGCTTGAGTGGAGCGAGAAGTCGATGACGTACATCGTAGGTGCCATGCCGATGATGGTTTTCTTCGTCCTCATGGTGCTGATGTTCGAGCTGGGAAATATTCCTAAGCTTATCATGGCTGTCGTGACCGGTCCCCTCGGCCTCATCGGTGCGATCCTGACACTTCTGGTGACGCGGCAGGCGATCGGCTTCGTCGCTATCATCGGCTTCGTTGCGCTGTCGGGGATGGTCATCCGCAACAGCATCATCCTTCTGGATCAGATCCGTCAGCATCTGGAAAGCGGCAAGACGCCGTATGAAGCTGTCGTCGAGTCGGCGGCGCTCCGTTTCCGTCCCATCATGCTTTCTTCGGTGACGGATGTCCTGGGCTTCGTGCCTCTTATTCCGAATCCTTTCTGGCGGCCGCTTGCCGTCTCCTTCATCGGTGGTCTTCTCCTTGCGACCGCGATCGGACTCCTCGTCGTACCTGCCATGTACTGCTGGTGGTACAAGGTGAAAGAGCCCTGCGAGCAGTAGGCATCCGGTACAAATGAAAGGAGTTGTGAAGAAATGAATCCTCATTTCTTCACAGCTCCTTTTTACTTTGCTTTCATTTGGTTCAGGGTTCAAGGTTCAGGGCTCTCGTGGCGGCTTCGCCGCCTTTTTTTAGAAGATGGTATTCTCGTATCGCAGCCTTCCCCTCTAGGGGAAGGTGCCCCGCAGGGGCGGATAGGGTGACTATGGTATGAAAGACATCCGGGATAAGGTTTCCTGGTCACTCCTATGAGAGCTGCAAGTCCCCTCATGAATAGCTTTTTCCTCGAGGGCAATGCTATTAAGTTAAGCGGCAGAACATTCTTGGCTCCCCATCGGGGGAGCAAGTCATTACGCCGCTAACAATTTCCTTAACTTAACAGCCTTCCCCTCGAGGGGAAGGTGTCCCGAAGGGGCGGATAGGCCAGGGGCGGTATGAAAGAGAGCGGGAAATGCGTATCATGCAGGGAAATGGCAGCGGCCGAGCGCCAGTTTTGTAAACGGCGATGCCCGAAAGCAGTATTCAAGTCACCAGTCCCTTGCTGTTTCCCTAGCTACTTCACCACGCACTCCCGCTCCCTGTTCATTTGCTTATGAATGATAATATTCATGCGAAAAAATGAGATAACGTATACTATTTTATATAATAAAAATTATGGAATATACCATCAGATGACTAAACTTATATGGATTATCCCCTGTTTTACCTTGCCTTGCCCCTTGTTTTTGTATAAAATATAAATTACATTATTACTTAACCTCATTGTCATATGCAGGAATGGGAATTACATTTCTGAAATAGGATGAAGAAAGGAAAGCGGTTATGTCGGGAGAGGGGATCCACTCTCCGGCGGGGCAGTCTCAGCTGTCGGACTTGGGATCATCAAGACTTGCTAGGAGGAAAGAATTATGGAAGACAAAGAACAGGAAATGCACGAAAACCTGGAACGCGGCCTGAAGAACAGACATATCCAGCTCATCGGCCTTGGCGGCGCGATCGGCGTCGGTCTGTTTCTGGGATCGGCGACCGCGATCGAGCTCGCCGGCCCATCGGTGCTCTTGACGTATGTCATCGGCGGCATTGCGATTTACTTCATCATGCGTGCGCTCGGCGAACTCTCCGTCGCGTACCCGGTCTCCGGTGCCTTCAGTGCGCATGCGGCGCGTTTCTTAGGGCCGAAGTGGGGCTATCTCACCGGCTGGACGTACTGGTACATGTGGATGGTCACATGCATGGCCGAGCTGACCGCTGTCGGGATATACATGAATTTCTGGTATCCGGACCTGCCGCAGTGGCTGTCAGCGCTCGTCGCGCTTGCCATCATGACCGTGGTGAATTTCATCGCAGTCTCTGCCTATGGTGAGTTTGAATTCTGGTTTGCCCTCGTGAAGATCTGCACCATCATTTTCATGATCATCAGCGGCATCGGCATGATCGTCTTCGGTATCGGCAATGGCGGCATCGCGACCGGCATCGCAAACCTTTGGCAGAACGGCGGTTTCTTCCCGAATGGTTTTTCCGGCACCCTGATGGCACTCGTCATGGTCATGTATTCCTATCTTGGTATCGAAATCATCGGTGTCACTGCGGGTGAAGCGCATGATCCGAAGTCCACCATCAAGAAGGCCATCGACGAAGTCTTCTGGCGTATCCTGATTTTCTATGTGCTCTCTCTGGGTGTCATCATGTCCATCTACCCATGGAATGAGATCGGGCATATGGGCTCCCCGTTTGTTGTGACCTTTGAAAAACTCGGCATCGCCGGTGCAGCGGATATCATCAATATCGTCGTCATCACGGCGGTACTCTCTTCCTGCAACAGCGGGATCTTCAGCTCCGGACGTATGCTCTACAATCTGTCCCTGCAGGGGAATGCACCTGCCTGCTTCCAGACGCTGAACCGTCATCGTCTGCCGTGGGTCGGCATCCTCTTCTCCGCAGCGATCCTGCTTCTCGCTGTCGGTCTGAACTACGTCATGCCGTCTGAGCTTTTCGTCTATGTCACCAGCGTCGGCTCCTTCGGGGCACTCTGGACATGGTTCGTCATCCTGCGCACCCAGCAGAAATTCCGTGCCTCCCTCTCGGAAGAAGAAAAGGCGAAGCTCACGTACAAAATGCCGTGGGCACCTTACTCCGGCTATGTTACCATGGCATTCCTTGCCTGCGTAGTCGTAGCCTCTGCCTTCCGTGATGATACGAGAGTCGCTCTCTATGTCACTCCGGTCTGGTTCATTCTCCTTCTCATCGGCTATCGTTTCGTCGATCGCGGAAATCATGCCGGCGGAGCCAAAGTCGTGGATGCCGTCAAGGCGACTGCGAATCGATAATGCATCCCCCCGACTGAATTCTTCGGTCGGGGGTTCTTTTATGGAAATGAACTTTTGACGGCTTCAAAGCCGGATCTCGATTTCTGCTGGCTACACGGCTTGACATTTGCCTCATCATCCGATACAATAAGCACATATTATAAAAGTGCTGATGGAAAAAAGTACGTATTTCTGATTTTTCACAGAGAGCCGGGAATGCTGGGAACCGGTAAATAGGAAATAGGGAAGTTCTTTCCTGAACTGCATGACTGAAATCGAAGTAGGTCCTGTCGGGGTGGCTTGCGTTAAAGAGCCGAGAGTTGATCTGATGAAGATGAATGAGGGTGGTACCACGGAGAATCCGTCCCTTGATACCACCCTTTTTGTATTCCTTAGATAAATTGGGTGGTACCGCGATGAGTCCCCGTCGTCCCTTGCTGAGTGAAGCAAGGGACTTTTTGTTTCAGTGAGAGGAAGAGCGGCGCGGCCATAGAAAGCGGCGCGTAAATCTCTGTCACGCAGAATCATATTTCTGAAAGCAGCATAGTAGAAAAGTAGAAAGGAATATCATCATGAACAAATGGGTAAAAGCAGGGCTTATCGCAGCATTGGCAGGAATGACACTGGTCTATGGAGGATGCGGCGGCAATTCGGCAGGGAGCAGCAAGACTTCCGGCAAGAAACAGGTCGCCGTCGTGCAGATCATGCAGCATGGTTCGCTGGATGCAGCCAATCAAGGGATGATCGATGGACTGAAGGACAAAGGCTATGGCCCGGATAAGGTCGAAGTCGATCAGCAGAATGCACAGGGCGACCAATCGAATCTGAAGAGCATTACTGCGCGCTTCAAGAGCGATAAACCGGACATCATCTTCGGGATTTCCACTCCGGCAACGCAGGCGGTAGCGAATGAGATCAAAGATATCCCGATCGTCGGCTGCGCCATCACCGATTTCGAAACGGCGAAGCTCGTCAAATCGAATAAAAAACCGGAAACGAATGTCACCGGCGTCAATGACAGAGGCCCGGTCGAAAAGCAGGTAGACATGGGCAAAGTCTTCCTGCCGAATGCAAAAACCATGGGGCTTCTTTACTGCTCGAGTGAAGTAAACAGTGAGATCCAGGCGAACCAGGCGAAGAAACATGCCGCTTCCATCGGCCTTTCTGTCGTAGAAAAAACGGTTTCCTCCGTGAATGATATCCAGCAGGTCGCAGAATCCATGGTGGGGCAGGTCGACTTCATCTATGTCCCGACGGACAATGTCCTCGCCTCTTCCATCCCCACCCTCGTCAAAGTGACAGACCCGGCTAAGATCCCGGTCCTCGTCGGCGCTGACAGCATGGCCAGAGACGGAGCGCTTGCCTCCCTCTCCGTAGATTTCTATAAATCAGGCATCCAGGCCGGCCACATGGCTGCCCAGATCTTAGATGGCAAGATCAAGCCGGAAGAAACTCCGGTCGAGGATCCGGAAGTCTATGAAGTCATCATCAATAAGAAAAATGCGGAGATCCTTGGCATTAAGATCCCGGATGAATACAAGAATGCCACGCTGGTGGACTAGGGATGAGTAGCTAGGGATTGGGGATTAGGAGTGACTGGGATTCGCCGGCATCGTCATCCCGAGCGTAGCCGAGGGATCTTTACTGCATTGCGGAAATCAGCGTTTCCCTAGAAATGACGACGTCGCGAAGCGCTATCAAAACTCCGCGGTGCTTCTGATTTTTATGCGCCGCACCATCATTCCTAATTTCTCATTCGAGCAAAGCGTTCATTCACAATCAAGGGACAGCACGTCCTCGAGGCTAACCCTGAACCCCATATAGTATTGTATAAATAAAAGAAGGCAACACAAGATGAAAAACTGGATGAAATGCGGTATAGCCGCTGTGCTCGCAGCGGCGGCTCTGATTTCCGGCGGCTGCGGTGGACAGAGCAGCGGGCAGAGCGGAGACGCCTCGGGCAAGATCAAGATCGGTGTCGTGCAGATTGTGCAGCACGGCTCTCTCGATGAAGCCAATAAAGGCTTTGTCGATGCATTGAAGGAGCGCGGCTATGGGCCGGATAAGGTCGAGATCGATCAGGAAAATGCACAGGGCGACCAGTCGAATCTGAAGACCATCGTTTCCCGCTTCAAAGCAGAGAAACCGAAGCTGATCTGCGCCATCGCGACACCGGCGGCGCAGGCAGCAGCGAATGAGATCAAGGACATCCCGATCGTCGGTACTGCGATCACTGACTACACAAGTGCCAAGCTGGTACAGAATGATGAGAGACCCGGCGGCAATGTGACCGGGGTCAGTGATTTCGCATCCATGGACGCACAGATGGAGCTTGCCGCCAAGCTCATCCCGCAGGCAAAGAACGTCGGCCTCATCTACTGTTCGAGCGAAGTGAACAGCGAAGTGCAGGCGAACCAGATGAAGGACTACTGCAAGAAGCATGGCCTTTCTGTAGAAGAACGCACGGTGAACAATGTCAATGATATCCAGCAGGTGGCGGAGTCCCTCGTCGGCAAGGTCGACTACATCTACGTTCCGACGGATAACACGCTGGCTTCCTCCATCCCGACCTTGATGAAGATCACGGATGCGAATAAGATCCCCGTCATCGTCGGGGCGGACATCATGGCGAAGGACGGCGCGCTTGCAGCGCTCTCGGTCGATTACTATCGCCTCGGCAAGCAGACCGGCGAGCTCGCGGCGGATATCCTCGATGGCAAGGTAAAACCGGAGACATCTCCGATCCAGCACCAGAAGGATTACACCATCGTCATCAATAAGCAGGATGCGGAAATTCTGGGGATTCAGATTCCAGAAGAAATCGCAAAGAAAGCGAATAAGGTGTAAAAAGCGTTTCCTTAAAAAGCTCGGCAGCGTAAGCTGTCGGGCTTTTTGATTTTCAGTTCAAGGTTAGCCCATGATTACGTTTAAAAGTTTTCCATCCAGTAAGGAGTGAGGAGTGTTGGCGCGGCGCATAAAAACATGGAAGCGCCGCGAAGCATATATGAGGCGATGCCCGAAAGTAGTATTCAAGTTACCAGTCACCAGTCACCAGTCACTAGTCACTAGTCACTAGTCACACCTAATCCCTCATCCCTGGCGGCCGATCCTCACCAAACCTTTTCCCTTTTTCCCTATGGATTTCTGTGCTATAATAAATCATAAGTATAACTATTTCTACCAGAAGAGCTATGCTGAAACTACACAAAGAAGGCGGGGCTATGTCAGAAATCAAAGAACGATTAGCTCATGTCATGGAGCGGATCGAAACAGCGCGGGAGAAGTCCCCGTATCATCAGGCGGTCACGCTGGTGGCTGTGACGAAGTTCCATCCCATCAAAGACATGGAAGAAGCCATTTCTCTCGGTGTCACCCATGTGGGTGAGAACCGTGTCCAGGAAATGGAAGAAAAATACAAGGAGCTTTCGCTCCCGGTGACCTGGCATCTGCAGGGACATTTGCAGAAAAATAAAGTCAAAAAGGCAGTCGCTATGGCAGATCTCATCCAGTCAGCGGACTCATTGTCCATTCTGCGGGAAATCAACAAGCGGGCGGCAGAGATCGATAAGGTACAGGACGTACTCCTGGAGTTTAATATTTCGGGAGAAGAAAGCAAGACAGGTCTTTCGCCAGATGATATAAAAATGGCGATCGATGAAGCGAAGTCGCTGGCTCATGTGAGGGTGCTCGGACTGATGTGCATGGCGCCGAATTATGAGGATGTGGAGATGACGCGTCCCGTCTTCCGCAAAGCCCACGAGATGTGGGAGGATATGAAAGAGCAGTTTCCCGAGGGACAGATTTCCATCCTGTCTATGGGAATGACCCATGATTTTGAACAGGCTATCGAAGAGGGAGCCACGATGGTGCGTATCGGCACTGCGATCTTCGGCTCTCGCGTATACCATTAGGAGGAGAAGGAAATGAGTTTATTAGATAAGTTTAAAGATCAGTTCGTCGATCGTGATGATGAGGATATGGAAGAAGAGGATCTTGGCGAGGAAACCGCTCCGGTCAATCCTGCTCAGCCTGTCCCGCCGCGTCCGGCAGCTATCCGCGGTATCGGCAGAAGTGCTGTCCCGCGTCAGGCAGCTAAGCCGTATACCATGGTCGTCGTCAGCCCGAAGAGCTACAGTGATGCGGAAAAGATCGGGGATCATCTGAAGGCTATGCGTCCGGTCGTCATGAATATGGAAAAAACGGATGCGGATGAAGCCCAGCGTATCGTGGATTTCGTTCAGGGTATCATGTATGCGCTGGATGGCCGCATCGACCAGATTTCTGAAAGCATTTATCTCTGCGCGCCGAATAATATGAGCGTTTCCCGTGAGAATTTCGCTGCCTATGCGGGTCAAGAGGCAGCCGCACCTGCCGGTGCACCGCAGTGGAATGCCCAGCAGCCGCAGGGATCCTCGGCTCCAGAGGCTTGATGTCTTTCTGGGAAGGGGGTCTGGACTGGCTGAAAAAACAGTTCAGAGACCAGGACGAGGATGTCTATGAGACACCGACAGAGGAGAGGGAGGCACTTCCGGAGGCAGGCGCGCTGCCGGCCCGAAGTCTCCGTCCGCTGGAACTGGTGATCATGGTACCCGGCACGTATGCGGATGCACGGCATGGGGTGGATGCTCTGGAAAAAGGGCTCGCCGTCATTGTCGTTTTGAATGACAGTGTGGATGATGAGACAGCCAGCCGGTTTGTTGATTTCATGAGCGGGGCTGTGTATCTGGCCCACGGAAGCATCGAGCTTCTGAATGATGATGTCCTTATCTGCCTGCCGGAGAGTGTACGGCTCGATAAGGATCGGCTGACTGATTTCCAAGGCATTCCTGCCTGGAAAGGACCGAACCTATGAAAAAGATACTGATCATCGGATGCGGGGCGATGGGAGGAGCGATCCTCTCCGGTTGCCTTGCTAAAGGTTTATGGAAAAAAGAAGAGGTCTTCGTCAAGGAGCATTCCGTCGAGGCTTCGGAAGAAAAAGCAGCACGATATGGAGTCTGTGTCTCCAAAGAGGGGGGCGAAGCCGGTGAGGCGGATCTGGTCATTGTGGCCGTGAAGCCGAACGTGGTTCCTTCTGTGCTGGAAGAATTGTCCTGGCATGCGCCCCGCCGGGTTCTTTCTATTGCAGCCGCTGTCACGATTGAGACACTGGAAAAGGCTCTCCCGAAGGGGACAGAGGTCATCCGTGTCATGCCGAATACCCCGGCTTCGGTCGGAGAAGGCATGGCAGCGATCGCTCCGGGGACGCTGGCTTCGGAAGAATTCATCGCTGCGGCGGAGGATATTTTCCGCGCGCTGGGAAAGGAAGCCGTCGTGACGGAGCGCCAGCTCGATGAGCTCGGTGCGCTCTCCGGGGCAGGCCCGGGATATGCCTTTGTCATCATCGATGCGCTGGCAGATGCCGGCGTCCTGATCGGTCTTCCGAGAAAACTCGCCATCGAAGCCGCTGCCCAGACGCTGTATGGCGCAGCCAAGATGGTCTTAGAAACAGGGAAACACCCGGCGGAGCTGCGTGACCAGGTCACCAGCCCGGGCGGTACCACCATCGCGGGGATCCATGCCATGGAGCGCGCGGGCATCCGTGCGGCGCTCATGGATGGCGTAGAAGCCTGCCTTGCTAAATCGGATCAGATGGCGGGGAAATAATTAGAAATGAGCAGCTAGGGATTAGGGGTACAAAGTGACTGGTGACTCGTGACTAGCGACTTAAGGAAACACTGATTAAAGTTAGGAGTGAAGGTACGACGAATAAAATTAGGAAGCGCCGCAGCGTTTTATATAAATGATGAACAAACTATTATATAATGAGGGGGATTGGGACACTATATGAATTGTGTGCCCCTTCAAGCGCTTCTAACTTCTAACTAAGTCCGGAAGTTGACAAATCGCAATACTAGTCACTAGTCCCCAGTCACTAGTCACTAGGCACCAATTTTCCAAGGAACCAATAGATGAAAGATAGAGAAAAAATTATTCGTTATTTTGCAGCCACCAGTGATGATGCCAAAGACATGGCGATCCGTCTCTTGGATCTGGCTGATGCTGTCGACCGCGGACGGCCATTTGCTGTCGGACCTTTCATGTCGCCTTTTGCCGCGCAGATCGGGCAGACTATCGCAACACATATGAAGACGGTCACGGTGAAAAGTGAAGGCGGCTATCATGAGGCAGAGCGCGTGCGCATCGCCTTTTCCAGAGACGACTATGACGGCCCCATCGACTTTGGCATGACACTCCTCTCTGTCACTTGGGATGACCGTTACCGCCTGATCGGGCATCGGGATGTCTTAGGCTCGCTGATGGGTCTCGGGATTGATCGTGCCGTTCTGGGCGACATCCTCATGCAGGGAGCCGGCTGCCAGATCGTAGCAGACAGTACCATGGCTGGGTGGATCAGAGACAATTTCCATAAAGTTGCTATGGTCCCGGTCACGGTCAAAGAGATCCCGATGGAGGAGATCGAGCCCCCGAAGAAAACGGCCAAGGAAGTTCGCGCGACAGTGGCCTCTCTTCGTCTGGATGCCGTCGGGGCAGCGGGCTTTGGCATTTCCCGCTCCAAGATGGTGCAGGCTGTCGATGACGGGCGCACGGAAGTGAACTGGCAGCCTGCCAAGAGTGCGTCCCAGACGGTGAAAGCTGGCGACATCATCAGCATCCGCGGGCGCGGCCGTATCGAGATCAAAGAGGAAACCGGCACGAGCCGAAAAGGCCGGACGGGATTGTTGATTGATAGATATAAGTAAGGGTTCGGGGTTCAGGTTAATAGGTTCAATGGGTTCTGCAGGTTCGACAGGTTCATAGATTTCTCATCTTTCGTGAATACCATAGCCTTGAAGTTTGAAAGCAGGGATTAGTGGCTAGGGATTAGGTTTGCGATACGGGAAAATCGCTAATTTCAAACCTCCGCGGTGCTTCTGATTGTTATGCGCCGCACCAACCCCTTTGAACCTCTTGAACCTATAGAACCCGCTGAACCTCTTTCACATGTAATCATGGGACGGCACGCCCGAGGGGCTAACCCTGAACCCTTGAACTCATAAGTAAGAATATCATTAAAGGAGCATACAATATGATCACACCGATGGATATTCATAATAAAACATTTTCCGGTCAGATCCGCGGCTATTCGAAGGATGAAGTGAATGCCTTTCTGGAAGAGCTGGCGAGTGACTATGAGAAGATTTACCGCGAACACCGTGTGATGGAAGAAGAAATGGACACCATCCGCACGAAGCTCCGCAACTACGAAAAGATGGAGTCGACCATGTCCCACACGCTGGTCATGGCGCAGGAAACCGCGGATAATGTGAAGAAGAATGCACACAAGGAAGCCGAGCTTTCCATTCAGGAAGCCCAGAGCGAAGCGCAGAAGATCGTATCCGATGCTGAAGCGGCTCGCCGCAAGATGAATGCAGATCTTCTGAAGGCAGAAGGCGATATGAATCTGTATATCGAAAAGCTCTTGTCAAATTTCAAATCTGCGCTGGCGCTGATCGAAGCAGCCAAAGCCGCTCGTGCGCCGCAGGCGGTGCAGGCTGCGCAGCCTGCAGTTTCTGAACCGGCCGCTGAGGCGGAGTCTTCTTCTCCGGTAGAAGAAGAAGCGCCGGCTGTAGAAGCACAGGAAGCCGCTCCTGCGCCTGCCGGCGGAAATCTTTTCGATGAGGCGGCTAAGACAGTGGCTCCGAAAGAAGAGAACTAAGCCTATGGAAACGAAACAGACCGTGACTGAGTGGGCCAATGACCATCTGGGACTCACCCTTGCGATCACCAAAAGACTGCATGAAGAGCAGACCCCCTTTCAGCACATTGAAATCGTCGAGACGGAGCAGTATGGACGCCTTCTCATCTTAGACGGTGTTTTCCAGACTTCCGTCAAGGATGAGTGGACATACCATGAAATGATCGCGCATGTCCCGCTCATGATGCATCCCCATCCGGAGCGTGTGCTCATCATTGGCGGGGGAGACGGTGGTGTCGCGCGCGAAGTCTGCCGCCACGAGTGTGTGAAGCAGGTGGATCTCTGCGACATCGATGGCCGCGTCATCGAGCTTTCGAAGGAATATTTCCCGACGATTTCCAAAGTTCTCCTGGATCCACCGAAGAAACTTCATGTCCATGTAGGGGATGGCATCGCTTTTGCGGCTGCCGTGAAGGATTTCTATGATGTCATCATCATCGACTGCTCTGACCCCATCGGGCCGGGCGAAGGCCTTTTCACGAGAGAATTCTACAAAAGCGCCAAGGCGGCTCTTAGGGAAGATGGGCTCATCGTCCAGCAGACCGAGTCCCCGATCGTCCAGCAGAAGACCGTCCACGATGTCTTTGAGGCGATGCGTGACGTATTCCCCATCGTCCGCATGTATTTTTCGCACGTGCCGATTTACCCGGAGTGCATGCACTCCTTCATGATCGGTTCGAAGAAATATGACCCGCTCACAGCCAAGGTCCGTGAAGACGGCCCGCAGCCGATGAAGTACTACAATAAAAATATCCAGAAAAGCTGCTTTGCTCTTCCGAATTTCATCAAAGACCTGATTTATAAGGGAACATACAGCTTTTAACGAAAGAGACGTGCGTGAGCACGTCTTTTGTGGTTGTCGGGTTCATGGTGTCTCACTGGATTTTCGCGTCGCTTCGCTCCTAAAAATCCAGTTCGCTTGCACAAGTCCTTCGGGCAGCTCCCCCGATGGGGAGCCAAGAACGTTCTGCTGCTTATCTTAATAGCATTACTTCTCTAAAGGGAAACCCCTTTTACGATATTTTCAAATCATTCGCTGCGTTTATTATTTTTATGCATTGCACCACCCTGTTGAACCCTCAAAACCTGTTGAACCCATCAACCTGAACCCCGAACCTTGAACCCATTAAACGTTTTTTCATGCCTTTTCACTATCCAAATTCATAATCCATAAGTATTTGCTATGCAGCAACATTCTGCCTATACTAATGACAGAAGAAACGAAGGGAGGCGCATGAACTATGACAACCCAATGGAAAAGGCGGCTTGCTGCAGGACTTGTGCTTGCGGTGCTGCCGCTTACCATGACCGCGGGATCCTTGTATTTTCACTGCACTGAAGTCCGTGCCGCGCAGGTGATAAAAGAGGAGAAAGGGCCATACGGCTGCCTTACATGGCCGCAGAATCTGAATGCCGTCAGAAGCGAGGTGGAGATTTTCAAAGAGATCCCCAAAGACCTCAGAGCGGATACTCCGATAGCCAATGCGATTTACAGGAATACCCAGGTATACACGAATAGCCTCATGCTGGACATGAAGCAATTGCAGGCAGAGAAGCCTCTTTTTTATCGTGTACGGGCGTACGATCTGGATGGGCATCCGATCGGTTCCTATTCGCAGCCGGCAGATGTGGAGAGCGCACTTTTCAAGACGGAGCGCAATGCGCCCATTCCGCACAATCCCTATGGCAAGGGAAATGGCAGCGTCCTTCTCTATCCTGTCTATGCCTACACCGGAAATCCGAATGCTACGCGCTATGAGGTCGAAGTCACGTCGAAGTATCCGGAAAACCTCCACGGCTTCTCGCCCTCCGTCCATCGCATCTATGCGAATACGACCGAGCTCACGGATCTCTATGATGACGCGCCGCGGACGGGGACGTACTACTGGCGCGTCAGGGGAATGGACAGTACGGGGAAGCCTGTGGGTGAGTGGAGCCTGCCGCAGGAGATCAAAAATCCGGTGAAGCATTGGAAGGCGGCTGTCTATGGCGACAGCATTTCTCACGGCGGCGGTCATCTCTCTTTCGGGCCTGCCGACCTCGCCTACAGCTATGAGTCGTATCTGGACTTCCCTTCGATCAATCTTTCCCAAAGCGGGGATACGAGTGAGGCGATGGTCATGCGCTTCGAGAAGGACGTGCTTCCTTTTTCGCCGGCCTACCTGCTCATCTTGGGCGGGACGAACAGCCTTCGCGCCGGTGTCCCGGCAGCGGATGTGATCTCCGACCTGAAGGAGATCCAGAGAAAGTGCCGCGAGCATGGTATCACGCCCATCCTGATGACGCTGCCGCCGATCAATACCGAAAACATCCAGAAGGCTTTTGATGAGCCGACCTATGAGGAATGGAAAGATTCTTTCGATGAGGTGAATGCTTTCATCCGCGGTGAGGTCCATATCGATACCGCCGCGCCCTTTGAAGAGATGGAAGAGCTGCCCACTTGGCTCGCGCTGGACGGCATTCACGGCGACTGGAATATGAAGCGCATGATGGCGGAGGTCATCAATCAGGAATTTCCCAAGGTAGTAACTGGTGACGAGTGACTGGCGGCTGGTATTGCGATGGGGCAATTTCTGAACTTGGTTAGGGAAACACTGATAAAATCGCAGAATTTGTTTTTGCATGCATGATGAGTATGTGCTTTGGGGCGAGACGAGACGGAAAGAGGTCTCTGGGGGATTGTCCCTTTCTCTGGTCCTGCAGGCAAAGGCGATCTCATCGGCTGGACGAAGCATTTCTGATGGGTCTTTATGAGAAATGTCTATCTTTTCTTGTCATTTGGCGTAAAAGTAAGGAAAGATACTTGACAAGTATGAAACAAGATTTATAATAAAAGCATGTTTTAAGAGCATGAGTGTATTGTCTGTGCCTTAAAGCAAACCATTGCCTGCGTTTCGCGTGACTGGCGAGTCATCCCGCCGCGGTATACCCCTATACCACGGTTTCCCGCTTTCCCCATAGCCCCGATGACATCCCATCGCCTTCATAAGAGCGCAGGCAGAAAAGAGCGGGTCTCCCCTAATTTCCCGCTCTTTTTCTATTGCGCTTTTTGGATGGATGACCGGTTTGGAATCGGGGGATATCCACCTTCCGTGCCCTGCAGGGAAAGCTGTTCTGACAAATCAAGAGGAAAGCGGCTCGGTGAATGCATCTGGAAGAATGGATTTCTGATCTTTTTGTAGAAAAACAGGCCCATTGGATAGATTTCCTTATTTGTTAAATTGACAATTCGTTTTATTATATTTTATAATTAACCAGATACTCTTGAAAAAGTATATTCTTATTTGGGGAAGAGTTGATTTTGAGTTTCCGGGGCCATTCTGAGTTTGGCCTCATTGTTCATGAAAAGGGGACATAATCATGGCACCAGCAGCAACAAGAGCTGAACGTATGGTGGGTGTTCGTGCGAATATTCTTAACACCGCTAAAAGACTTTTTTTGGAACAGGGGTATAAAAAGACAACCATTCGCCAGATTGTACAGGAGTCCGGGATCACCTCGGGCAGCATCTACAATCTGTTTGATAATAAAGACGCTGTTTTCTCAGCGATTACGAATGAACTTTGCCAGGTGATTGTGGAGGAAGTGGAGAAGCGCTTCTCTGATAAACCGCTGGAATATCACTATGCAGCGATCCTGGCGGTCGAGCTGTATGCGATCGAGAAGGAATCTGTTTTCCGTGAACTCTACTATGAGGCCTATACGGAGCCAAAGCTTTTTGAAGCCCTGCTCCATACGCATCTGGATCTCGCAGATCACTACCTCGCAGAGGCAGACTGTATGGGCTATCTGAAGCCGGATGAATATTATGCACGCATGCTCCTTTCCAAAGGCGCCATGCTCGGCTATATGGAAGCCTTCGACTTTGACCGCACCGGTCCTATCCGTGTGCTTCGAAGAGAGCTTGCCTCCCTCATCCTCTTGTCTCTCGGGCTGAAGAAAAAGGACATCAAAGAACTGTACTCCTTCATGCTGCAGATCGAGGATGAATGCAGCGAGATCATCGGAGTGATTCTTAGCAGCGTGCATCAGAAATAGTGCCTGAGGACTGCGAATGGCTAAGCCTCTAAGAAGCAGACCGCTGCCATTGACCATAAACATCATGACATCCTAAAACGTGAGAGCCAAAGCCTCTCACGCTTTTTATTGAAAAAATTTTGGAAAAGCTATTGCAATTTTATGCACAACGCTGTATAATTATCACATCGTCAAACAAGCCCATGTGAAAGGGCTGATGAAATTGTCTATATTATATTGGAAAGGCGGCATTATCATGACAGATATTAAAAGCGTAAAGAAAGTAGTTCTTGCATATTCCGGTGGTCTGGATACCTCCGTTATTATTCCATGGCTGAAAGAAAACTATGGCTGCGAAGTCATTGCCTGCACCGTGAATCTGGGACAGCCGGAAGACTTCAATGCCATCCACAAGAAGGCACTCGCATCCGGTGCTGAATATGCAGAAACTCTGGATGTTCGCAAAGAATTTATTGAAAAATATGCATACAAAGTCCTTCAGGCAGATGGCCGTTATGAAGGCAAGTATCTGCTCGGTACCTCTTTCGCTCGTCCGCTGATCGGCAAATGCCTCGTCGACATGGCAAAGAAATATGGCGCTGATGCCATCTGCCACGGTGCGACCGGCAAAGGCAATGACCAGGTTCGTTTCGAACTCACCATCAAAGCACTGGCTCCGCACATGAAAATCATCGCTCCATGGCGTATCTGGGATATGAAGTCCCGTGAAGATGAAATGGCTTACGCAGAAGCCCATGGCGTGCCGATCGACAAGTATGATGAAAAGCAGACTGATGAAGAAAAGGCTGCACAGAAATATCCATACTCCATGGACTGGAACATGTGGCATCTGTCCCATGAAGGCGATGATCTGGAAAATCCGGCCAACGCACCGCACAAGGATATGTACCTCGTCACCTGCGATCCGGAAGAAGCTCTGGATAAGCCGGAAATCGTCACCATCGATTTCGAAAAAGGCATCCCGACCGCTGTCAATGGCAAGAAGATGGACGGTGTAGAACTCGTCAATACCTTGAATGCCATCGGCGCACGCAACGGCATCGGCATCGATGACCTCGTAGAAAACCGCCTCGTCGGCATGAAGTCCCGCGGTGTCTATGAAAACCCATGCGGCTCCATCCTCTTCTACGCACACACCGAACTGGAACGCCTCTGCCTTGACCGCGCGACCTTCCATTTCAAAGAAATCGCTGCTGTAAAATACTCGGAACTCGTATATGACGGGATGTGGTTCGCACCGCTGCGCGAAGCACTGCAGGCCTTCGCGGACAAGACCTCCGAAACCGTCACCGGCAAAGTCACCCTTCGCCTCTACAAGGGCAACATCATGTCCAATGGCGCAGAAAGCCCGTATTCCCTGTACAATGAAGAATTCGTCACCTTTGGTGAAGATGATGTATACAACCAGGCAGATGCAGAAGGCTTCATCAACCTCTTCGGCCTGCCGCTCACCATCCGCGCTCTCATGAAGGAGAAGAATGCAAAATGAGTGATATGATGTGGGGCGGACGCTTCACGAAGGCAGAGGAAAAGAATGCACTGGATTTCAATGCATCCATTTCCTATGACTGCCGCATGTATCGGGAAGACATCGCCGGCTCTATCGCCCATGCCAAAATGCTGGCGGCTCATGGGATCATTTCCAAAGAAGATCAGGAAAAGATCACCAAGGGTCTTCTCTCTATCAAAAAAGAGATCGATGAAGGGACATTCCCTTTCTCTGTCGAACTCGAAGATATTCATATGAATATCGAAAAGCGTCTCACCGAGGAGATCGGTGATGCCGGCGCCCGCCTCCACACGGCGAGAAGCCGCAATGACCAGTGCGCGCTGGATCTCCATATGTACATGAAGAGAAATATCGCGCGCCTGTCTGAAAAGCTCATCGCCGTCTTAGAAGCCCTCCTCGCTGCTTCCAAGAAGTATCAGGACGTCATCCTGCCGGGCTACACCCATATGCAGCGCGCGCAGCCAGTCCTCTTCGCTCACCATATGCTCGCTTACTTTGCGATGCTTGAGCGTGACTTCAAGCGGCTCGAAGACTGCTATGACATGTGTGACATGTCGCCGATCGGCGCGTGCGCCCTCGCCGGAACCACGTACCCGACCCATCCCGAGGAAGAAGCGAATGACCTTCACTTTGCTTCTGTCTATGGAAACAGCCTCGATGCGGTCTCGGATCGAGACTACCTTCTCCAGTTCCTCTCCTTCGCTTCGATCTGTGCGATGCACCTATCCCGCCTGTCGGAAGAATTCATCTACTGGTCGACCAGCGAATTCCAGTTCATCGAGCTGGATGACGGCTACTCCACCGGTAGCTCTATCATGCCGCAGAAGAAGAATCCGGATATGTGCGAGCTCATTCGCGGCAAAACCGGCCGCGTCTATGGACACCTCATCGGTCTTCTGACCGTTATGAAAGGTCTGCCGCTGGCCTATGACAAGGACATGCAGGAAGATAAGGAAGGCGTCTTCGATGCTCTGGATACCCTGTACTTCGCCCTTGACATCTATGCCGGCATGATCTCCACCATGACTGTCAATGGCGAGCACACCCGTGCGGTCTTGGAGAGCGACTTCTCGAATGCGACCGACATGGCCGACTACCTTGCAAAGAAAGGCCTGCCTTTCCGTCAGGCGCATGCCGTCGTCGGAAATGCTGTCCACTACTGCATCGAGCACCACAAAGTGCTCCTCGATCTCTCCATGGAGGAATTCAAAGCCATGAGCCCGCTCTTTGAAGAAGATATCAAAGAAGCCCTGTCTATCGAAAATTGCGTGAAGAACCGTGAAAGCTACGGCGGCACAGGGCCGAAGTCCGTAGAACGTCAGCAGACACACGCAGAAAAAGCCATCGCTTCCATGAAGGAAACTATGGACGCCTGGAAACAGGAGATGGCATTTCTCGGGTGATCGGGATAGTGATGCTTCTGGCGGACAGCCCCCACTTGATTAATGTTGTTAAGTTAAGGAAATTGTTAGCGCCGTAATGATTTGCTTCCCCCTTCGGGGGAAGTGCCGAAGGCAATAGGGGCATGCTAGCGGTATAGCGTACTATGTTGAATAGTCCGATGCTATCGATATTTCAACACTTTCATGCAATACCGCTGCGCAGCCCCCTCTCCCCATCGGGGAGCTCCCCCGATGGGGAGCCAAGAACGTTCTGCTGCTTAACTTAATAGCATTACCCACTTGATGTAACCACGGCGTTCCCGCCTGGTATAGACAATTTCACAAGCAAAAAGCCCATCATTTGATGGGCTTTTTGCTTGTGAGGTAGCTTCAGGGGCGGGGCGTTCTTTAATTGCGTGCGAAAGAGGTTCAGCGGAGTATAGATGGTGGCGATGCCCGAAGGCGGCATTTCAGGCACTAGACACAAGTCACTAGTCACTTTGCGTGCCTAATCCCTAATCCTCAGTCACCAAATTTAAGCGGAGAAATGCGAAGAACCGAAAATGCATTACCGTTCCGGCGGAAGTCCCGCATATTCTCTGGCGAAGTCAGAGAAATTCTCGATGATATAGCGCTTCAGCATATCCGCCGGGGGAGAGAGCTTTTCGCCCTTTTTCCACGAAAGGCTGATGTAGCGCGAGCAGCTCGGAGAGGAGATCGGTACCAGCGCGACATGGTCACCGCCGACACCGTGCCATGTGATGCGCGGCGCGAAGGATACACCGAGGCCGGCGCGGATGAATTCACGCACTGTCATCGGGCTATCACTCTCGAGTACCACGTGCGGCACGAATCCCGCCATGCGGCAATAGAAGTCTGTGATGGTACGAAGGGAAGAACCGGCTTCCAGAGAAATGAATCCTGCTTTCTCAAATTCATCCAGATTTACAGACGATTTTCTGGCATGCGGATCCGTGTCAGGCATAGCCAGCATGATGTCCTCTTTGAGGAGCGTCACAGAGTGGTCATTCTCGATCGGATTGATGGAGGAGGACAGGAAGAGATCCACATGGTTCTGGTTCTGCTGGCCCGGCTTATTATGCTGCTGCAGGATCTCGAAACGGATATCCGGATGCTCCTGACGGAAACGGGTGAGGAAAGCCGGGATGATCATAGAAGCTGCGAAGAGGGAGATGGTGACGGTGAGCTTCTGTGCTTCCTTGGTATCCGCCAGCTCCTTCTGCGCGCCGTGCAGTTCCTGCATGATGCGGTTCGTATGGCGGAGCAGTATCTCGCCATACCTTGTAAGGACGATGTTTCGACCGCTTCTGGAAAAGAGCGGTACGCCGAGCTCTGTCTCAAGCACCTTGATGGTATGGGACAGGGACGGCTGGGAAATGTGAAGGGCTTCTGCTGCGCGCGTCAGGTGCTGCAGCTCTGCTGTTTTTTGGAAATAGCTCAGGGCGAGCAATGTGAGTTTCATGGAGATCCCCCAATTTGATTGATAGCCAAAACAAAAAATCGAATACTACTTATAAGTATTATACTCTCGCATATGGAAATTATCAATCAATCTTTCTTCTCATGCACTAAAGTTTAAGAATTGAGAGGGAAATTTTACTTACCTTTCTATTCCCTATTGCAACTGCTTATTCGAAGCACTTGAAATAGCAACAAACTATCAAGCATAAGAAAGATAAACATTGGGGATATATGATAAGTCAGAAAGAATCATTCATAGATAAACAGCATCGGATTGATAGATGGAAGAAGGGGTGATCCTGCTTTCCTGAGCCTTGAAGTGGCAAAGCGGGATAAGGGACGGGTGAACGGCTAAGGATTAGGGAGTAGGGATTGGAGTGACAAGTGACTGGAGACTTGAATACTGCTTTTGTGTATTGCCCTATACATATTTGCGGCACAGCCGCCGCCTTCATTCCTATTTCAAGCAGAGCTTTCAAACGCAAACAAAGGAAGGCACGGCTCACGAGCCAACCCTTAAACCGCTACATCATTTATAGTATAATAGGAAAAACGAGGCGCATTTCAGAAAGGAGCTTTTCTATGAAGAGGAAAAAAACTGCCCCTATGACGAAGGCAGAGCGCATCGCTGCTGCCATTCGCGGTGATGCCGTAGACCGTGTACCGTACTCGCTGTGGTCTCATCTGCCGACGATCGATCTCGATCCGGTGGCGAATGCGGAACACACCTATGAGTTCTATAAGACCTATGACGTCGATATCTTGAAGACGATGAATAATGGGATGTACAGCGTCGAAGACTTCGGCGTGACAGTCGATTATGCAGACATTGAGAGAGGCGGCGTGGCGAAAATCATTTCCACTCCGGTCCATACGCCGGAAGACTGGCTGAAAGTCAAGCCTGTCTCACTGCATGAGGGAGCGCTCGCTCGGGAGCAGGACTATCTGAAGCGCCTGCTGAAGAAAACCAATGGCGAAGTGCCTGTCATTTTCACCGTCTTCAGTCCGCTGACTACGGCAAACAAACTGTGCCCGCAGCTGATGGAGCACATCGCTTCCGGCCATGGAGAACAGGTGAAGGCAGCCCTCACTGCCATCACAGAGACCACCTGCGCCCTCGTCCAGCGCGTCATCGAGCTGGGCGCGGACGGCATTTTCTTTGCGACGCAGCTCTCCTCCTACGATCTGGTGAAGGAGGATTTCTACAAAGAGTACGGCATGCCCTATGATGTCGCCGTCCTTTCCGCTTCGCAGGGCTGGTGCAATGTACTGCATGCCCACGGAAAGCACATTATGTTCCCTCTGCTTCGGAAATACCCCGTTCAGATTTTCAACTGGCATGCATGGGAATCTCTGCCGGGCATCCACGAGGCGCAGGTCATGACAGGCAAGTGCATCATGGCCGGCCTTGAACGCATGGATATCACCGACGGACATAAAAATGAGATCGAGCACCAGATCTATGAGACACTTAGAGAGACGGGAGGCCGCCGTGTCATTCTCTCGCCCGGCTGCGTCATCCGTTATCCGCTGGATCCGGATATGCTTTCCTTTGTCAGGAAGGCCATGGAAGAAATAGAAACGAAACTATTGGGGACCAATGACTGGTAACTGGTGACTGGGAGACATCTGACTCTCTCGTATTGTCATTTCGAGCGAAGCGAGAAATCTTTGTTATTCGCGGCTCATCGGACGATGTTAGAAAGAGCTAAAACAGGAAGCCTGTTATCAAGAAGCCTTCGGGCATCGACACATATATACTCGCGGCGAAGCCGCCACCTTCATCCCTCATTCCTCATTTGAGCAGAGCTTTCAAACGGAATCAAAGGAACGATCCGCCCCTTGGGCTCACTCTGCATCTGGCAATAAAAAACTCCCGATTTTGTCGGGAGTTTTTTTATCTTATTTATTTCTTTTCCATCGGTGGAAAGGTGGAGATCTGTGCTGTGCTGTAACGGAGCTTTGGCGAAACGATCGCGTAGATCACGTAACCCATAGCAGTGACGAAGGCACCTTCCAGAATGACGGTCCAGCCGCAGCCGTAAACCGCATATACACTGTAGATGCCGCCGATGATAGCAGCGATGTTGGCGATCTTTGCTTTTTCCATCGGTACGCCTTCCGCTTTCTGCAGATCAGAGACAGCACCCATCGCGAGAAGATAAGGGATGAGGTTGATCATGACCGCGAGGTTGATCAGGATGTTGAACTGCTTCAGGAGGGTCGGGCTGATGGTAGCGAGGGTCATGCAGAGCTGGATGCCGAAGAGGCAGGCGATCGCTACATAAGGCGAACGGAATTTGTTGACCTTGGAGAGGAAGCGCGGGAAAAGGCCGATGCTGGAGGCTTCACGAGCGACTTCCGATACAGTGAACTGCCATGCGGTCAGAGAGACGAAGCAGGAGCAGACGAGCATGCAGGAAACGATGTGGCCGACCGTGTCGCCAAACATGGAGGCATACGCAAGGCCAAAGGGCGCACCGGAGACCATGAGCTGCTGGTAAGGAACGAGTCCGCCGATGATAGCCGTCGAGGTAGTGTAGCAGGCACCGGCGAGAAGCGTCCCGGCGAGGACTGCGATCGGCACGTTCTTTTCCGGATTTTCTACCGTGTCAGAGTTTGCACAGGCAGTTTCAAGACCCAGGAAAGCCCAGATAATGACAGCGATGGAGTCTTTCATTGCCGCATAGAATGGCATATCGGACGGATTCCAGGCTTCTCTGTAGATGTTTGCATCGAAGAAGAAACCGCCGGCAAGCAGGAGGCCGATGACCGGAGTCACGACGCAGATGACACCCAGAGAGGTGAATTTGCCAAATTTCTTCGGGCCGACCAGACTGATGGTCGCTGCAAGAAGGAGAGTAGCAATGGTAGCGAGGCAGACTTCGACCGGCGAAAGGTCAAAGCCGAAGACATATGAGCCGTAGCTGACGACGCCGCTTGCGATAGCGACATTCGCAATGATGAGGGAAATCGTATAGCAGAAGTTAGAGACGAAATTTCCCGATCGGCCAAAGCGATACTCTGCATAGCCGCCCATGCCGCCGACCTTCTTTGTGAACATGCCGCACTTGGCAAACGCATACGCGAGGATGGTCGCGCCGATCGAGGCGAGGATCCATGCGAAAATAGAAACTGTCCCGACTTCAGCCAGTGTCGCTGGCAGAAGAATAATACCGGAACCCATCATGTTGATGGCTGTGACTGTTGTGAGATGTACTACTCCCATTTTTTTGCTCTTAGACAAGGTTTGTTCCCTTCTTTCTTAATCCAACTCATGACATTGTCATGAGGGGGGAAAAATGTTGTCCCGGATGTCTCCGGATGATGCAGTCTGAAATCATCAAGGCATGCACGAGCCCCATTTGCTTTCGATAACGGTGAAAGAAACAGGGCATAAAGAAAACCTACCGATCACAGAGTGACCGATTCGCAGCTCAACTGCCGAAGCAGGGCGCGTGAATTTTTATTTACTGCAATATATCATAATCGAACCCATATGACAAGACTTTTTTTGAAAAAATTTGATATTTTTTTCAGAGCAACTCCTATGAACTTTTGAGGACTTCAAAGGAAAAAAGAGAAAAACAGAAGAAAATGGCAGCTATCACGGATTGACATGGATTGGAATGATAAATCAGAATGTATCATGATTTTTCCTACCAAAATTTCATAAAACCTCAAACTGCCCTTTTTATCGCCCTTCTGGGGTTTCCAGCAGAAATTGATTTGTGAATATTATGCATATTCATGTTAAGAATATGCAATTCTATACGTTTGCATCTTCTGGGTTCTTTTTGCTGTTTATCCCCTGAGTGCCTGAAATGGGGTGAAATTGCCCCACAACGCCTCACAGAGGCAAAAATGACAATTTACATGAGAATATAGCCTTTGTAAGTGAGAATAAATATATTTTATTACCCATGGTAAAGAAGAAATCTATAATGTCATTTTCAGTGTTTCCCTAGGGCGTGCTTCTTTTGCTTACATTTGAAAGCCTCGCTTGAATGAGAAATGCGAAATGGTGGTGCGGCGCGTAAAAATCAGACGCTCTCAAAGGTATAAAGAGTATAAATAGGGGGATGCTCGAAAGTGGCATTGAAGTCACCAGTTGCTTGAAATTCCTAATCCCTGCTTTCCCATTTGACACCCCATTTGTACATGCTATATACTATTAAATATGACTTCCCATGGGATATCCCATATAAGGAATAAAATTATTCAGAAAAGAGGCAAATTGTCATGGCAGAAATGCAGCGTACCCTGGTCACCAAAGAAGGCCTTGAAAATATGCAGAAGGAGCTCGACGAACTCCGCAGTGTCAAACGCGCGGAAGTCGCGCAGCGTCTGAAAGAAGCCATTGCCATGGGCGACCTTTCGGAAAACTCCGAATACGATGAAGCGAAGAATGCACAGGCGTTCCTCGAAGGCCGCATCCAGCAGCTTGAACAGCAGATCCGTACAGCACAGGTCATTGAAAAGGGAACGAAGAACCGTGTAGATGTCGGTTCTACCGTCGTTATCGAAGATATGGAAGAGCATGTGCAGGAAACCGTCACCATCGTCGGCTCCACCGAGTCGAATCCTTTCGAGGGACTGATTTCCAATGAATCTCCGGTCGGCCGTGCCCTTGTCGGCGCGAAAGCGGGCGATATCGTCGAAGCGGATGCTCCGACCGCTGTACTGAAGTACAAGGTCATCGAGATCAAAGATAATTAAAATGATTTTTCATCCTGCACAATCCGCTATGATCTGGCGATGCAGGGTTCAGGATTCAAGGTACGGAGGCAGGACGGGCTTTTTCAAAAGTGCCCTCTCTCGGTGCACGGGACTCTGGACCCTTTTTGTGCTATTTATAAAATGAGGGTAAAAATGACAGAGAAAATGAATCAGAATAACGGGCCGAAGCTGAATGACCAGATGCTGATCCGTCGTGAAAAGCTGGAGAAGATCCGTGCGCTCGGCGTAGAACCATATGGTCAGAAGTTTGACTACGATCACCATGCATCTGACATCAGACAGCAGGCTGAGGAGCTCGAAAAGAATGAAACTCATGTCCGCCTCGCTGGCCGTATCATGATCCGCCGCGGGCAGGGCAAGACCGCATTCTGTGTCCTGCGTGACCAGAGCGGCGATATCCAGCTCTATTTCAGAAAAGATGAGCTGCCGGAAAATGAATGGGCTCTCTTTAAACTCGTCGATCTCGGTGATATCCTTGGTGTCGAAGGTGTCGTTTTCAAGACCCACACCGGTGAGCTCACTGTTCGCGTCCTGCATTTCACCATGCTGTCCAAGTCGCTGCGTCCGCTGCCGGAAAAATGGCATGGTCTCACCGACAAGGAACAGCGCTATCGCCAGAGATACCTTGATCTCATGGTCAATCCGGAAGTCAAAGATACTTTCATCAAGCGTGCGGCTATGATGCGCGCCATTCGGCAGTGGTATACGGACCACGGCTTCCTCGAAGTCGAGACCCCGGTCCTCCAGCCGCTGTATGGCGGTGCGAATGCGAAGCCATTCACCACCCATTTCAATGCGCTCGATATGACCATGTATCTGCGTATCGCGCCGGAGCTTTACCTCAAGAGACTGCTCGTCGGCGGTTATGAAAGAATTTTCGAGATCACGAGAAACTTCAGAAACGAAGGCATGGATACCCGCCACAATCCGGAATTCACCGCTATCGAAACATACCAGGCTTATGGGGATATCGAAGACGTCATCAACCAGACGGAACAGATCGTAGAAGCCTGCGCGATGGCTGCCTACGGTACGACCAAGTTCAAGTACGAGGATACAGAAATCGACGTCAAGGCTCCGTGGCCAAGACTCACCATGGCAGAGGCTGTGAAGAAATATACGCCAACCCATGAAGACTTCGATGCATGCAAAACCATCGATGATGCACGTGCTATCGCTGACCGTCTGCATGTAGAATACAGTGAATTTGATGGCTTTGGCAAGATCCTGGCAGAATGCTTCGATGCCTATGCCGAAGAACACCTGATCCAGCCGGTTCACATCACCCATCACCCGATCGAAGTCTCCCCGCTCTCCAAGCTGGACCCGGCTGACCCGCGCTACACCATCCGCTTCGAGTCCTACATCTATGGCCGCGAACTCGCAAACGGCTTCTCGGAATTGAACGACCCGATCGACCAGAGACAGCGTTTCGAGATGCAGGTCGAGGAAAGAAAGCACGGTGATGATGAAGCGCATCCGATCGATGAAGATTTCCTGACGGCTCTCGAATATGGCATGCCTCCGACCGGCGGCCTCGGGATCGGTCTTGACCGTCTCTTCATGCTGATGACGAATTCCGCAAGCATTCGCGACATTCTCCTCTTCCCGGCGATGAAACCGGAAACGGCGCTTGAGAAGAAGGTCGCTAAAGAGGCGGAAGCCGCAGCGGCTGATATGGAAGAGGCTGAAGAAGCCATTGACTTCTCCAAGGTAGAGATCGAACCTCTCTTCCAGGATTTTGTAGATTTCGATACCTTCAGCAAGTCTGACTTCCGCGCCGTCAAGGTCAAGGAATGCAGCGCTGTGCCGAAGAGCAAGAAGCTCCTCAAGTTCGTTTTGGATGATGGCACGGGCGAAGACCGTATCATTCTCTCCGGCATTCATGCTTACTATGAACCGGAAGAACTGGTCGGCAAGACACTGATCGCGATCACAAACCTTCCACCACGGAAGATGATGGGGATCGACTCTTGCGGCATGCTTCTCTCGGCCATCCATCAGGAAGAGGGCGAAGAAAAGCTCCACCTCCTCATGGTCGATCGTCATATCCCGGCCGGTGCAAAGCTGTATTAATATTTTATTATCTGTATTGAGAAGGACTGCCTCCGTAAGGAGACAGTCCTTTTTGCGTTTAGCGGAGTGATGCAAATATAGTTTGATAACCTATATATTTGCCGAGCGTAAAATCTCATAGTGACTGCAAGGGCTAGTTAGACTTGCAGTCATTATGAGATTTTACGCGCAAGATTTTTCTATCTAAAGTCTAGCAAAAGGTGGTTCCACATGTAAGTGCTATTTTTACCGATAATCCGGCACTTACTTTGAGAATTAACGCAAAAACTATTTAATCAGCGTTTCCTTAGATAAATATTTAAGTTTTGATGAATGCAGTGTATAATGATAATAAGAGACTGCTTATTTATTTGCTTAATAATTACTAGGGTTGCACTAATTGGAAAGGCGGAGATTAGAGATGACATTATTACGGAATGTAATTGCTTTTTGCTTAATTATTCTTTTTGTCGCTGGTTGTGGAAAAAATATTACGGTATCATCTTCCAATGCTGATGCGAAGACGATTGAAATTACAGATAGTATAGGTCGTTCTGTTCGCATTCCTGCGCCAGTTACAAGTGCGGCGGTCGCGAATGCATATAATGTTGAACTGATTACCGCGATAGGAGCTAGTGATGCTATAAAAGGAGTGGATTATAATATTTACCAAGATCAAGCCGGCTTTAAGAATCGATTTACAGAAAATGAAGTTATTGGCAAAAACCAGAGAGAGTTGAATTATGAAAAAATAATTGAATTAAATCCTCAGGTGCTCATTTTGACAGGCAATGGCGATTGGGACGTAGCGCAAAAGAAATTGGAACCTTTTGGAATTAAAGTTATTGTTTGTGATTCCTATTATACAGATAAGTTTTTTAATAGTGTTAGGATGCTTGGCGTTGTTTTTGGTAAGCAGTCAAGAGCAGAAGAGCTTTGCAGCTATTTCCAGTCCAAGTTAGATTACATTGAACAAAGGCTGGAAAACATTGAGAAGAAAAGAGTGTATTTTGAGTATCGCAATCCAGGAAATACGACAGTACCAGGAGACTATTTTTACAAGATGGTTGAGTATGCAGGAGGAGATAATTTGTTTAAAGATGCTAAAGCAACAAAAATAAATTTAGAAGAAGTGGTTAACCGAAACCCTGAGTATATTGTAAAAGTGTCTGAAACGAAGGTTTATTCGTCCTACTTACCTCCAACAAGTGAGGATATGCAGAGAATTATGAATGAAATTCGTAGTCGCCCTGGGTGGGATGAAATCGATGCAGTGAAGAATAATCATGTTTTACTGCTATCACACTATGTTCATGGAGGAGCAGCAAAGTTGGTAGGAACCATGTATATCGCCAAGTTTTTGTATCCTGATCAGTTGTCAGAACTGCATCCAGAGGAAATTTTTAAAACGTGGGTAACCAAGTATCAGGGGTTAGATTATGTAGAAGGCCATACTTGCCCTGCATTTTCTTTTGAGGAGTAGCTATGAAAGATAAATATGGTAATACAAAGCGACGAGCGATTCTTTTTACTCTGATGGCAGTAATATGTATTATTGTGTCTTTAGCGGTTTTCTTGACTATATCATCTGTTATTAAAATCACGGATCTTCCAAATATCATATATAGATTTATCAGTGGAGAAACTTTAACTGCGCCCGAAAAAATCATTTGCTATATGCGCATGCCAGCGATGCTCAGCGCAGTTATTTCTGGTATAGCATTGGCTATAGCCGGAAGCGTCATGCAATCTATAACGCACAATGATTTAGTCAGTCCGTTTACTCTTGGCGTATCCTCTGCTGCTGCTTTTGGCGCTTCAATTTGCATTGTATTTGGGGACGCATGGCTTCAGGGTATGTTTGGAACTGTTTTAGGAGCTTTTGTGGCAGCAGGCGCTTGTGCCATATTGGTATATAGCAGTTCCATTGGCTTTGGGATGAGCTCATCACGTTTAGTTCTCATAGGCATATCGATGAATTATTTATTTAGTGCTATGAGTGCTACAGTACAGTTTCTTGCCGATGAATATAAATTGGGTGAAATTATTCAATGGTCATTTGGATCGTTTAACCGAACTACATGGGAGACTTTAGCTATATCAGTTGTAATAGTCCTTTTTTCTAGCGCTGTTTTTGCTTGGCTTAATTTATATTTAGATGTAATTGCAAACAATGATGATGAAATGACAATCAGTTTAGGCGTTCATCCTGAGCGTTTACGAGTCATTATTGGCGGAATAGCTATTTTACTGACGGCAACTATTATAAGTTTTACTGGCGTTATTGGGTTTGTTGGCTTGATTGCACCACATATGGCAAGACTGGTTGTTGGAAATACACATAGGGTATTTTTACCCATGGCTGCAGTTATTGGCGCATTGCTTATGTTATACTCGGAGATTATTGGAAAATATGTATTATATCCTGTTACAGTCCCTGTAGGAATTATAATTTCCTTTGTAGGGGTACCCTTATTCGTACATCTGGTTCATTCATCAAGGAGAAAATAGTTTTGAGCAGAATCGAAGCCAAAAATATAAGTTTCAGATATAAAGGAAATAAGAATATACTTCAGGCAATTAATTTTGAGTTACATGAGCCATGTCTTGTTGGACTCTTAGGCCCAAATGGTATTGGGAAAAGTACACTTTTGAAGTGCCTCAATGGGATTTGCAAAGTTGAAGAAGGGAAAATCTATTTTGATCAGCGAGATATTACTTGCTATCCATTGAAAGAGCTCGCACAAAGCATTGCCTATGTACCTCAAAACACATATGTACGGTTTTCTGTCAGTGTGATGGATTTCGTTTTAATGGGGCGTATTCCCTACAGTTCCTATTGCTACTGTTCTAAAGACTATGAGGCAGCACGGCGTGCAATTGAAGAAACGAATCTTTCTGCTTATCAGGAAAAAGATGTAAGGAAATTATCTGGTGGGGAACGCCAAAGAGTGTTTGTCGCTCGTGCTTTGGCTGGGATGCCTAAAGTGATATTGATGGATGAACCAACAAGTAGCTTAGATATAAAGAATTCCCTGAATATGTTGAATTTGATTAAACGGCTGATTCGTGAGAGGAAGATTATTGTTGTTATGACTATTCATGATTTAAGTTTAGCGGGGTTATTTTGTGATCGTATTATAATGCTGAAGAATGGTCGAATTTGGAAAGATGATTCGGCTGTTGCTGCTTTGACTGAAGAAAATATAAAAGCTATTTATGGGGTTAATACTCGTGTTAATATTAAACAGGGGAAAGTATATGTACAATTGGAAAATAAAATATGTGACACAATCGAAGATATTTAAAGGAACTATTAAATGTACAGGGAGGCGCTTTTGATCGGCTGTTTTGGGCGTATTTGGAAATGAAACCTTATGCAAAAAGGCCGATGATGAATACGCATGGCAGGCAGTGGTAGAGAGCTATAATACGCAAAGAGAAAGGAGCAAGGTGATTATTCATTCAGAGTCAAAGCGCATTATTGCATACCATCAGAATAATATCGAAAGCGTGGTAGCTTTCGGAAAAGAAGAAAACATCATGGCAACGGTTGGGAGATTTATCTCTATTACAGCAGAGTCGCAAAAACAGCAGTAAGCACTGCTCAAAAGAGTCCCTTATTTTGGGTTATTCGGTATAGATAAAGCATCAGCCTTGATGTTCCAGCCAGATTTGATTCCGAGGTGTCATTCATCATTTGCAACTACTAGTATTTGGTCTTTGGGTACAACTGAATTTTGGTTAAGCAGAGGGGTTCCCTGCTATATGTCTATTCAGTATGATGAACAAGGGAAAGTAAATGAGTGCGTTGAGGGCGAATGTAAATATATTAAATAATGTTTGCCAGGCAGATGATATGGTAAAAGAGATTGAGCATTTTGTTCATAATCAACAAAAACGGTATGCAAATAGGCAGAAGCCTAGAATTCTCATTTTGGGATTTAATGCCTCATGTGATTGCTTTTTATGGAAAGAATAGACTGCCAGGGGATATGGTACAAAAAATGGGTGGGGAAGCGATTGATTTGGGAAATCGTCCATCAATGGAGGAAATTATGGCGTCTTAACCCGATGTAATTTTTCTAATTTACAAAAGTAATTCAGATATCTGCGTAAAGAATGAATTTATGCAGAATCGCATTTATAATAGTTTGCCAGCAGTCAAAAATTTGCTTCCGTTAACATTCGCGTATAATAGTGGAGTTAAAACTTTGGATGCGTTAAAAGTAATGGAGAGAAATCTTTGAGAAAATATTTGCAAATAAGTACAGGAAATAAGAATCCACATATCTTGAATTAAAAATTACGGATGATATAATTAATGTAGCTGTAATAAATCAATTTTAGGATCGGATTGATATTTATTGAATTGTAGTGGTAATTAGTGAAGAAGAGTTTTAAAAAAATTTGGATTCTTTGTGTTCTTCTGCAAAAGAAGCTAAGAGGAATACTGGAATTATATGTATGTGTTATTTACAGAAGAGGAGTATTTTAATGAAGAAAAAAGTTATTGCGCATTGATGGCTGCTGCCATGTTGACAATTTTCGGGGGATGGCAGGCTGACGCAGCTAATAGTACATCTTCCGTAATGGATGAAGTGATTGTTTGGGGAAACAAAAATCATGGAGTCAGCATTGGCGAAATGCCACAAGATTTAGCAGGTGGCTATATTTCTGATGGAGCTAATTTGGGGTACCTTGGTGTTACCAATACATTAAAAACGCCATTTACCCAGGTTTCTTTTACAGAAAAAACGATCCAGGACTATGGTGATCCCAGTCAACCTATAAATGGTGTTATTATTAATATGCCATCTGTTAGAACTAGTGGCTGCACCATGTATAATGATTTTTCTGTTCGTGGTTTAAATATTAATGGATACCAGATGTATTTGAATGGAGTTCCAGGAATGTTTAAACAGGCGAATACCCCGTCAAATTTTATTGAACGAGTAGAAGTGGCAGCGGGTCCAAATCAGGGAATTACCGGGACAACAGCAAGCGAGTCTGCTGGCGGTATTGTCAATTTGGTTAGCAAGAGAGCTGGAGCAGAAGATATTACGAATGCGTCTTTTACTTTTAGCGGAAAGAACCTGTTTGGTGAGCATATAGATGTAAGTCGTCGGTTCGGACAGAATAAAGAATGGGGCATTCGCGTAAATGCAGAAAACATTTCCGGAGAGACTTCAATCAATAATGAAAAGTTGACCAATCGTGATGTTTCTGTGAATATCGATAGAAAGACAGATAATAGTTATACGAATTTGTTTATGGGCTATTTTTACTCTAAGCAGGAAAATGGACAGAGATGGTTTGGCTTTTCTGGAAATGATTTCAAAACATTAAAAAGCGTTTTGAAAGCTCCTGATGCCTCTAAAAATCTTAGCTTTGACGGGCAAGTTTTTGAATATGATGATTGGGCTGTCACACTGAATCATGAACAGAAAATGACCGATAATTGGAAATTCTTCGTTAATGCTGGATATAACAGATATGACTTGTTTAATAATGTAAATTCAAAAAGTAGTAAATATTTCATTATCAACAAAAATGGAGAGTTTAAGGCAGATAACTGGGTGCAGAATTTTCCAATTACCGGTTATTATGGGCAATTGGGATTTAAAGGAATCGAATATACCGGCAAGGTAAAGCATAATTTAGTGGTTTCGGTAGACAAGAATTGGTATGACTCTTATAGATGTCTTGATAAAACTGATCAGAATAACCAGCAATTCCAGACCGCTAATGGCAACATTTATACAGGCGTACCGCATGGTGCATTCGTAAATTATAATGCGGATAAGGTTCGTTGGGGGGCATTGGGGAGCACATCAAGAAGATGGTCCTGGGCGGTCAATGATAATATCGAATATGGCAAGTTAAATGTTCTGCTTGGCTATGTAAGTAATCATTCCAAGACTTTTACTTACAATAAGAACGAAGAGGTAACAGATGTAAAGTCTAGCACTGGTCAGAGCCCGACTTATGGATTAGTGTATAGCCCTAATGACGATCTGTCTTTCTATGCGAGCCATTCGGAAAGCTTTAATATGGAAAGTTTAGTTCCTAATGGAAAAGGTTATGAGAATACGGGAGCTATTTTACCGGCTGCTAAAACAAAGCAAAATGAAATTGGCATCAAATATCTAAAAAATGATTTACTGACTACACTATCATATTTTGATATAAAAAAAGCCGGTAATGTTCCCGTAATGGAAAACGGAAAAACATACCTGCGCCAAGATGGTGAAGACGAGTATAAAGGTGTTGAATTTGCAGTCAATGGCAAATTGTCTCCCAAGTGGAATATAATGGGAGGCATCATGTATTTGGATGCCGAACATCATAAAACGGATAAGAAGCTTTTGGATAATACCCGGATCAGTGGTGCTGCAAAATGGAACGCAGTTGTTGCGCTGGAATATGCAGCTAATGATAAATTAGCTGCTTTTGGGCGTATTTTGTACAATGGATCCTCTGAAATCTGGAATAAGGAGGTAACGAATCAGCTGCGGGTACCATCCTATACAACGTTTGATCTGGGAATTAAGTATCAGACGATGCTGTCGCATACACCGGTGACTTTTGGTTTAACCTGCTATAACGTCTTCGATAGAAATTATTGGATTGCGAAGTCCGGAGTGGATACTGTTATTCTGTCAAATCCAAGAACGTTTGTCTTGTCTGCTAAATTTGCACTATAATGCTTGAAAGAGTCGAAATTGTGACTCTTGTGCATTATGTTATTCCGATTTGGGTCATTTGAAAGAAAAACTTGCTCTTGGGTAGTGCGTCAGGTATAATGATAAACACATTTGCGCAAGGCAATAGAAAAGCCGTGTTTCCCTAGCAATCAATTGATAACAAAGAATAAAGCAGAGTAAGCTTCCGTGCGTGAAGTGCCGAGTGGACAGGGAGTTGTCACTCGGACGAAGAGACAGGGATGCGATGAGTCCGTCATCGTCATCCTGTCTCGCGGTACGGAAGTTGCATCCCGCTGCTGCAGAAGGCTTCCTCCTGTAGCAAGTCGAGCAGGAGGAGGTCTTTTTTCATGCCTAAAAATAAAATTCATGAGCTGGTCATGCTCGGCATACTGACCGGGCTTGCCGTGCTTTTGTCCTACGTCTTTGCCATCCAGACGCCCTTTGTGCGCATCACCTTCGGATTTCTGCCCATCGCACTCGCCGGTGCTTTCTACGGACCGTGGAAAGCGGGGCTGGTGGGCGCGCTGGATAATCTCATCGGTACCGCAGTCATTGGGACGAGCATTTTCTTCCCCGGCTTCACGCTGTCTGATTTTCTGACAGGTTTTCTGTTTGGATGGTTTTTCTATCATAAGGAGATCCGATTTCCCTATGTCTGTGTGCCGTTTCTTCTTGTCATGCTCCTGATCCATCTGGGCCTTAATACCCTCTGGCTGGTCCTCTACTATGACAAGGCGGCTTCGGCCATCTTCCTGTCCCGCGTCATCAAGAATTTCCTTTGCTTCCCCATGGAAGTGGGACTGTTTCTCGCGGTGTACAAAGCGGTAGGGAAACAGGTGATCAAGGGATTGGTGTGACTGGATATGAGGCAACAAAGCTGTTAAACGCTTTGACTCAAAGTGAGGAGTGAGGAGTGAGGAGTGAGGAATTAGGAGTGAGGAGTGAAGGTGCGGCGCATAAAATGAGGATGCGCCGAAGAGTTTTATATAAATAACGAATAAGTTATTCTATATAATGCCGGATATTTGGATGCCCTATGAGTGGTGCGTTCCTTCCGGGGTTAGCCCCTGGGGCGTGCCGTCCACTGATTCTGCATGAAAGCTTTGCGCGAATGAGGAATTAGCAGTGAGGAATTAGGAATGAAGGGGGCGGCTTCGCAGCGAATATATATGGGCAATGCCCGAAGGCCGGAGAATAGAAGTCAGAAGTCAGAGCTCTGATGTCTGATGTCTCTCAGTCTCCTAGTCTAATCCCTAATCCCTAGCTACTAATCCCTGCTTTTAAACTTCTCATTCTGATTTCGTAAGGAGAAACGTTATGGCAAACTATTCATTTATCGTTTCCTATGATGGCAGCCGCTACGACGGCTGGCAGCGGCAGACACGCACGGAAGAAACGATCCAGGGCAAGCTGGAAAAGACTCTCGGAAAGCTGACGGGCGAAGAGGTGCAGGTCATCGGCGCAGGGCGGACGGATGCCGGAGTCCATGCGCGGGGGCAGCGTGCGAATGTTCAGCTTTCTGTGGCGCTGCCCGTCAGGCAGCTGGAGGACGAGCTGAACCGTCTTCTGCCGGATGACATCGGTGTGTCGCGCATGAGGGTGGTGGGTGAGCGTTTTCACAGTCGTTTTTCCGCGACAGGAAAATTCTATCGCTACCGCATCCGCACCAGCAGTGAAAAGAACGTCTTCGAGCGGCGCTATGTATGGCAGCTGGGAGAAGCGCTCGATATTCCCGCTATGGAAGAGGCCGCGCATCTTCTGGAGGGCAGGCACGACTTCAAGTCCTTCTGTGGAAATCGGCACATGAAGAAGTCCTGCGTGCGTGACGTGAAGGAGATCTCTCTTCATGTGACGGAGGGAGAGCTGGTCATGGATTTCATCGGGGATGGCTTCCTGCAGAATATGATCCGTATCCTCGTGGGGACGCTTGTCGAAGTGGGCGAGGGGAAGAGGAGACCTTCTGAGATGGGGGAGATCCTCGCGGCTCGCGATCGCAGCCGCGCCGGCTTCACCGCGCCTCCCTGCGGGCTTTGCCTTGAAAAGGTAATGTATGAGTGACTGGTGGCTGCCCTGCTGAAGTGTTTTCATGATGCGGCAGCCTCGTAGCACTATGGATCGGTATTCCTTTAAATGAAAAAGTCTCGCCGTTTCATACAAAAGAGGGGCTGTGAAATAACGATCATCTCATTTTCGCGTTCCATCTGCCGCGGGGGACTTGCAGCTCTCATAGGAGTGACCGGGAAACCTTATCCCAGCTGTCTTTCATGCCATAGTCACCCTATCCGCCCCTGCGGGGCACCTTCCCCTAGAGGGGAAGGCTGCGATACGAGAATACCATCTTCTAAAAAAAGGCGGCGAAGCCGCCACCTGAACCCTGAACCCTGAACCTTGAACCTTGAACCAAATGAAAGCAAAGTAAAGAGGAGCTGTGAAGAAATGAGGATTCATTTCTTCACAGCTCCTCTTTTGTATTTTATTTCACGACGAGTACCGGGCATTTGACGTGGTGGATGACATACTGGCTGACACTCCCCATGACGAAGGAGGAGACAGCGCCCTTGCCGCTGTTGCCGATGACGACCATATCGATGCCCTGCTGCTCGACGATCTCCGTAATAGCGGCACCCGGGATGCCGGTCTCTACGATCTCTTCATAGTCGAGCTCGATCGGGATCTCTTCCTTCAGCGCAGCGAGCAGTCTTTCTGCCTTGGCTTTGATATTGATGAAGCCATTTTTATCCAAAGTGACACCCATGATCGGATAGGCAGCCTCGCTGACATCAGCGATGCAGGTGACGACGAGCTCAGCGCCTTGAACCTTTGCGACATCGACTGCCATTTTGAAAGCGCGTTTCGAAGCATCCGAACCATCTACCGGTACGAGAATTTTTTTGATTTCCATTTGGGGTACCTCCTTTGGATAAAGTAAAGCGGGCGAGCCCGTCATTTGACTTGGCAGGGAATCCTGTTTTGCCAACGATTTGCTTTTCTTATTTTATTCTAACATCATTCCGCGCAGCTTGGTATATCTTGCGAGCAAAAAATTATTTTATGGGCTATAATAGAAAAAATGAGCTTAAGGGTTCCTAGTGACTAGGGACTAGTATTGCGTTTCCTTAAGACTCCTAATCCCTGCTTTCAAACTTAGTGACTGGTGGCTGGGAACCAGGGGTGGAGCTGCTTTTATGCGGCGCATCTCCATCTCTCGTTTCTGACTATTAACGACTATTAACGACGCCGGGGACCAGCCGGTCTTTAGGAAATGGATATATTACGGAGGATACGCTATGTTTTTCAATCTGTTTGGCAAGAATAAAGATGAATTCATCACCGCTTATGCGGGAAAGCTCGCAGAGGCGGTGCTTGAAGATGCATTGGATGAAGATGTCCTGGAAGAGCTGATCCATTACGCGAAGGAGAAGGACCTCAGCAACAAGCAGCTCGCTAGTGCACAGGCGATGGCGTGTGACAAGGTTTTTGAAGAGCTGTATCAGGAAGGCTATATGACCGATGAGGACTATGAGCTATACCAGTCTCTCATCGAGGCCTGCTACATGATGAAAGAAAAGGAGAAATATCGCTATCAGACCATCGCGAAGCGCTGCAATGCCATTTACAAGATCCAGGAGGAGGGGCTGCTCCCGAAGATCAATCCGGACTATGCCAGCGTGAAGTATCGTGAGGGCGAAGCGCTTCATTTTGCCGCATCTGCCAAGCTTATGAAGCTTTCCGGTACCAATGAGAAAGGACTGGTGATTTCCAAAGACTCGCCCTTCCGGGCGGGAAGCCTCAAGGATCCCAGCAATGGTCCTTGGAAGGAAGACAGTAATGGCGCTCTCTGGATCACGACCGAGCGTGTCGGTTTCCGCGGAAAGAATGCGTCTTTCACACTGGAAATCAAAGACCTCGACCACGCAGAGCTCGACCGCGGCCCCCTTCGCTTTTTCGAAAAAGGGAAAGAAATACCGGAAGCCGTCCGCATTGATGACTACGAGATGGCGGGGGCGATTCTGACAAATTTATTTCAGAAGCAGTGACTGGTGACTAGTGACTAGGGATTAGACATTTGGCATCAGACATCAGACATCAGACATCAGACATTTGCCATCTGATCTGCGAGCATTTTCAAGGAGGAAATCATCATGGAATTTGATCAGGTACTTGCACTTCGTAAATCTGTCCGTTCTTACACGGTCGAAACTGTTTCTAAAGAAAACTTGGATGCGCTGGTGAAGGCGGCGCTCGCTTCTTCTGTCGGAAAGCACAATGATGCGGGCTATACCCTCTGCGTCGTGACAGACCCTTCGCTGCTTTCTGCCATCGACAAAGAAGCGGAAGAAAAGCTCGGCAAGCCCCATATGTTCTTTGAAGCACCGGCGCTTATTTTCATCTGCGAGACGAAGGCGGCCTTTGATTACCTGAAGGAATTCGACGCCGGCATCATCGCTGAACATATCCACCTGAAAGCCTCCGATCTCGGCCTCGGCTCTGTCGTCCTCTACGGGTTCATCCGTCATCTGGGCCACGACGCGGACTATGTGAAAGCCCTCGGACTCCCGGAAGGCACCTATCCGCTCCTTGCCGTCGCGGTCGGTCACAGCCGCGCGGCAAAAATGGAGCGAAAAGGGGATCGCGAATTTGAAGTCATCTATCGCGAACCCTCTGCTACATATTCTAACGACCACTCAAAAATAAAAAAGCCCTTGACACAGCTTCTAAATGGTGATAAAGTACACACAACGAAACGATGAAGGAAAGAGTAAGCAGTCTGATGACAGCAAAGCGAGTCCGGATAGTGAGAGCGGGCATGGATAAGATGCTGAAGTGCATTTCTGAGTTTGGCAGGCTGAAACTATAGTAGGTCTTCCCGGGAACTCCCGATACAGGGTCAGGGTTTGATAGAACCTTTTAAGGTATGCTTGGCGACAAGTGTATGAAATTGGGTGGAAACACGAAGCTGCGGCTCTCGTCCCTTATGGGACGAGAGCTTTTTGTTTTGGAAAGAAAGGATGAGGAAGAATGGGCAAGCTGATCGCAAAAGAACTGGATGAATTGAGATGGGGTCTGGCAGGCTGCCTGCTTTTCCTCGGTATCTCTGCTCCGGCTTTCCATCAGTTTTACGAGAAATCATGATGGCGGTCAGAAGTCAGAGGGCCAGCCGTAAATCAAGTCTTTCGTATATCATTTACTCAAGGAGGAACATATCATGAAAACATCTCTGAAATTTGCTGCCATCGCTGCTGTTGCAGCTCTTTCCATCGGACTTCTCGCCGGCTGCGGCGGCGATCAGAAGGCCGCTTCTTCCAAGGCTGCATCCGCGGCTGCTGACGGCAAGACATCGGTGAAGCTGGTGCTCTCGAGTACGGAGCGTCCGCTTTCCTGGGCTGATGAAAATGGCAAGCTGCAGGGCTATGAATATGATATTTGGCAGGAAGTCAATAAGAACCTGAAGTCCTACCACCTGGATATCCAGGCCGTCCCGCCGGAAACCCAGGACGTTATGATGGAGTCCGGCGATGCGAAGGTCGCTTCCGGCGGCTACTATCGCACACCGCGTCGTGAAAAGGACTACATCGTCCCGAAGACACCGATCGGCGTTTCCTCTGTCGAAGTGTATATGAGCAAGGAAAATGCAGCGAAGTACAAGAGCCTCGAAGACGTCGTGAAGGGCGGCGGCAAGCTGGTGCCGAACACACCGAATGGCGGTATCTACAAGGTGCTGACGGACTGGAATGCAGCGCATGACAACATTCTGAAAGAAGTACCGATCCAGGACGGCCTCACTCCGGCGGAACGCCTGACTTCTCTGAAGAATGGACAGTATGATGCACTGGTGTACCCGAATAACCTTGGTGTGGAAGACATCGCGAAGGCGATGAATTTCGAGATCGTTTCTCTGGCTAAGCCGATCAAAGTCAATGAGACTGTCGTCATCGTGAACAAGAATGAACAGAAGCTCGCCGATGAAATCGAAGCAGCTCTCGAAAAACTTTCCAAGGATGGCACACTGAAGAAGATTTCCGAAAAGTGGTATCACAGAGATCTCTTCGATCAGCTGAAGAAATAAGATGGGGAACAGGTTCAGGTTGATGGGTTCAGGATTGTGGTGGCAGCTTCGCTGCAAATATAGCAGCGAAGCTGCACAACGCAAGTTTGAAAGCAGGGATGAGTAGCTAGGGATTAGGAATTAGACTAGGAGACATCAGACATCAGCCTTCTATCCTCTGGCCTTCGGGCATCGCCCCATATATATTCGCGGCGAAGCCGCCACCTTCATTCCTCATTCCTAATTTCTAATTCGCACAAAGCTTTCATTCAGAATCAGTGGACGGAGCCGCCCAAGGGGCTAACCCTGAACTTTCAAACCTAAAATCCATTTTCCACTATCATTCCCTATAATAATGTAATAAAATAAAGAGGGGCAGGAATGCCCCTCTTGTTTTTGTTTGGAGGTACATATGGAACATACAGAATATATCGCCCACTTGCAGGGCATCGTCCAGATCCCGACCGTTTCCTCGGTCAATGATGCCGGCACAGACTGGAGCGAGTTTGACAGGCTGCACCAGTTTCTGCAGGAAGCCTATCCTTTGATTTTTGAAAAGCTCGAAGTCACGACCATTGGGAAGGCAAGCCTGCTTTTCCATTGGAAGTCATCGCATGCGGAAAAGCAGCCGGTCATTTTCATGGCGCATCAGGATGTAGTGCCTGCGCCGCATGAAGAGCAGTGGAGTCATCCGCCCTTTGCCGGCGAGATCGCCGATGGATGCCTCTATGGACGTGGCGCAGAGGACTGCAAGTCGGTCCTGACATCGGAAATGGATGCGATCACAGAGCTTTTGGAAGAAGGCTTTGATCCTGATTTTGATATCTATCTGTCTTTTGGTCACGATGAAGAGGTGCAGTGCACCGATGACAAGAAGGGCTCTGTACTTGCGGCGAAGTATCTCGAAGACCACGGTGTCAAGGCATACTGTATTTTCGATGAAGGCGGGCATGTGGAAGCGGTCGGATATCATGGAAATGAACGTCCCGTAGCACTGGTGGGATTGGCAGAAAAAGCGCCGAATGAATATGTCCTCTACAAGGATGGGGCAGGCGGCCATGCCAGCAAACCGGGGAAAGGGACTGTGCTGGGCGATGTCGCTCGCGCAATGGCAGCCGTCGAAGCGCATCCGATGCCGTATCGCCTGACCCCGCTTGTGAAAGCGCACCTGAAAGCGCTGGCGGAATCCGTCGCAGATAAGAAAGTCGCAAAGCTCTATGCGCACCCGAAGAAACACTGGGATGAACTGGTAAAGCTCGCGAAGAAAGACCGTGAGCTGGATGCCAAGCTCCATACCACCTTCGCCGTGACTATGGCAGAAGCTAGCGCGCAGGCGAATGTTCTCCCCTCTCATGCGGAAGCCACGATGAGCGTCCGCATCCTGCAGGGGGATACGGTGGAATCGGTCAAGCGCTATCTGGAGTCCATCATGCCCTGTGATGTACAGGTGAAAGCGACTTTCGCAGAGGATCCGAAACCGGCCGGCAGTGTCGAGAGTGAAGCATACCATCTGATGAGCGAGACCATCTATGATATCTTCGGCAAAGATACCCTCATCGTGCCGAATCTCATGCTGGGGGCGTCTGACTCCAGAAATTACGCAAAGGTATCGGATAATGTCTTCCGTTTCAGCGGCCGCCTGAAAACGGAGCAGTGGGGCGAAGCGCATCAGGTCGATGAACGCATGCCGATCGAGCATCTTGGCGTGCCGGTTCAGTTCTTCAAGGCATTTTTGAAAAAGTATAGTGAGAAGTGACTGTTAGCTGGGAATTAGAGAATCTGGAGAGTTGTGCGAATGGTATCCTTGTATCGTCATTTCGAGCGAAGGCGAGAAATCTTTGTCATTCGCGGTCACACAGTCGATGCATGGAAACCGCAAACGGGAAACCTGCGATCAAGAATTCTACGAGCACCACCATTTCTCATTTCTCATTCAAGCGAGGCTTTCAAACGCAGTCAAGGGATGGCACGTCCCATGGGCTAATCCTATCCATATTTCCAAGCAACTATCAATCAACAATTATTCGGAGAATCAACATGTACAAGAAACCAAGCATCGGCGGCGTCCTGCTGGACGGCTGGGCGCTGCTCGCCCCGATGGCGGGCGTGAGTGATCTCGCGTATCGCGTCATCGCCCACCGCATGGGAGCGGCACTGACGACAGCGGAAATGGTCAGTGCCAAGGGCCTGTATTATAAAAATGAAAAGACCGAGGACATGCTGAAGATCGATCCCGGAGAGCATCCGGTCGCACTGCAGCTCTTCGGAAGCGATCCGGAGATCATGGCGCTCGGTGCGAAGGAAATGGAAAAGGCAGGGCCGGACATCATCGATATCAATATGGGCTGCCCCATGCAGAAGGTGGTCAAGAATGGCGATGGCTCGGCGCTGATGAAGAATATCCCTCTGGCCCAGTCCATCGTGAAGGCGATGGCAGAGGCCGTCCATGTGCCGGTCACCGTGAAAATGCGTCTCGGATGGTCGCGGGACACGGAGAACTGCATAGAGCTTGCACGCGCGGTCGAAGAAGCTGGCGCTGCCGCGATCACCGTGCATGGCAGGACGCGGGAGGACTTCTATCAGGGAAAGGCTGACTGGGCGATGATTGCGAAGGTGGTGTCTGCCGTACACATCCCTGTCATCGGCAATGGTGACGTGGTGGACGGACCATCGGCTAAGCGTCTTATGGAAGAAACGGGCTGCGCTGCGGTCGCGATCGGCCGCGCAGCGTGGGGGGATCCGTGGATTTTCAAAGCCGTCGATACCTATCTGGAGACGGGAGAGATCATGGATCCGCCTTCTTGGGAAATGCGCCTTGCGATGTCGCGGGAGCATCTCCACGGTCTTGTCCTTGAGAAGGGTGAGTATGCAGCCGTGCGCGAGATGCGTGCGCATGCGAGCCGCTATTTCAATGGCCTCCCGCAGGCGACGGCGCTTCGCCGCGAGATCATGAAAGCATTGACGGAGCAAGAGTTCAATGACACGCTCGATCGGTATGAAGAGGAGAAGGGACTCCGAGGGACTAGTGACTGGTAGCTAGTGACTGGTGACTAGGGATTAGGAGCCGCTAGTGACTAGCGACTGATGACTTGAATACTGCATTCGGGCATCGCCTCATATATTCGCGGCGAAGCCGCCACTTTCATTTCTGATTTCCACTCCTCATTTCTCATTAGAGCAGAGCTTTCATTCACCATCGAAGGAGAGTATGCCCTACGAGTCAACCATGTGAGTAAGAATAATGCTGAATGAGAGTTTCTGAAATTCACTTTATGGCCGCGTTATATTTTACAATTTCTATATGTAAGAGGGCGCAGAAACGCTCGATATCATTGACAAGAGAAAATAGAAATATTAGAATGATTAAGGATATTTCATGGTTGAGAGGGATACGAATAGATGGCTTGTGCAATAGAAGGGCGCAGGCTTTTTCTATCGTTCAGGAGGGAGCAAAGATGTCGGACATCAGCTGGCTTTGCGGAAACAAGTGCCACATGGCAGGCATGCGTGCGTCCTTGTGTCTTTGCCATGTCATCCTTATAAGAGTATTTCGTAGAAAACTCCTTTGTAGAGGGGCTGTGCGTCTGATGCACAGCTGATTTGCAGAGGAGTATTTTTGTTTTATGGCGCATGCCATAAGAGGGAGGAAATCATCATGCATGTAGGGATTGTTATGGGAAGTGATTCCGATCTGCCAGTCATGAAGAAGGCATTTTCCATTCTTGACGACTTCGGGGTCACTTATGACGTGACGATCGCATCGGCTCACCGCACGCCGAAAAAGCTCGCAGACTTTGTAGCCACTGAAGAAGAAAAGGGCGTCGGCGCCTTCATCGCAGGCGCTGGTATGGCGGCTGCTCTGCCGGGTGTCGTAGCCAGCCTGACACTGAAGCCGGTCATCGGCGTACCGCTTTCCGGTGCAAAGCTCGACGGTATGGATGCGCTTTTCTCTATCGTGCAGATGCCTTCCGGAATCCCGGTCGCTACAGTGGCGATCGATGGCACCAAGAATGCAGCATTCCTCGCTGTAGAGATCGGTGCGGTATCGGATCCGGATCTTTTCCAGAAATACAAAGCCTATCGTGAAAAGGCAGCTAAAGAAATTTTTGAAAAAGACGCAAAACTGCAGAAGGAATTAGGAAGATAAAGGATTCAGGCTGACGGGTGTAAGGTTAGCTCGTGGGCTGGTCGGCCCCTTGATTACGTTTGAAAGATTTTCTTGAGTGAGAAGTGGGAAGTGGTGCGGTGCATAAGAATACTGAAGTGCCGCGAAGCATGTATGGGGCGATGCCCGAAAGTGGTATTCGAGTCACCAGTCACCAGTCACTCGAGGTTCGTAATCCCTAATCCCTAATCCCTAATCCCTAGTCCCTAGTCACTAGTCTTACTATGATTGAATAAACGATACGAAGTCCCAAAGGAGAATACCAAATGAAAGAATACAAACCATTCAAATCCGGCAAAGTTCGTGAACTGTATGATCTCGGTGACAGCCTCGTCATGGTCTGCACCGACCGCATTTCTGCTTTTGACAACATCCTGAAATGCCCGATCCCGGAAAAAGGCTGCGTGCTGAACCGCATGTCCAAGTTCTGGTTCGATCTCACGAAAGACATCGTGCCGAATCATATGATCTCCATCGACACCAAAGATATGCCGGAATTCTTCCAGACCGCAGAATTTGAAGGCCGCTCCATGAAGACACAGAAGCTCGACATGATCCCGATCGAATGCATCGTCCGCGGCTACATCACCGGTTCTGGCTGGGAAGGCTATCAGAAGGACGGCAAAGTCTGCGGCATCCAGCTGCCGGAAGGACTGAAGGAATGCCAGAAACTTCCGCATCCGATCTTCACCCCATCCACCAAAGCACCGGCGGGGGAACATGACCAGAACATTTCCATGGGAGAAGGCGAAGAATGGGTAAACCGTTTCTTCCCTGGCAAAGGCAAGGAATACATGGAAAAGCTGTCTGAACTGACCTTGGCTCTCTACAACAAGTGCGCGGACTATGCCCTGGAAAGAGGCATCATCATCGCGGATACGAAATTTGAATTCGGTCTCGATGAAAATGGAAATATCGTCCTCGGCGATGAAATGCTGACGCCGGATAACTCTCGCTTCTGGCCGGCAAAAGGCTATGAAGCAGGTCATGGACAGCCGTCCTATGACAAGCAGTTTGTGAGAGACTATCTGAAGGCGCATCCGGGAGACACCGTGCCGCAGGAAATCATCGACAAAACCATCGGCATCTATAAAGAAGCCTATGAACTCCTGACCGGCGAAAAATTTTAAGGTTGGAGACTAGGAGCTGGAAGCTAGAGACCAGAGACCAGTCACCATTTATATGTATAGGAGAATTCCCGAATGTACAAAAGTACAGAAATTTATGATGACAAACCCCATGAAGAGTGCGGCGTCTTCGGCATTTTCGACCATGATCTGTCGGCTGTGCATGAAGTGTACTATGGCATCTTCGCCCTGCAGCACCGCGGGCAGGAAAGTGCCGGAATCACTGTCACTGACGGCAAGGAAATGGAAACTTTCCGCGGCATGGGACTTGTAACGGAAGTATTCCGCAACCTGCCGGAAAAGGAAGGTCACATCGGCATCGGCCATGTGCGCTATTCCACGACCGGCTCTTCCATCCCGGCGAATGTCCAGCCGCTGCAGGCAGACAGCATCGACGGCCCGATGGCACTCGCGCATAACGGTAATCTGGTGAATACCCTGAATCTTCGCCGCCGTCTCCTTTTGGAAGGTTCTACCTTCTCGACTTCGATGGATACGGAAGTCATCATCAAACTGCTGGCAAGAAGCCGCCGTCCGACCGAAGAGGAAAAATTCAAAGAACTGATGGATGAGATCCACGGTGCGTATGCGATTGTCGCCTGCACGAATAAGGCGCTCTATGGCTGCCGCGACCCCTTCGGCTATCGCCCGCTCGTCCTCGGCAAGACCGAAACGGGCTGGGTCTTGGCTTCGGAGACGCCGGCGCTCGATGCCATCGATGCCAAGTTTGTCCGTGATATCCTCCCGGGCGAAATCGTTTCCATCGATGACAATGGCGTCCGCTCCACCATGTACTGCCCGGTCGATGCTCATAAGCATGGCATCTGCTCTTTTGAATACATCTATTTTGCCCGCCCGGACTCCATCATGAATGGACAGGACATTTATCAGGCTCGTCTCAATATGGGCAGGAAGCTCTGGGAAGAATGCCATTTCGACGGGGACGTCGTCATGAGCGTACCGGACTCCGGCAACGTCGCTGCCCTTGGCTATGCCACGGCTTCCGGCATCCCCTTTGTGGAAGGGCTGCTCAAGAATAAGTACATGGGCCGTACCTTCATCCAGCCGGGGCAGAAAAAGCGTGAACGCGCTGTCCGCATGAAGCTGAACCCGATCCGCATGAATGTCGAAGGCAAACGCATCGTATTGATCGATGACTCCATCGTCCGCGGCACGACGAGCGGCATTATTATTAACCTGCTCAAGAATGCCGGTGCCAAGGAGATCAAGCTCTGCATCAGCTCGCCGCCGGTCAAGTACCCCTGCTTCTTCGGGATCGATACTGCGGAAAGAAAGCAGCTCATCGCGGCGAAGTATTCGACAGAGGAAATCTGCTCCATGATCGGTGCAGATGCCCTTCACTACCTTTCTTTGGAAGGGCTCGCAGAGTCGATTTCCTGCATCAAGAAGGAAGATATGTGCTTCGCCTGCTTCGATGGCATCTATCCGGAACACGTTCCGCACAACGGCCTCGGAAGCATGGATGATGAGGAATAGCTGATAAATTAGTGGCTAGGGATTAGGGATTAGGTTTCCTGCTTGTGGCGCAGGACAAGGTGCCACGAAGCGGCCAGCATGCTAAGCGCATGTATCGTTTTTCTCGTGTCGTCATTCCGAGCGAAGCCCTCGAATCTTTGCGCTACCGGCAAAATGGAGAGATGAGCAGGCATTTCAATCGATGCCTCGGTATTGCATGCCAGCTGCGGGTATTGTCCCATATAATAATGCGGCGCTTTATGATTTATGTGCCGCACCATTTCCATTGAACCCTCAGAACCTATAGAACCTGCTGAACCCATTTCTAACATCTTTATTTATATACACTATATACGGAGGAACTATGGCTGAAAAGAAGAAAGGCCTGACCTATGCAGAAGCTGGCGTCGATATCGATGCCGGTGAAAGAGAAGTAGAGCTGATTAAGAAATCCGTACAGGCGACCTATACCCGCGGCGTCATGGGGGATCTGGGCGGATTCGGCGGACTCTTCCGTCTGAAAGAAGAGCTCTCCGATGATCCGATCCTTGTCTCCGGCACGGACGGTGTCGGCACGAAGCTGCGCCTTGCCATCGAGATGGGTATCCATGATACCATCGGGCAGGACTGCGTCGCTATGAGTGTCAATGATGTCCTTGTACAGGGCGCGCGTCCGCTCTTTTTCCTCGACTACATTGCGACCGGCAAGCTGGAACCGGAACTGATGGCAGAAATCGTAAAGGGTGTCGCAGATGCCTGCATCGAGTCCGGCTGCGCGCTGCTGGGCGGCGAAACCGCAGAAATGGCTGGTTTCTACGCCAAGGGCGACTACGACGTCGCAGGTTTTGCTGTCGGTATCGTGGATCGCAAAGACATCATTACCGGCGAAGACATCAAGGAAGGAGACGTCATTCTCGGCCTGCCGTCCACAGGCGTTCATTCGAATGGCTACTCTCTGGTGCGCCGCATCATCAAAGACAATGGCCTCTCGCTCAAAGAAACCTATGAAGGCTTCGACAAGCCGCTGGGCGAAGTACTCCTTACCCCGACCCGTCTCTACCCAAGACCTGTACTTCCGGTGCTGAAAGGCGCGAAAGTGAATGGCATGGTGCACATCACGGGCGGCGGATTCTACGACAATATCCCGCGCGTACTTCCGAAAGGCACCCGTGCGGTCCTCGATGCGGACAAATGGCCGATGCTTCCGATCTTCCCATTCCTGCAGCGTGAAGGCGGCGTCGAAGCGCATGAAATGTACCGCACCTACAACTGCGGCCTTGGCATGCTCCTCATCATGAGCCGTGAAGAAGCCGAAAAGGCGAAGGAAATCCTTGCAGCCATCGAAGAACCGGTCTACGAAGTCGGTGAGATCACGAAAGGCGAGCAGGATGTCATTGTGACAGGTGGTCTTTTCCATGAGTAAGAAAATTTTGATTTTCGCTTCCGGCCGAGGATCGAATGCCGAAGCCATCCATGAAGCGACGGTAAACGGTACCATTGACGGCACTGTGGTCGGCGTGATTTGTGACCATGCCGATGCCCAAGTCCTTGAACGCGCCAAGCGCTGGAATGTACCGGCGACGGTTCTCGAACGGAAAGATTTCAGCACGAAAGCGGACTTCAATGCAGCCATTCTGGCTGCTGCCAAGTCCTATGCGCCCGATCTCATCTGCCTTGCAGGATACATGCGTATCTGCGGAGAAGATCTTGTGAACGCATTCCCGAACCGCATCATCAATATCCATCCGGCGCTTCTCCCAAGCTTCCGCGGGCTTCATGCCCAGCGTCAGGCGATCGAAGCGGGCGTAAAAGTCGCAGGCTGCACGGTCCACTTCGTGGGCACCGGTCTTGACGACGGCCCGATCATCACGCAGGTCGCTGTGCCGGTCTATGATGATGATACCGAAGATACACTCGCAGATCGCATCCTTGCGCAGGAGCACCCCGCCTACGTTCGCACCGTAGCAGCTTACTGCCGTGATGAACTCCATGTAGAAGGACATCATGTGACGGGGATGCATAGAAAATAGTCGGTAGCTAGGGACTGGTGACTAGGGATTAGAAATCCAACAGTTGCGTAGACCCTTGGAGAAGGGACGCGCCAAAGGCGCAGGATAGAGTGCCTCGAAGAGGTACAATTCTACGTTGCGGTCAGTATGCCAATCGCACGTATCGTTCTTCCTGTATCGTCATTCTGCCCGAAGTGGAGGAATCTTTGTGTTACCGCTAAGATGGCCTCGTGAGCAGGCAGTGAAACCGATGTCTCGGTATTGCATGCCAGTCGCGGGAATCGCCCCTTATAAAACTCTGCGGCGCTTTATGATTTGATGCGCTGCACCACAACCCTGAACCTGCCAACCTGAACCCCGAACCCTGAATATATCCAAAAGGAGGAATCTAAATGCCAATTAAAAGAGCACTGATCAGCGTATCGGATAAGACCGGTGTCGTAGAATTTGCAAAAGGCCTTCACGAACTGGGCGTGGAAATCATTTCCACCGGCGGCACGATGAAAGCCATCGCGGATGCCGGGATCCCGGTCAAGTCCGTTTCTGAAGTGACCGGTTTTCCGGAAATGATGGACGGACGTGTGAAGACACTGCATCCCATGATCCATGGCGGCATTCTTGCTATCCGCGATAACCCGGATCACGTGAAAGCGATGAAGGAACATGGAATCACCGGCATTGATCTGGTCGCTGTGAATCTGTACCCCTTCCGTGAAACCATTGCCAAGCCGGATGTGACCCGCGCTGAAGCGATCGAAAATATCGATATCGGCGGCCCATCCATGGTTCGCGCGGCAGCCAAGAATTACAAATATGTTACCATTGTTGTTGATCCGTCCCAGTATAGCGACATTCTGGAACGCATCAAGTCGGATACGCTCACCGAAGATTTCCGTCTGGATCTCTCGCGGAAAGCCTTCCTGCATACCGGTCTCTATGACTGCGCGATCGCTGACTATCTGACGAAAGAAGTTAATGGCAGCAAAGACACCCTGCCGGACATCTACAGCAAAGCGTATGTGAAGGTGCAGGACCTGCGTTACGGCGAAAACCCGCACCAGAAAGCCGCTTTCTACAAGGATCCGGAAGTGAAGGGCGGCATCGCGGATGCGAAACAGCTTCACGGCAAAGAACTTTCTTACAATAACATCGTCGATATGGAAGCAGCATGGGATCTGGCCGGCGAATGGAAAGACCAGCCGGCCTGCGCCATCATCAAGCACACAAATCCATGCGGCTGCGCACTCGGTGAGAATGCACTCGATGCATTCAAGAAAGCCTTCGCGGCTGACAGCAAGTCCGCTTTCGGCGGTATTGTCGCGATGAATCGCGAATGCGACAAAGCAACGGCAGAAGAAATGAAACCGATTTTCTTCGAAGTTGTCATGGCGCCGAAATTCTCCAAGGAAGCATTGGAAGTGCTGGAAACGAAGAAGAATATCCGCCTGATCGAAGTACCATCCCTTACGCATGAAGAACTGCAGCTGCACAAGGTATCCGGCGGCCTCCTGATCCAGACCCCGGACAACAGCACAGAGACGCGCGCGGACTGCAAGGTCGTCACTGACAGAGCGCCGACTGAAGAAGAATGGAAAGCGCTGGAATTTGCATGGGTCATCGTCAAGCACGTGAAGTCGAATGCGATCGTCCTCACGAATCAGGACACCACACTGGGTGTCGGTGCCGGACAGATGAACCGCGTCGGCTCTGCTGACATCGCCATTGCAGAAGCAGGCGAAAAAGCGAAGGGCTCCGTCATGAGCTCCGATGCTTTCTTCCCCTTCGGCGACACCATCGAAGCCGCAGGCAAGGCTGGCATCACGGCTGTCATCCAGCCGGGCGGATCCATCCGGGATCAGGAGTCCATTGACATGGCAAATAAATATGGCATTGCGATGGTATTCACCGGACATCGTCATTTCCGCCATAGCTGAGAGAGGAAGAGTGTATGAAAGTTTTAGTGATTGGGAGCGGCGGCAGAGAACATGCGCTGCTCTGGAAATTATCTCAGAGTCCGTCGGTGACGGATGTATATGTCATCCCGGGCAATGACGGGATGAGCGATGTCGCCTCTCTCATTCCTGTCAAAGGGAATGAGGATATCATCGACTTCGCCCGCCTCATGCAGGTCGACCTCACCGTTGCCGGGCCGGAGACCGTCCTGACCGAGGGCCTTGCGGATGAATTTGAAAAGAGAGGCATGGCCTTCTTCGGCCCTTCCAAGGCGGCGGCCCGCATCGAAGGATCCAAGGGATTTGCCAAAGCTCTCATGAAGAAATATGGCATCCCGACAGCCGCGTATGAGACTTTCGATGATGAAGAAAAAGCCATCGCTTACCTCAAAGCCAATGATACCTATCCGATCGTCATCAAGGCTGACGGTCTGGCCTCCGGCAAGGGTGTCATCATCGCGCAGAGCGAAGAAGAAGCCATCGACACCGTGAAGGATATGCTCGAAGGACATGCATTCAGCGGCGCAGGCAGCTCGGTCGTCATCGAAGAATTCATGGAAGGCGAAGAAGCCAGCATGCTCTGCTTCTGCGACGGGACGAACGTCGTCCCCATGATTTCCTCGCAGGACCACAAGCGCATCTTTGACTTCGATAAAGGACCGAATACAGGCGGTATGGGTGCCTATGCTCCCGCACCGGTCATGACAAAGGAAATGTGCGAAGAAGTCAATGTCCGCATCCTCCGTCCGATCGTAGCGGCGATGAAGAAGGAGGGCTACCCCTTCAAAGGCTGCCTCTATGCCGGGCTCATGATCACCAGTGAAGGGCCGAAGGTGGTAGAATTCAACTGCCGCTTCGGAGATCCGGAAACAGAAGCCGTCCTCCCGCTCTTTGACGGGGATCTTGCCCGCGTCATGCTTGACTGCGTCCATGGTACGCTCTCCGACGAAGATGTCGTCTGGAAGAAAGCCTGCGCCGTCGATGTCGTACTGGCGTCCGAAGGATACCCGGCTTCTCATTCCTCCGGCGAAGTCATCTCCGGCATTGAAGACGCAAAGAAGGCAGGCTGCCTTGTCTTCCATGCCGGTACCGTCAAGAAGAACGGACAGTATGTCGTCAATGGCGGCCGCGTGCTGAACGTCGTCGCTCTTGCAGATACGCTCGCTGAAGCCAAGGCGAAAGCCTATGAAGGCGTCAGCTGTATCTCCTGGCGCGGTATGCAGTATCGTCACGATATCGCAGACAAAGGCCTTCTGCATCTGGAAGCGAAGAAATAAATAAAAAGCTCGCGTGGATATTGATTGATATGATTCATGCGAGCTTTTTTATTAGGGTTAGAGTTTTGCCGCCATTTGATTATGACTCAAAGCCTCTCTTGCATGAGAAATGAAAAATGGTGGCGGCGGCATCGCCGGAAACACATATGAGGCGATGCCCGAAGTAGTGTTTCCTTAAGTCCCTAGTCACGAGTCACTAGACCCGAACCACCCATCCCATACATTTCCCCCATTGACACAGGGCTACTATTAGCTTAGAATTAAGACATACTCGAAGCTCTCTATTGGGGGAGTGTTGTTAGGAGGACAAACTATGAAAATGAACAAAACAGTAGCAGCTGTCGCTGCTGGTATGATCGCATTTGGCGCTTTCTTTTCCACTTCCGCTGCCGGCATCGGTTATGTAGATACCAATGCAGCTCTTCAGTCTCATCCGAAGATGCAGAAAGCACAGCTCGACATGAGACAGGCTGTCCAGAAAGCTCAGGAAAACTTCGAAAAGCGCAGCCAGGGCAAGTCTGATCAGGAAAAACAGCAGATCATGACCGAGATCCAGAAAGAAATGAACCAGAAAGAAAGCTCCACCATGCAGCCGATTTTCAATGATGTCAGAAAAGCCATCCAGCAGGTTCGTCAGGAAAAAGGCCTCGACATCGTTTTGGAACAGGGGGCAGTCGTTGACGGCGGTGTAGATATTACCAAAGATGTCACTGCTAAACTCGCAAAATAACTGAAATAGAAAACTGCGGATCGGAGGGACTTCTTTTCGATTCGCAGTTTTTTTGTAGGATAAGTGACTAGTGACTAGTGACTGGCGACTGGTGACTTGAATACTACTTTCGGGTATCGCCATATATACTCTACTCGCGGTGAAGCTGCCACCTTCATTCCTAATTCGAGCAGAGCTTTCATCCACAATCAGTGGACGAGCCGCCTCACGGCAAACCCTGAACTTATCAAATATTATTAGAAAGGAATCATACACTATGGATAAACTCATGACACTCTGCGGAGCCATGATCCATTATGATCGTGGCGATGCGAAACGGATTCACCATTTCCTGAAAGTCCATGCTTTTGCCAAGCAGATCGGTCTCGAAGAAGGATTGGACGCTGAGACACAGTTCATTCTTGAAGCTGCGGCATATGTCCATGACATCGGCATCCATCAGGGAGAGATCAAGTATGGACGAAATGACGGCATGATCCAGCAAGAGCTCGGCCCAAAAGAGGCGCTTCCGATGCTGAAGCGTCTGCACTTCACGCAGGCGGAAATCGACCGCATCCTCTGGCTCATTGCCCATCACCATTCCTATGGATCCATTGATGGCCCCGATGCCCAGATCTTAGCCGAGGCTGACATGCTTGTGAACCAATTCGAAGACGGTGCCTCCGATGAGCAGAATAAAGCCCTCTATCACCGCCTCTACAAGACCGAGACAGGCAAGCGTCTCTTCCGCGAGCTGTACTTCGAGACCTATGATCCAGTGAAGAAATAGCTGGTGGGCTAGCGGCTAGTGACTAGGGATTAAGGATTAGGAGCCTCGAGAGACTAAGAGACCAGGAGACCTCAGACTTTCTCGTATTGTCATTTCGAGCGAAGCGAGAAATCTTTGTTATTCGCGGTCAAAAGAATCATGGCAGAAACGCTCAAACGGGAAACTTGTTTCCCAAGAAACCTTCGGGCATCGCCCCATATATAATCGCAGCGAAGCCGCACCACCATTTCTCATTTCTAATTTCTCATTCAAGCCAATCCTTGAACCCATTTTTTACGAGGTCATCTTATGCGAGATACATCATTGGTTTTCCCCGTCGCACCTGACGGCCGCATCCTGCTGGGGCGGAAACGACGCGGCATGGGCTACGGCAAATGGAACGGCTTCGGCGGAAAGATAGAAGTCGGCGAGACCATGCGAGAGTGCGCCGCCCGCGAGCTCTTTGAAGAGTGCGGTCTCACGGCCAAGCCGGAACGACTTACGATGGTGGGAGATCTCTATTTCCACCAGCCATCCGATACCACATGGTCGCACGCAGGGATCATCTACTTCGCGCAGGACTGGAGCGGGACGCCGCATCTTTCGGATGAAATGGAGCCGAAGTGGTTTCATCCGAAGGATTTTCCCTACGAAGATATGTGGATGGCCGACCGCATCTGGCTCCCGATGATCCTCTCCGGCAAGAGAATCCGCGGTACGGTCTACTTTGCAGAAGACGGGGATACCGTTTATGATTACGAATTCGAAGAAATGAAATAAACAGCGCGCAGAAATGAAGATTTCTGCGCTGTTTTTATACGACGTGATGCGAAGAATAAATCAGGAAGGAGAAACCATTGACATATACCGAATGGCCGGGCATTCTGTTGGCCTGGTTTGATCAGAACAAACGAGAACTTCCATGGAGAGAGACAAAGCCCAGAAATCCATATCATGTCTGGGTGTCCGAGATCATGCTCCAGCAGACGCGCACGGAAGCCGTGAAGCCCTATTTTACAAGCTGGATGGAGAGATTTCCCACCATCGAAGCCTTGGCGGAGGCGGACGAGGCAGATGTACTTCACCAGTGGCAGGGCCTCGGCTACTACAGCCGCGCCAGAAATCTGCACAAAGCTGCTCTTCTCATGAAAGAAAGCTACGGGAGCGCCATGCCGCAAGGAAAAGAAGACATCAGAGCCCTTCCCGGGATCGGCGACTACACGGCTGGCGCCATCCTCTCCATGGCTTTTGGAAAAAAAGAAGCTGCCATCGACGGAAATGTCCTTCGCGTCTACGCCAGACTCTACGCCATCGAGGATGACATTTTAAAAACAGTGGGAAGAAAAAAGATCACACAGCTCGTTTGCGAAACCCTGCCTGATCGGGCAGGAGATTTCAATGAAGCCCTGATGGATCTCGGAGCGAATGTCTGTATTCCCAAGCATCCAAGATGCGATATTTGCCCGCTCTCAGCCTTCTGCGAAGCCTTTCATCAGGGAAGAACCGAAGAGCTGCCGCATCGCACGAAGAAGAAACCGCAGCAGGAATTATGCGCCGCCTGCGCCATCTGCATCAAGAATGGCAAAGTACTTCTGCACAAGCGTCCACGGACAGGCATGCTCGCCTCCATGTGGGAATTTCCCATGACACTCGCGGACACGAGCGGAGAAAGCAGAAAGCTCCTCGAAAAAGAACTGCAAGGCAAAGCGGAGCAGGACCTTTGGCGCTACACACACATCTTTACCCACCGCATCTGGCATATGACCGCTTACGAAATGGGAAATATCATCGTTCCGGCGGGGGAATACCAGTGGTTCAGCGCGGCAGAATACAAAGAAATTCCCCTCGCAGGACCTCATGCACGTCTGGCGGCTTTCGTAGAAAAACTACTCTGAAAGGCTCCAGCATGTCCGGTATGATTATTTTTGCTCTCTTCGTGATCCTCAATGGCATCACATGCATCCTCTATGGCATCGACAAGTGGAAAGCCATCCATGGCGCATGGCGCATCTCAGAAATAGCACTCCTCACATGGGCTGCCCTTGGAGGATCTCTGGGGGCTTTCCTTGGCATGCATTTTTTTCATCATAAGACCCGGCATAAGAAATTCCGTCTTCTCGTTCCGCTTTTTATGGTGATTCATCTTTCACTCATCGCGTGGCTTGCAGTAAATGCATAAGGGTTCAGGTTGATGGGTTCAAGGTTTTGGCGCGGCGCATCATAGGATAGAAGCGTTGCGAGTTTTGAAATGAGCGGTGCTCTCGGTATTGCATGCCATATGAAGAGCCCCTTGGAGAAGGGGCGCGCCAAAGGCGCAGGATAGATGTGCCTCTAAGAGGCACCCTTCTACGCAGCGGTCAGTATGCGAACTCTGCAAAGCGTTACTCCGTATCGTCATTGAAAGCGTTGCCGAGAAATCTTTGTCATTCGCAGTCTCACGGTCAATGATTGGAAATTCCAAACGGGAAACCTGCTATCCACTTACCTTCGGGCATCGCCCCATATATATTGCAGCGAAGCTGCCACCACAACCCTGAACCCTCTTCCCTTTTGAAAATGATCCGCGTACTTAGTATAAAATTTTACTCGGTAGGGAAATTTTTCCAGAAACAATAAAAAAGGA
>ERZ1673722.361-NODE-361-length-61911-cov-34.296883_pt1 | contig 61911 bp, 44 predicted proteins | sample MGYA00580222_ERZ1673722 | MGnify/ENA primary metagenome ERZ1673722 (study PRJEB41218, sample SAMN15661750) | gut metagenome | host: Homo sapiens | place: Canada: London | collected 2015-08-20/2019-03-30 | study: EMG produced TPA metagenomics assembly of... | reverse complement strand
CCCGCTGGGGTGTTGGCTAAACTCGAATAACCACCTGAACATTGTATATCCTGTCCAATCAGGGACGCTTAACGCTACACGTCCGCAGGTTAGTACATATATCTCAGGTTAGTAGCGTTTTTTTGAAGAGTCAATGTTAGAGCAGTTGCACTGATGCACTCACGAAATTATTAATACCTTGTCGGTATGGAAACGGTTTTATGTGGTGTTGGCGATATATTTCACTGTGTGGGGCTTAATAATAATCGGTTTATCGACAGTCTGAAGCGGTACATTTTCGGTGTACCGCTTTATTTTTAGAAAGACTGTGGATTTTACACGGGATGTGATTTAAACTATTTATCGAACATACATCTTTTGAAAGCGGCAATTATCTTCTGATATTCATCGGTCGCACGGGTCATAAGCTCTGCGGCCTTTTCTATATTGCCTGAACGCAGTTCTTCTGTGACAAGGGAGAACGCAGAGTACATTTTAGTGAACCCGAGGTTTGCCGAGATGCCTTTCATTGTGTGGGCGGCCTTGAAGGCGGTTTCGGTATCACGGTTTTCAATCGCACGCAGAAGCCTTATGTAATGCAGGTCGAGCATAAATTCCTTTACCGCATTATATATTATCTTTTCATCACAACCAAGACGTGAAAGCAGATCGTCATAGCTTTCGCCTGCAAGAAGGTAGCATTCTCTCAGCGTGAGATCCTTTTTGCCGGTGTATCCGGAAATTACGCTTTTCAGCTTTGACGAGTCTACGGGCTTCGACAGATGCTCGTTCATTCCTGCACTGCGTGACTTTTCCTTGTCATCGGTGAAAGCGTTTGCCGTAAGTGCGATTATAGGAACGGTGGCAACATCTGCACGTTCCATTGAACGTATCGCCTTTGCTGCGGTGATGCCGTCTGTTCCCGGCATCATTATATCCATCAGCACTGCGTCTATGCTGTATTCTTCGGATAGCTCGAAAATCTCGATTGCTTCTTTGCCGTTCCACGCTTTTATGACGGTGGCACCCTCGTTTGTGAGGAGGAATTCGGTTATTTCCATATTCAGCCTGTTATCCTCTGCGAGCAGTATTGTAAGTCCTTCGAGCGAGATTTCTCCGACGGTGACTTTGCTCCTGTCAGTGCATTCGCACGAATTATCCGTTTCAAACGGCAGGCTTACTGTGAAGCAGGTGCCGATGTTCTTGCGGCTTACGCAATCAATCTTGCCGTTCATATTTTCGGTAAGCTTTTTGGCGATAGCAAGACCGAGTCCGGTGCCCTGATAGAAGGTTCTGGCTTGATCGTTTTCCTGCATAAACGGCTCGAACATTACCTTCATAAAGTTTTCGCCCATACCGATGCCGTTGTCCTTACACGTTATATTTATAACAACCGTATCGGGAATTTTTTCGTCAAACTCGGATTCGCTGACGGAAACCTTTACATAGCCTCCGTTTTTGCCGTATTTTATGGCATTGCCTATGATATTCATAAGAATACGCTTGACGTGCAGAGGGCTTCCTATCAGCCTGTTGTGAAGGTTTTCGCAATACTCGAAGGTAAGTGTGATGTTCTTTCGCTGAAGGTTATGCCCGTTAAGGACGGCAATCTCGTCAAACATCTCATAAAGGTCGAAGGGAACATGCTCAAGGTAGGTTTCGCCCGATTCGAGCTTTCCCATATCCAGTACATCGTTTACAAGCTCAAGCAGATAGCCTGACGCAGTACGGATATTTTCTCTGCACTCTGCCTGCCTTTCGGCATCGTCGGCGTTCTTGTCGGCAATCTCCGTCATTCCCATTATAACGTTTATCGGTGTTCTTATATCGTGGCTCATTCTGCGTAAAAAGTCGCTTTTGGCGGCATTCGCACGTCTTGCTTCTTCGGCAGACTTCAGCAGCTTTTCGTTGTATTTTTCCTCTGTAATATGACTTTCACGCAGGTGCCTTATGCTTATTATCCTGTAAATAAGACTTGCGGCAAGGAAGAATATTATATAAATCGATGTGAAAATAGAGGTGGCTGTCCAGCTGCCGATATAGACCTCCTTTGCGGGATAGTAAACGTAGACGTAGTAGCTTCTGCATTTATCCATACCGCCGTAATAAGCACCGTAAGGGTCGGTTATCCTTGCGAAATCTGCGTCATTGGTGCTTTTTTCTGCAAAGCTGTTTATCACGGGGCATTCGGAAACTGTTTTACCCTTGTATAAATTGTTGTTTGTGGCTATAACCTTACTGCCGTCTGTCAGTATGATATGGCCGTTCATTGCAAGGTTGAAGCCGGAAAACAGAGAATCGAGAGTCAGCTGACCGTTATTGATAGTTTCTTTTGATTGCTTCAGATAGGCGAATACGATTCCCTTTTTATCTTTTCTGGTGACCGCCGCAAAGTCGTAGCAGTAATCGCTTTCGCCGTCTGCGTCATACGGCAATGAGAAAAGTCTGTCCGAGTAGGTCTTTGAGGTATCGACCGCAACGCTTGTCAGCTTTTTCTGCTTTATGTAATCCTGCCACACGTTATAGCCTGTATCATCGGTGTAATACTCGTTTTCGGGTGTGCCGTTTTCGTCAAGCACTATAACTCCGGTGATTCTGAGATCTGCCACGAATTCTTTGAGTCTTTCGATGGAGCAATCGTTGAAATTCGCAATGTCACGGCTTATTTCCTGCGTCTTGTCGATTATCCTGAAAAGGCTCTTTGCAAGGTCGGACGCAGCTATTTCTTCATAGCGGATACACTGACTTCTGATATATTCTATTGTGCGGTCGGTCACGTTTTTTGCATTCGTTGTATTAATATATGAAAAAACGGAGAAAATCCCTGCCGCCAGAATTATTCCGATGACGGTTATAATAAAGATCGGCTTGCGAAAGTGCTTTTTGTGCTCTAATTTATTCAAGGGTTATACCTCCGAGTGCGGTATTTGGGTCAAGTCCGTATTTTACGGCAATCTTCGCCAGTGTGCCGTCATTTTTCATATCATAAAGCGTTGCTCTCAGCTTTTCGGGCAGTGCGGAGTCGTTGTCCTTTGCAAAGGCGACGCCCAGCTTTGACAGCAGAAGGCTTTCGTCAAGCAACCTGTATTTATCGTCCGACTCGTTTATGAAAACACGGAGCATATACTCGTGGCCTGCGACAGCATCAACATAATTCTTACGCAGGGCGGCAAAAATGTATTCGGTTCTGACAAAGCAGTAAAGTCCGCTTACCTGCGGAATATCGTCGCTCTTTTGTGAGAGCATTTCTTCGGGCTTGGAGCTTGACTGCACTGCAACTCTTTTTCCGCTGAGGTCGGACAGAGCGTAGATATTGCTGTCGGCTCTGACGGCTACAGCTTGTCTGCTGTTCATATAAGGTCCTACCCATCGGTACTTGTCTTCTCTGCCGTTCATCGAAAAGCACCCCCACAGGCAATCGACCTTGCCGGTAGTGAGAATTTCATCCTTTTCATCCCAGACAATGTTTTTAAACTGTGCCTTGTAGCCCATTCTGAGAAATGCCTCGCTTGCAATCTCCACGTCTATGCCTGCGGGATTGCCGTTTTTGTCGCTGAAGTTGTACGGCTCGTATTCGTCACTGCCTATAATTATCTCGGGCAGAGCGTCTGACGATACAGCGCTTTTATCGGAGCAGCCGCTCAATATGAAAGCCGAGCTTAAAACGGCGGCTGCGGCGCATTTTATGAATATTCTTGCCGGTGTCTTGAAATCAAATCTTTTCATAACTGAAAAACGGTCTGCCAACAGACCGCCTAACCCTTCTTGTTTTATAGAATACGCTTAAGATAACCTTCTATCGACAGTTATCTTATAATACTATGGAAATTTTATCAGAATTCTGAGAATATGTCAAGATAAATTTGTAATAATATTACGGAAAATGTAAATAAAAGTCATAGAGAAATGTCGGAAATCTATACTGATTACAAAAGAAAATGCTTTTACACAGCCGTTTCAGACTATGTAAAAGCATTATTCGTTGTGATATAAGACAGTGGGCTGTGTAAAGGCACTCCGAAACTGCCCTTACGTCTTACTGTGCGGATGATTCGGACTTGTTGCCCGCCTCTACTTTTGCGGTATCCTTACCGTCTGTCTTATCTTCTGTCTTTTCCTTGCCCCAGCTGTCGAACATATCAATTACCTTGTCGTATGTTTCATAGCATACAGAGGGTAACTTGCCCTTGCCGCCGTAAGCCTTTTCTGCAAGACCGAAGCCCTTGATAAAAGCGTCCTTGAGAGAATCGGCGTACTTGCTGTCGTTGCCTGCGAGATTCTTTGCAAATTCGAACATACGCTTGGCTGTAGCTTCTGCTCCCCAGTAATCAGCGCTGTTTTCCTTGTCGGTCACATCTTCGCTTTCGAACTTCTTTCCTGTTGCTTCTTCTATCTGGCTCTTAAGCGCATCGGAAAGCTCTATCTGCTTTGCGTTTTTATTTGTTGTGCTTGATGCCTGGTGAGAGATTATAGTTTCGACTACGCTTGCAAGGTGGTCTGCCTTTGACTGTGCGACAGTTCTGAACTGTGATCTGTCTGCGTTGTCGACCTCTTTTTTCTGTGCCGATTTCTTTGTATATGCGGGTGTGAAGGTGTCCTCGCTCTTTACATATTTGTCGGCGTTATCGGCAGTGAGGGTGCTTTTTGCCTTCTCTGTTGATGTCTGTACGCTTGTCTTTGGTGCTGTCTGAGCTGTGACAGCCGCTTGTTCTGCTACCTTTGCTATTTCCATATCAGTTAGTCCTTTCCTGATTATTAATCTAATTGTGAAACCGTATTGTAAGCTGTAACCGACATACAATATTCCTTATAATTTATATCGGCAGGAAAAAAGAAATATTAAGTTTTTCAAAAAATTTGCGAAACAGTATTGACAAATCGGGTTGAAGTGGTTATACTGTTAATATAACACATAAACAGTTAGCAATTTCCGTTTAAAATTTACCGGATGTTGCTTAATCACGGCTTTTGTGTTATACTTGAATAAATGCGACAGACGGCAAGGACGGCGTTTATCGCAGAATACAGGAAGGAAACGAATACTGATATGTCGCTCGAAGTAAACGGAATATCCAAGCAATACGGTAATTTCACGGCACTTCATCCGCTTAGCTTTACACTTAGCGAGCCGGGTGTATATGCCTTGCTCGGAACAAACGGCGCAGGCAAGACCACCGCTATAAGAATAATACTCGGTATGCTCAGCCGCAACAGCGGCGAGGTACTGTGGAACGGTAAGGCATTATCGCCTGTTACCGAAAAAGTCGGATACCTGGCGGAAGAACGTGGGCTTTATCCGAAATACAAGATAAGCGAACAGCTGACCTATTTTGCAAAGCTGAGAGGTATGCGCAGTGCGGATATTGAGAAGTCGCTTGCGTACTGGTTCAAGCGGCTTGAGCTAAGCGGCTATGAGGACAAGAGAGCGGAGCAGCTTTCAAAGGGTAATCAGCAGAAGGTACAGCTTGTAGCGGCGCTTGTCGCAGACCCTGAGCTTATCATACTTGATGAGCCGCTGAGCGGACTCGATCCTGTTAACGCCGATCTTTTCAAGAGCGTTATAAACGAGCAGATAGATAAGAAAAAGTATATAATCATGTCCTGCCACCAGATGCCCGTAATAGAAGAATTCTGCAAGGATATTACGATACTTCATCACGGTACGGCGGTATTGCAGGGCGACATTAACAAGATAAAGAAAAGTTACGGCAGAGTGAACCTGTCGGTAAAGTGTGACGGCGATGTACTGCCGCTTGCCGCACAGTGCGGTCTTGTACCCGAAACGATAACTCCAGATAAGCTCACGTTTAAAATACAGTCGGAGGAGCAGGCAAAATCGCTTCTTAAAATGATTGTTGACAGCGGAATGCCGCTTGTGCGTTATGAGCTTCGTGAGCCGAGCCTGCATGAAATATTTGTTGAGAACATAGAAAGAGCCGACAAAGAGGCAGGAAGGAGTGACGAGGCGTGAAAACAGGTACATACGGTTGGAAAAGCGTATTTGCTTTTACTTTCAGACAGACGGCAAAGTCAAAGGCGTTCAAGGTAAGCTCGGTAATCATCATTGTGCTTGTTTTTGCAATTGCACTTCTTGCGGGAGTTCTCCCTGCGCTTATCGGAAGCCGTTCAACATCGGATGACGGGGATATAACGGGTGACGGGGAAGCGCTTGTCGGCACGGTATATTTTGCCGATACTACGGGAATAACAACGGGCAAGGATTATGAGGGCTTTTTATCCGGACTCGGCGTAAAAATCAATGATTGCGGCAAGGACGCAGATATTCAGTCGATTACCGAAAAGGTGAAGGGTGAAAGCAAGTCCCTGCTTATAGTTATCAGGGAAAACAAAATCGGGTATGATATTTACGCATCACGTCCGGGTGACGAATCGGTGTCATCGGGTACGGCGAACAGCTTCGGTGAAACCTTTAAAAGCGTTTTTGACAGCGTAAGATTGTCAAGGGCAGGGCTTACCGATGAGCAGATTGCGGCTGCCAACAAGACGGTTTCTGTATACCAGTCGGTTGCGGGAGAGCCTACCGAAAATGACTTCGGCTTTGTGGTGAAAATGGTACTGCCTATGCTGTCCTCTATCGTACTGTTTATGCTTATTTTTATTTACGGTCAGATGGTCGCACAGTCGATAGCGCAGGAAAAGACATCGAAGGTAATGGAGCTTCTGCTGACATCTGTAAGGCCGCTTGCTATTATTATCGGCAAGATACTTGCTATGGGCTCGCTTGCGCTGATACAGTTTATGATGATCATTGTATCGGGCGTACTCGGAATCGTTGTTTCAACGCCTTTGTCATCGTCAATCATAGGCTCGTCTGAAGAAACGGGAGCTGTTACAAGTCAGCTTATGAATGAAGTAGGAAAAGCACTCGGCGGATTCTCGCCTGTTGTAATTTTGCTTATTATAGTTGTGTTCATAGTGGGATTTATATTCTTTGCGCTTATCGCAGGGCTTATAGGCGCTACGGTCAGCAGAATGGAGGACCTTAATGCCGCAATGCAGCCTATGTCGATAATAGGTGTACTCGGCTTCTATCTTGCTTATTTCCCGTCCACGATGGGCGGAGAGGCAAACACGATGGCACTTGTATCATACTATCTGCCGATTTCCTCGCCGTTCTCGATTCCCTCGGCACTGCTGACAGGGGCGATAGATATACCTCAGGCGCTTCTTGCCGTACTGGTCCTGTGTGTGTTCGTGGTGCTTATGGCACTGCTGGTTGCCCGTGTGTATGAGCAGATAATACTGCACACAGGCAACAGACTTAAGTTAGGCGATATTTTAGGACTGGTAAAGAGCAAGTGATTTCCCGAAAGAAAAGTAAAATATGTATAGCGTGAAAAATCTGATAAAAGTAATGTCATATTTTGCCACCGCCGTGATTTTTATTACGGCGGTATCGCTGTTTGCTATGCAGGACGATGACGGCAGGGCTTATGCGGCGGATGCGGTAGCGTCAATAAGCGTGACACCGGTGCAATCTGTGCTTGATATTTCGGACAGGCGCACTGTCTACCGTTATGACGACAGTACGGGTAAATACAGGCAGATAAGCTATTATGACGTTTACGATTATGATAAAATAAAGCTGACGGTAGACTACGGCGGTTACAGCAGAAGCTATACAGGAAGCGAGATAACCGCACTGACCGCTACGCTCGGAGCTCCGCTTGTCATTTCGGACGGGCAGAGTGAAAGTGTGTGGGGGAACGGTCGGCACATCGTAACATATACGCTCGGCACGAAAAGCGCAAAAGCGGTTTTCACAGTAGCGGCAACAAGGATAAAGTCGCTGTCGGTCACTCCGATGTATACTATCAATGCAATCTATAACGTTAAGGGCGATTACAGGGTGGTCGCTGACGAGAGCGGCAACATATCACAACGCTTTGAATATGACCTTGCAGGATATGACTACAACGTAAAAATAATCTACACGGACGGTACGACGGTCAGATGTACCGCCGCCGATTTAAAGCAGATAACGGGGTATGAGCCTAAGTTTTCGCAAGGGAATAAGGCACTCTCTGTGGGCGCTAACACGGGTTATTGCACTGTAGGCGGAGTTACGGCAAAGTTTTCGTTCAACGTTATCAAAAATCCGGTAAAGAGCGTATCGCTGTATATGACCGGCGGTGCGGATTCACTTACAGCGGGAAATGACGGGTACTATGCGAAGAAAAGCGACGGCAGTACATATTTCAGATTTATTTACAATGAAACGAAAATCAGGGCGAAGGTCGTTTATACAAACGGAAGTACGGCGGATTATCCGATAGGTGAGCTTTGCGCCAAGCTGCACGGTCGGCTTGAAATAAGCGATACGCAAAGCGCTCGGCCGTGGGCGGCGGGTACTGTCACACTGCCTGCAAAAATAAACGGTATAAGCACGTCGCTTGTTTTGAAAATCGGCGGTATATTGCCGGTGGATAAGCTGTCGTGTACTCAAAGAACGAGTAATACGGTTACGCTTTCGTGGGGTGTGAATAATTTCGCAACGGGATATATAATTGAACGTTATTCTGACGGGAAATGGATACAAATTGCAAATATCGCCTCAAATACGACCGTATCCTGTAAAACCGGTTCGCTGAGCGCAGGTACGGCATATCGTTTCCGCATAAAAGCGTATAACAGCTCGTCAGTCAGCTCATACACCTATACAAGTGTTGAAACGCTTCCTGCGGATGTCGGCAATTTCAGATGTACTGCAAGAACAACAAGCTCGATAACGCTTTCGTGGAACAGGAACACCACTGCGACAGGCTATAAACTGGAGCAATATAAGGGCAGAAAATGGGTGCAGGTGGCTGTGATTAACAGCAACAGCACAACCTCTTACAGGGTAACGGGGCTGACAGCCGCAACAGCGTATAATTTCCGCATAAGAGCATATAAAACATCGGGAAATGCTACAGCGCACAGCGGATATACGAATTTAAGCACACTCACATCACCGACAAATGTAAGCAACGTTACTTGCGCCGCACGCTCGTATAACTCGATAACGCTTTCGTGGAACAGGAACACCACTGTGACAGGCTACAAGCTGGAACAGTATAAGAGCAGAAAATGGGTGCAGGTGGCTGTGATTAACAGCAACAGCACAACCTCTTACAGGGTAACGGGGCTGACAGCCGCAACAGCGTATAATTTCCGCATAAGAGCATATAAAACATCGGGAAATGCTACAGCGCACAGCGGATATACGAATTTAAGCACTCTCACATCACCGACAAATGTAAGCAATGTTATATGCGCCGCACGCTCGTATAATTCAATAACACTTTCCTGGAACAGGAACACCACTGCGACAGGCTACAAGCTGGAACAGTATAAGGGCGGAAAATGGGTGCAGGTGGCTGTGATTAACAGCAACAGCACAACCTCTTACAGGGTAACGGGGCTGACAGCCGCAACAGCGTATAATTTCCGCATAAGAGCATATAAAACATCGGGAAATGCTACAGCGCACAGCGGATATACGAATTTAAGCACGCTTACATCACCGACAAATGTAAGCAACGTTGTTTGCGCCGCACGCTCGTATAACTCGATAACTCTTTCGTGGAACAGGAATACCACTGCGACAGGCTACAAGCTGGAACAGTATAAGAGCGGAAAATGGGTGCAGGTGGCACAGATAAACAGCAACAGCGCAACCTCTTACAAGGTAACGGGGCTGACAGCCGCAACAGCGTATAGCTTCCGCATAAGAGCATATAAAACATCGGGAAATGCTACAGCGCACAGCGGATATACGAATTTAAGCACGCTCACATCACCGACCAATGTAAGCAACGTTGTTTGCACCGCACGCTCGTATAACTCAATAACTCTTTCGTGGAACAGGAATACCACTGCGACAGGCTATAAACTGGAGCAATATAAGGGCGGAAAATGGGTGCAGGTAGCACAGATAAACAGCAACAGCACAACCTCTTACAAGGTAACGGGGCTGACAGCCGCAACAACGTATAGCTTCCGCATAAGAGCATACAAAACATCGGGAAATGTTACCGCTCACAGCGGATATACGAATTTAAGCACGCTCACATCACCGACAAATGTAAGCAACGTTGTTTGCGCCGCACGCTCGTATAACTCGATAACTCTTTCGTGGAACAGGAATACCACTGCGACAGGCTACAAGCTGGAACAGTATAAGAGCGGAAAATGGGTGCAGGTGGCACAGATAAACAGCAACAGCGCAACCTCTTACAAGGTAACTGGGCTGACAGCCGCAACAGCGTATAGCTTCCGCATTAGAGCATACAAAACATCGGGAAATGTTACAGCGCACAGCGGATATACCAAATATAATACGCTGACTTCCCCGACAAATGTCTCATCGTTCAAAGCGTCAAAGCGTACAAGCAGTACGGTGACGCTCGGCTGGAGCAAGAACTCCACTGCGACAGGCTATAAACTGGAGCAATATAAGGGCGGAAAATGGGTGCAGGTGGCTGCTGTGTCGGGCAATAAAAATGTGCGCTGCACAGTGTCAAAATTGAGCCGCAACACAGCCTATAGATTCAGGATAAGGGCATATAAAGTAATAAACGGGAAAACATCCAACGGCGGATATACTTATATCAATGTAAGAACAACCAAATAAAAGCCGATAACGGCATAATGAAAGGATTTTTGAGATGGAAATTATTGTAGCGGTAGATGAAAACTACGGGATAGGCAAGGACGGCGACCTGCTCGCACATCTTTCGCCGGATCTGAAAAGGCTGAAGGCTATGACGGTCGGAAACATAATAGTTATGGGAAGCAAGACCTATATGAGCTTTCCGAAGCGACCCCTTCCGGACAGGGAGAACCTTATAATCACGCACCATCCGGAAAACTATCCCGGAATTAAGTGCTTTACCGGTGTGGGCGAGTTTTTAGAGTATTCGAAAACGGCGGATAAGCCGATATTCGTGCTTGGCGGAGGAAGCATATATGAACAGCTTCTGCCTTATTGCGAAAAAGCGCAGATAACAAAAATCCTTCACAGCTTTGAGGCGGATACGTTCTTCCCTGATCTTGATAATAATCCGGAATGGGAGAAGGAAAACGAAGAGGAGATCGTCACCGGAGAGAAATACCCGTTTAAGTATGTGACGTATGTCCGCAGAAAAAAATAAATCTTTTTGCAGGAAGCTGTGATTTTGTGTCACAAGCACCGCTTTCTCTATATCTTGTTGCTGTTGCTTCAAGAAGTACAATATGTTGAAAAGTAACAATAAATATCATCTTCAGCCCTTGTTTCAAGGGCTGTTTTTTGTGCAAAATATACTAAATTCAAAAACTGCATTTAGATACTTTTTTGGAGCAAATGATAAAATTTCCACTTGAAATTTCTTGCTGTGGGCTGTATAATATAAATGTACACTTTTTGACACTTTGGTGGGGCTTTGGACACTTATTTTTCATTGAAATTCAACTTTTCTGAAAAAATGTGCGGGGTCGCACCTCTTCGGCGTATCTTTTTGTGAAAGGAGGGACAGGCTCGTGATAGGCGAATTCAAATCTACACTTGATGCAAAGGGCAGAATGAACATACCGCTTAAACTCCGTGAAGAAATGGGAAACGATCTTGTCCTTGCGAAAACAATAGGTACAGCCTGCATAAAGGTGTATTCAAAAGAGGACTGGCAGAAGCTGGTTGCCAGAATAAATGAACTTCCGCAGGTGAAAACTCAAAGTATAAAACGATTCTTATTCGGCAGTGCTTATGAGATTTCGGCGGACAAGCAGGGAAGAGTTTCTGTTCCTCAGCCGCTCAGAGAGTACGCAACGCTGACCGCTGATGTTGTGGTAGTCGGACTTGAAGGTACTGCGGAAATATGGGATAAAGCTTCGTGGGTAAAGTTCAACGAGAACACAAACAACGAAGATCTGACAGAGCTTGCGCTTGAGCTTGGAATATAAACGGGAGGAAATATGAGCGAAAAACCTATTCATATACCCGTTTTGTTGAGTGAAACGATAGAATCGCTTGATATAAAGCCCGAAGGTATTTATGTTGACTGTACGACAGGCTTTGCGGGACATTCGTCCGAGATAGCAAAGCGTCTTACAACGGGCAGGCTTATCGGCTTTGACCGTGATCCCGACGCCGTAAAGGCGGCGGAGGAAAAGCTGAAGGATTATCCGCACACGCTTATCAACAGAAAATTTTCGACGTTTGACGAAAGTCTTGACGAAATCGGAGTCGGCAAGGTTGACGGGGTGCTGATGGATCTCGGAGTTTCATCATATCAGCTTGATACGGCTGAGAGAGGATTTTCCTATCACGAGGACGCACCTCTTGATATGAGAATGAGCAAGAGCGGGCTGAGCGCCTATGATGTTGTTAACGAATACAGCAAGGAACAGCTGGAAAAGATACTTTTTGAATACGGCGAGGAGAAATTCGCACACGGTATAGTCGGCGGTATACTTAAAGCGAGAGAAGCCGCACCGATAAAGACAACGCTGGAGCTTGCGGAGATAGTAAAAAGGAACGTACCGCTGAAGGTCCGCAAGGAGAAGAACCCTTGCAAAAAGACCTTTCAGGCGATAAGAATAGAAGTAAACGGTGAGCTTGACGAACTGAAAAAAGGAATGGCGGAGGCTTTTGAAAGGCTTTCGGCGGGAGGAAGGCTCGCAATCATCACCTTCCATTCAATAGAGGACAGGATAGTAAAAAATACATTCAGAGAATATTGCACAGGCTGTACCTGTCCGCCGGATTTTCCCGTTTGCGTATGCGGAAAGAAGCCGAGAGGCAGAACGGTTTACAGAAAGCCGATAACCGCAAGTGAAGAAGAACTTGAGGTGAACAACCGTTCAAGGAGTGCAAAACTCAGAGTGATAGAGAAACTTTAATAAGGGGGAATAATAATGACAACACCGCACAACAGAACAAGTACGGCTTATGATATGTCCTTGTTCGACACGTCAAAAAGAAAAGAACAGCAGATTCCCGAAAAGAAACCGGAGCTTAAGGTCGCTACGTCTTCCGTTGCAAAATCAGGCAGACCTGTGGCAGTGGCAGTAATAGGCGCAGTTTTCCTCGCAGTGTTTGTAATGTTCTTATACAGCAAGGCCGCACTCAGCGAGGTCAATCTGAAGATAAGCAACGAAACGCAGGCGTTATCGGACGCACAGAGCATAAATACCGCACTGAGCAATCAGCTCAGCGGATCGGTTTCGCTTGAGAATGTAGAACAATACGCAGTAAGCGAACTCGGTATGCAGAAGGTCAGCGCATCGCAGGAAAGATACGTTGAGATGAATACCGGAAATATGACCGAAACAGCGAAGAATGATAATGGCAATATATTTGTCGCTGTTCAGGACTGGTTCAACGGGATTTTAGAATATCTCGGATTTTAGGGCATATAAATGAACAAGCAGGGCTCCTTTCCACGTTGATACGGTTGTGTTTACGAGGAAAGGATAATGCTTTTTTATCGAAAGTAATTTTAATTGCTTGAATCATCGGCGGCTTTTGCCGTTATCTCATTTTACCGGCAAGGAGAAATCTATGGACTTAAAGCTCACGCAAGGCATGAAAAAACGCATACTGGCAATTCTGATGATATTGTGCATAGCTATCACCGGCATTGTCAGCGGTGTGCTGTTCAAGGTTTCGGTCATTGACAGCAAGGAGCTGTCTGCGATGGCTACCGATCAGCAACAGAGCAGTTTTGACATAAAGGCAAAACGTGGAACGATATATGACCGCAACAACAAGGTGCTGGCTCAAAGCACTACTGTGTGGGATGTTATCATATCACCGGGCGACATTGAAAAAAACGAGCCTGAGAACCGTGAGTTTATATGCAAGGGCATAAGCGACATACTCGGCGTTAAATATGAAACGCTGACGGAAGCGTGCAAGGACACTTCTTCACGCTATTATGTGGTCAAGAAGAAGGTGGACCGCAGTACCGTTGAAAAAATCAACAACTTTGTGCTGAAAAACAACCTTAACCGTTATTCCGTTTACACTGTTGAAAACAGCGAGAGGAGCTATCCTAACGGAACTCTTGCGGCAAGCGTTCTGGGATTTGTAAACGAGAATGAAGAGGGCTACGGCATCGAGGCATACTACAATTCGTATCTTAAGGGTACGGACGGCAGAGTTATCACAACGACCGACGCTCACGGAAACGCAATGCCTTATGACTATTCCGCACGCTATTCGGCAAAGGACGGCAACAGCCTTGTACTGACTATTGACGAAACGCTTCAGTATTATCTTGAAAAGAATCTTGAAATCACGGTTTCACAGCATAAGCTGGCAAACCGCAGTACGGGAATTATTATGAATGCGAAAACGGGCGCTATTGTGGCAATGGCGACATCGCCCGGATTCGATCCGAATGATCCGTCATATGTTTACTTTGAAAGCGACAGGCTGACGCTTGCCAAGATGTCGGCGGACAAGAAGACCGAGGAAGAAATACTTGCTAAAAAGCAGGAGATATGGGGAAAGCAGTGGCAGAACAAGGCGGTAAGCGAACTGTATATCCCGGGTTCGGTATTCAAGATGTTCACCTGCGCTTCGGCACTTGAGGAGGAAGTCGTATCGCTTGACAGCACATTCGAATGCTCGGGCATTGCTGATGTTGCGGGAACGAAGATCAGATGCTGGAACGTTGGCGGTCACGGCGTATCAAATCTTACAGAAGCGATGATCCGCTCATGTAACCCTGCGTTTATAAAGATAGGTCAGCTTCTCGGAGTGGAGAAGTTCAGCAAATATTTCGAGGCATTCGGCTTTACCGAAAAGACGGGAATAGATCTGCCGGGCGAGGCAGATTCGCTGTATGTCAAGGAATCCGATATGGGAATAGTTGAGCTTTCCAGCTCGGCATTCGGTCAGACGACCAAGGTTACGCCCATACAGATGGTTACAGCGGCGGCGGCTGTCGTAAACGGCGGTAAGCTCGTCACACCCTATGTTGTGGATAAGATAATAGACAGCGACGGAAATGTCGTGAAGTCTGCACAGACGGTGGTAAGACGTCAGGTAATAAGTGAAGAAACAAGCGCAACGATGCGTAAGATACTTGAGGACGTTGTAACCGCAAACGGCGGCGGTAACGCATATATGAGCGGCTATCGCATAGGCGGCAAGAGCGGTACTTCAGAGAAGATAGACGACTACAACAGCGGAAAGACACCGGAGCTGAGATATGTTGCGACATTCTGTGCCATAGTGCCGATAGACGACCCCGAATATGTTATGCTTGTCGTATGCGACGAGCCCACATCGGGATATATCTACGGCAGTGCAATAGCGGCGCCCGTAGTATCGGCTGTGTTCAAGGAAGGCCTTGAATATATGGGAATATATCCTCAGTATACGGCTGACGAGCTTGCACAGCAGGATGTTACTGTTCCGTGGGTCGGAGGATATAACAGCATAAGAGCGGAGGCACAGCTTACAGCCGCAGGACTTAAAGCAGAGTACATAGGCAGTACGGACGGTACAGAGGTAACAGGTCAGGTGCCGTCGGCAGGTACGGTTATGCCGAGCGGAAGCACGGTAATGCTGTATATGGGAGATATTCCGTTATCGGATTACAGAATGTCTACTGTGCCGAATGTAATAGGAATGACGGTCGAAGAAGCAAACAAGGCGCTGAGCGAGGCAGGTCTCAACATAAGTATTACCGGTGCGGCAACAGGAAGCGAAGCAAAGGCGGTAAGCCAGAGCGTTAATTCCGGACTGGTGGTATACAGAGGATCTGTTATAGAGGTCAATTTCCTTGTAAACAACGAAACGGGCTGATGCTTTCGGTTATTCGATCTTTCTGACAGGAGTGGGTATTATCAGGCTGTATGAAATTTGTCCCGAAGCCGAAAAGGCGGGGACCCAAAATGCGGTTGTAACGGGTGTTACCGACAACACCGCAGAGGTAAAGCAGGGCAGTATATTTGTCTGTGTAAAGGGCGAAAGGTTTGACGGTCACAGCGCTGCGGCTGAAATGCTTTCAAAGGGCGCTGTTATGATAGTCACCGACCACGATATAAAGTGCGGAAAACAGCTTGTTACAGATAACACGAGGCTGTGCCTTGCAAGGCTTCTGAACTGCTTTTACGGTAAGCCTTCGGAGAAGCTCGGACTGCTTGCGGTCACGGGAACGAACGGCAAGACCACTACGGCACATTTTGTAAAGCATATTCTTACCACGCTCGGCAAGAAGTGCGGATGTGTAGGCACGGCGGGAAACGATACCTGCTCGGGCGAGCTTAAGCCGTCACAGCACGGTACTCCTACCGTACCGAGAGCTACTGTTCTGTACTCGTGGCTTGGAGAAATGGTGAGCAACGGCGCAGATTACTGCGTTATGGAGGCAAGCTCGCAGGCTCTTGACCAGTACCGTATAGGCGATGAAAGGATAGCGGTCGCAGGATTTACGAATCTTACCCGTGATCACCTTGATTATCACGGTACGATGGAGAATTATTTTCAGGCAAAACGGCGTGTTTTCACAATGTGCAAAACCGCTGTAATAAATATTGACGACGAATACGGCAAAAGGCTTGCACAGGAGTTTTCCGATATTGCAGTAACCTACAGTGCCAAAGGCAATGCCGATTATCATGCGGAATTTATCAGGATGAATGCAACGGGATGCTCGTATATGCTTGTAAACGAGCATGAGAAAACTGCTTGCCGTGTTGATATGAATATGACGGGGCTGTATAACGTTCAGAACTCGCTGTGTGCCATAGCGATGGTGACGGCTCTCGGATTTGATATGACGGAATGCGCAAAGGCACTTTCGGATCTTGACGGTGTTGACGGCAGAATGAACGTTATCTACAGAGGCGATTTTACCGTAATAACAGACTATGCTCATACCGACGACGCACTTAAAAAGGTGCTGTCAACGCTTAAACCTTTGACAAAGGGCAGACTTATCTGTGTGTTCGGTGCGGCAGGCGACAGGGACAAGGAAAAGCGTCCGATGATGGCAAAGGCGGCTGAGGATAACGCAGATATTCTCGTTATCACCTCCGATAATCCGGCTCACGAGAATCCCGATGAAATAATCAGGGAGGTAATGACAGGCATAAGCGGTAAAAAGCCGTGCAGATGTATCACAGACAGACGTGAGGCTATAGCCTATGCGCTTGATACAGCCCGTAAGGACGATGTTATAATCCTTTGCGGCAAGGGTCACGAAACCTATCAGATAATCGGTGACGAGTATCTGCCGTTTTCCGAGAAGGAAATAGTTAAAGATATAATGATAAGGAAGGAAAACTGATTTATGAATATTCCCGCTACCGTTATAACCGCAGTGCTTTGCTTCGGAATTACCGCACTGCTCGGATTTGTGGCAATACCTGCACTGAGAAAGCTGAAATTCGGTCAGACGATACTTGATATAGGTCCTGCCTGGCATAAGTCGAAAAACGGCACGCCTACAATGGGCGGTGTTATGTTCATCGCAGGCGTTGTTATCTCGTTTGCGGCAGGCGTTGCGATAATGTGGGCAAGCGGTGCGATAAATATGGACGATGTAGGCTCACAGAAGCTCGCAAAGGCTATATCGGCTGTTGTGATGGCTCTTATGTTCGGCTTTGTCGGATTTGTAGACGATCTTATAAAGGTAAAGAAGAAGCAGAACGAGGGTCTGAAGCCTATGCAGAAGATAATAATGCAGGTGCTTATCATCGCCGCATTCTTTACCTCTCACGTTATCGCAGGAGATACCTCTACTGTTATCAATTTCCCGTTTTTAGGACAGGTGGATTTCGGAATCTTCTACTATATAGTAATGGGACTCGGCATACTGTATCTTGTAAATGCGGTCAATCTTACAGACGGAATTGACGGGCTTTGCTCATCGGTAACGCTTGTTTACTGCGGTGCGTATGTGCTTATCTGCTCGCTTGTAGGTATGGGGGAGATGGGACTTGTTGCGGCGGCGGCAGGCGCCGGCTGTCTTGGCTTTATGGTGTGGAATCTTCATCCTGCGAAGGTAATGATGGGCGACACCGGCTCAATGTTCTTAGGCGGTATAGTTACCGCTGTCGGAATAGGCACGGGAACGGAATTCGTAATGGTCATCTGCTGTGCAGTGTATATCTGGGAAGCACTTTCGGTTATGATACAGATGACTTATTATAAGCTGACAAAGGGCAAGCGTCTTTTCAAGATGACACCTATACATCACAGCTTCGAGATGAGCGGCTGGAAAGAGGGCAAGATCGTAATGGTGTTCTCGGCTATAGAGCTGTTTGCCTGCGTAGTCGGAGTGTTACTTCAGTATTTCGGCAACTGATTAAAATATATCGAAAGGGGGATTGTCCGTGTCGGATAAAAAAGGTCTGAGCTATGAACAGCGAAAAGCAATGTATGAGCAGAATATCCGTGACACAGACGGAAAGCGACACATTGACAAACTGCGTGACGATACACATAACAGCAACGCAAATAATAACGGAAGTAAAAAGAATGATCCCTCAAAAAGACACAGAGCAGAAAGAATACAGCTTACTCCGCCTGTAAGGGAAACAATACCGGAGCAAAAGGCTGAGCCTGCTCCGGAAAAGAGAATCAGAAAAGAAAAGAAGCACAAAAGCGGAAGATTCAAAAAGTGGTGGAAAAATATTCCCGCTGCACCGGTGATGGAATATGTTCCGAATGCAAGGCGGGGAAGATTCGATATGCCGCTGTTCACTGTAGTGATAATACTGCTTGTTATGGGTATCATCATGATGTCCTCCGCAAGCTACGCTTACGCTTTACAGGAGGAAGGCAACAGCTTTGCCTACGCACAAAAACAGCTTGTTGCGGCGGTGGTCGGATTTGTCGTGATGATAATTCTGTCACGCATAGATTATCGTATGTGGGCAAGGCCGTTCAAAATGATCGGCAAAAATAAGGATTTTGACAACGGCAACGGTCTTAATCCTGCAATGGTGTTTTTCGGATTCAGCGTTATACTTATGATACTGGTTATCTTCAAGGGCGACGCTGTTGCGGATGCAAAGAGATGGATAACTATAGCGGGCGTGCAGATACAGCCGTCGGAGCTTTTGAAAATAGCATCTATCCTGCTTGTAGCATATCTCCTTCAGAGAAATTACGAACGCAGGAAGGAAAGAATACTCGGCTGTCTGCTGTATCTTTGCCTTATGGGCATTATATGTGTGCTTTGTTATGAGCAAAGACACGTTTCCGCTATGATAATCTTCTGCGTGCTGATATACGCAATGATGATAGTCGGTGAGTGCAACGCAAAGGGTCTGATCCTGCTTGCCGTGCTTGCCGTAGTCGGAGTGCTTATAATGTACTACGTTGTACAGTGGGACTATATAACGGAAAGAGTGCAGGGCTGGCTTGATCCTTTCTCGGATATGGGAAAATCGACCTACCAGACCTCGCAGTCGCTTATAACTATAGGTTCGGGCAACCTGTTCGGACTGGGACTCGGAAACTCAAGGCAGAAATATTACTACCTGCCCGAAAGCCAGAACGACTTTGTTTTCTCGATAATATGCGAGGAGCTTGGATTCTTCGGCGGTATGACGGTAATTCTTCTGTTTGTGCTTTTTGAGGTGAGAGGATTTTTCATTGCGGCAAGGGCAAAGGATAAGTTCGGCTCACTGGTGGCATTCGGAATTACTTTGCAGATAGGCCTGCAGGCTATCCTTAATATAGCGGTTGCCTGCAATGCGATACCGAATACCGGTATTTCGCTCCCGTTCTTCAGCTACGGCAGAAGCGCATTGCTGACACAGCTGGCTGAGGTAGGGATACTGCTCAGTATATCCAAAGACGCAAACACCTGATTTACTGCTTGTGAAAGGAAAAGAATATGAATGTTGCATTTGCCGCAGGCGGTACGGGCGGACATATAAACCCGGCGCTTGCCATAGCGGATAAGCTGAAGGAAGTATTTCCCGATACAAATATACTGTTTATCGGCTCTCCCGACGGGCTTGAAGCAAAGCTCGTCAAAAAGGCGGGATATGATTTTGCATCGGTAAAAATGGCAGGTATCCAGCGTAAGCTGACACCGCATAATATAAAGCTGAATGTGCAGGCTGTGCATTATTATCTCAGCGCAGGAAAGCGTATTAAAAAGATATTTGACGATTTTTCGCCCGACCTTGTTATCGGAACGGGCGGATATGTCACGGGTACGGTGCTGAAAACGGCGATAAAATGCGGAATCAAGACGGCTCTGCACGAGAGCAATTCGCTCCCCGGAGTATCGGTAAAGATGCTTGCACCGAAGGCTGACCTTGTGATGCTCGGTACGGAAGACGCAAAAAAGCATCTTGGCGAATGCAAAAAATGCGTGGTAACGGGAAATCCGCTGAGAAACAATATTCCGATAGAGGAAAAGTCTGCGGCAAGGAAAAGGCTCGGTCTTCCCGATTGTCTGACTATACTTTCAGCGGGAGGAAGCCAGGGCGCTTCACGGCTCAATGATGCGGTTGTACAGCTGCTTGCTTATGAGCAGAAAAAGGGTAATATAAATCACATACACGGCTACGGAAAGCACGGCAGGGATACGTTTATGCAAAGCCTTGAGGATAACGGGGTGGACGCAGAAAATCTCCACTTCATCATAAAGGAATATATTGACAATATGTATACCTGTATGTGTGCAAGCGACCTTATTATAACAAGAGCCGGAGCGATGACGCTGACGGAAATAACGGCGATAGGCAGGGCATCGGTGCTTATACCGTATCCGTATGCGGCTGAAAATCACCAGTATTACAATGCGCTTACACTGCAGAATGCAAACGCAGGCAGGATAATTGACGACAAGGAGCTTACAGGAAGTGTGCTTATCGACACTGTGAACAGGCTTGCGGACGATCCCGAGCTTCTCAAGCTGATGAGCGAAAATGCCGCAAAGCTGTCGAAGCGTGATGCGGCAGGCAAAATACTCCGTGAGATAACGGAGCTTATGGGAATAAAGTAAAGATTTCACCTTATTATCCTCAGTAGCATAATATGAAGAAAAGCTATGAGAGGGTGATAATTTGGATAAACAGAAGCTGATAATAAACGGCGGCCGCAAAATCGAGGGCGAACTTTCGCTCCACGGTGCGAAGAATGCGGCACTGCCGATACTTGCGGCAACGGTGCTGATAAAAGACGGGGAAAGTGTAATACATAACTGTCCCAGACTTACCGATGTTGATGCGGCACTGCGTATACTTTCGCATATAGGTGTAAAATGCAGGCGCAGCGGCAGTACCGTTATATCGGACGCTTGTGCTATAGGCAACTGTGAGATACCGGTAAGGCTGATGCGTGAAATGCGTTCTTCGATAGTTTTTCTCGGCTCGGTGCTTGGCAGGACGGGGCATTGCAGAATGTCATATCCCGGAGGGTGCGAACTGGGACCGAGACCTATAGACCTGCACCTGTCGGCACTTCGCAGTATGGGTGCGGTGATTGAGGAAACGCACGGTTTTCTTGACTGCTCGGCACCTAAAGGGCTTAATGGCACGGAAATATCGCTTTCGTTCCCGTCGGTTGGTGCTACAGAGAATATTATGCTTGCGGCGGTGACTGCAAAAGGTGTTACTGTGGTGGACGGTGCGGCGAAAGAGCCTGAGATAACCGACCTTGCGGGATTTCTGACGGCCTGCGGAGCGCAAATAAGCGGTGCAGGCACTGACAGGATAGTTATCAGAGGCAAGGAAAAGCTCTGCGGAGCGGAGCATAGCGTAATGCCCGACAGGATAGCGGCGGTGACTTATATGTGCTGTGCGGCTGTCACAGGCGGTGAGCTTATCTTGAGCGGTGCGGATATTGGGCATATCGGGGCTGTCGTACCGGTTTTTAAGGAAATGGGATGCAGGGTATATTCATTCGGCAAGGACAGCATTTATATCAAAGCGCCGGAAAGGCTGAAGGCCCCGCATACTATAAGGACGATGCCGTATCCGTATTTTCCGACAGACGCACAGGCGCCGCTTATGGCTGTATGCACTGTGGCGGACGGAACTGCGGTGTTTGTGGAAAATATATTCGATAACCGCTATCGTCATGTGAGCGAGCTTCTTCGTATGGGGGCTAAAATCAAGACGGAGGGCAGAGTTGCTGTGGTGCAGGGAGTACGACGTCTTTCTGCGGCGGAGCTGGTTTCTCCAGATCTCAGAGGAGGGGCGGCACTGGTTATTGCGGCTCTGTGTGCGGAAGGAACATCGACAATAGGCGGTATATCGCATATCGACAGAGGATATGAGGCAATAGAGAAATCGCTTTACAGCGTGGGAGCAGACATCAGAAGAATTTAAAAGAAGGAGGTGCGAAAATGGCTGACACAATAAAAAGAGATAAAAGCGGTATGTGGACAGAAATGCCGCCTTCGGCAAAGAACCGCAAGCCTGACATAAGACAGCCGATACCCGCACCCGTACCCGAAAACAATAACAGCAAAGCAGAAAAAAAGAGCGATAAGAAAAAAGCAGACAAAAAAGCGGTAAAGCAGACGAAAAAGAAAAAGGATACAAGAAAACAGCCTGCGGCTTATAACAGGCAGGAGCGGACGGATGACAAAACAGCCAGTCCTGATAGGCAGGACAGCCCGATGCCGAGCTTTTTAAGCGAGAATACACGCACCGATATTCCTGTAGTGAAGCCTGTGGATATTCAAAACAGGGTATTACGCAACAAGCCACGTTCGAAGTCGGACAGGAAAGAAAAGAAACGCAGGAAGCGCCTTTCGGCGTACATTGTATATTATGTGATATTCGGTATTCTGGCGGCAGTAATACTGGCGGTGCTTTCGACAACCGTACTGTTCAATCTGTCAAAGTACAGGATAACAGGCGACACGGTGTATACAGAACAGCAGATAATAGATGCCGCAGGGGTAAACACTGGAGATAATCTGATACTTATGGATGTGGGTGCGGTAAGACAGCGGCTTATCGACAAGCTCCCTTATGTAGACAAGGTCGAGGTCAGACGTAATATATTCACCTGTGCGCTTGAAATTAATCTGAATCCTGCAACCGCAATAGCGAATGTAAAGAAAAACAATGTTTATTATCTTGTAAGCGAGAACGGCAGAATAATGAACGCTAATCTTAAAACACCCGATAAGAAATGCGTTGTGGTGACGGGCTTCGATCCTGAATATGCTTCATCGGGAGATTTCCTGTCGGTTACAGATGAGGGCAGCAGAAATATGCTGAGCAAGCTGTTAAGGGCGGTCAAGACGTATGACGGAATCGACGATGAGGACGAATATGAGGCACAGCAGAAATACGAAAATGTATTTATGCTTATCGGGCTTTGCAAGGATGTAGGAATAAGCGATCACATCACAACGATAGATATTACAAGTATATACAGCATCAAACTCACTTATGACAACAAGCTGACGCTTGAGCTTGGCGATGTCACAGACGCCGCACTTAAACTGACGGTGGCGAAGAATCTTATCGAAAAGGGCGAGTTTGACGGTGAAAAGGGAACTCTTATTCTTTCGCAGCTCAGAGAAAACGCATATAATATGAAGGTCACATTCAGACCCGATTATGACGACGCAAGCAGTAAGGATGATACGAGCGGAGGCAACACAAACAGCGGCGGCGAAATATCATCCGAACCCGAAGCAGTTCCGGGAGATACTACAGATCCCGAAGAACCTGCCGAATAAGAGTTAAAAACGCAAGATATTGTGGTAATTTTAAAGCGTTATTCAAATTATGATGATATTTTTTAGCAAAACGCTTGCAATTACAATACGAATCTGTTAAAATATTATAGTAGACAGTTTTATCTGTAAATAAAACGGAGGAATGCAAAAATGAGCTTTGAATTCGATGAAGAAGAGTTTGAGCGTGACGTCAAGATAAAAGTTGTAGGCGTTGGCGGCGGCGGCGGAAACGCAGTAGAGAACATGGTCAGAAACAACGTCGAAGGCGTTGACTTTATCATAGTAAACACGGATGTAGCGGCACTTAAGGCTAAGGACGGCAGTGCTATGGAGCGTGTGCAGATAGGCAGAAAGACCACCAAGGGTCGTGGTGCGGGCGGAAAGCCTCCCGTTGCGGCTGAATCTGCAAAGGAAAACAGCGATGATATTGAGGAAGCACTGAACGGTGCATCTCTTGTATTTGTTGCCGCAGGTATGGGCGGCGGTACAGGCACAGGTGCGGCTCCCGTTATTGCGGAGATTGCAAAGAAGAAAGGTATACTTACTGTCGGCGTAGTTACAAAGCCCTTTGAATTTGAAAGAGAATACAAGATGAATCTTGCTCTCCAGGGCATTGCGGAGCTGAGAAAGTACGTTGACGCACTTATAATCGTGCCTAACCAGAAGCTGCTTTCTATTAAGGAAAAGAACATTTCTATCAAGGCGGCTTATGCAATGGTGGATAATGTGCTTTATCAGGCTGTAAAGGGTATTTCGGATCTTATCACACACGACGGCTTTATCAACATAGACTTTGAGGACGTAAGATCTACTCTTGAGGGTGCAGGTGACGCACATATGGCTATAGGTCACGGCTCAGGTGATACGAGAGCTGAGGAGGCTGTAGCTGAGGTTGTTAACAGCCCGCTGCTTGAAACATCCATCAAGAATGCAGGAAAGCTGCTTGTTAATCTTACTATGTCTGAGGATACACCTCTTGATGACGCTGAAAAGGTAATGCAGTTACTTACACAGTCGGCTTCAAAGGATGTTCAGGTTATACACGGTGTTGACTTTGACAGCGATCTTAAGGATGAGATGGTTATTACCGTTATCGCTACCTGCTTTAAGGACAGCGAGGGTCATTCTATGATTACATCTGATGAGGCTGTAGCAAAGACAGTTCTCGCTTCTACTCCCACAGAGGATACAGGTTCGGAAAAATCAGCGGATAACTCTTTCTCGGAATCTCTTATTTTCCCTGAAACACCTGCAAATGCAGGGGAGTCCGGTGATGACGATCCTTTCACGGAGCTTTCGGCACTTCTGAACAACAGAGGTAACTGATAATTAAGTTAATATGATTGCTCTCGTCTTTATGACGGGAGCAATTTTTGTGTATGATAATGAATTGATGATACAAGCGGTTTACTGACGAAAAAATCCACTGCCCGAAGGAAGTGGATTTTCGTTTTTACATATCGGTTTAAGCCGTCTTATTCGCTTCTCAGTGCGAGGACGGGATCTTTCTTAGCCGCATAGTGCGAGGGGATAAGTCCTGCGATAAGTGTAAGGAGCATACTGATAATTACCAGTATTACTGCGCCCTGCCACGGTAGTACGCACATACCTGAGATACCTGTGAGGTTGTACACTATAGCGTTTGCGGGGATAAGCAGAAGCAGAGTTACTCCGATACCGATAGCGCCTGCGGCAAAGCCGACAATAAGCGTTTCTGCGTTGAACACACGGGAAATATCTCTCTTGCTTGCGCCCATAGCACGAAGTATGCCGATCTCCTTTGTACGCTCAAGCACGGAAATGTAGGTGATGATGCCTATCATTATAGATGATACGACAAGCGAGATTGCTACAAAGGCGATAAGAATAACGCTTATTGCATCAATTATCGTTGATACCGAGGTCATCATCAGTCCGACAATATCCGTATACTCAATCTTGAGGTTTTCGTTGCCGTCGGCTTTGACTTTATCGTTATAAGTGCTGATGATTTCTTCGATTTTTTCCTTTGCGTCAAAGTTCTTCGGATAGATGCTTATCATACTCGGCTCGTCAAGAGAAGCAACACCTAAAAGCGTCATATTACCGTCATAGGTAGCTTCGGACTCGGTGCTCATCTGCTTTGCAAAAGCGTCGGCTATCTGCTGTTCGGTCATACCCATCTGCTGTGCCTGCTGAAGCTGTGACATAATTTCTGCCTGCTTTTCCTCGGGCAGTGTTGCGATATATGCCTTTATATCATCCATTGTGACAGCCTTTTTATCCTCGTCCTTTGCAAATTCCTTGCCGGTGAAAATATCGGTGTCGGGAGAGCTTTTCTGCTCCTTTACAACCTCGCTGTCATTTACCTTGTTTACAAGATACTCTGTAAGCTCGTGAGTGTAGCCTATTGCGGATGAAGAGCTTGACGACATAATGCTGTTCTCTTCGGGCTTTATAATGCCGACAACCTTTATAGGCTCGGCATCCTCGACAACCTTTGTCATATAAATCTTGTCATCGCTCTTGTCTGTCCAGATACCGTTTTCCTTTTCGTAGAATTCGGGGTTTGTCACAAGTCTGAATTCAAGTCCGAGAAGCTCATCGTAGGTGTAGGTCTGTAATTTGCTTGTGAAGTCGACCTTTTCGTTATTGTTGCTCATAGCGCTTTTTACTGCATTGACAAGCTCATCGCTGTTCATAAGTCCCATACAGTAAAGGCTGTAGTCGGAAATCTCGTTATCCTTGTTTACCATTACGACAACTTCATTGTAAGCACTAGGCATTCTTCCTGCAAGCACCTTATACTGCTCGTTTAACAGCTTATCATTGTCAAGAAGCTCTGTCCAGGTGTCATAGCTTGCACTTACAACGTTGCTCATAAGCTGTGAGTCGTACATTGCGTTAGTCATACCCATATCTTCAAACAGGGTAGCGGGGTTTACCTGAATTATGCCTTTATCCTTATCGTTTCTGAAAATATTGAGCGGAGTGGAATAGCTGTACTTTATATCGCTGACATAATCGTTTATCGCTTTTCCGTCATTTTCAAGATAGGATTTAAAGCTCTTTAAATCATTGGATTTAAGCTGGGTGAGCATGGAATTTACCATACTGCCCATTATATTGTTTGAATGTATCTTGCCGTCATCGGTGCCGTCGCTCTTGTTTTCCTTCATCATTGACGTCATCATAGAGGTCATATCCATAGAGTTGCGTGAAATGGATATGGGGTAACTTGCGAGCGTTTCCTCCTCGACCGATTTAATATAAAGCTGTGCGCCGCTCGATATTGACAGGATAAGCGCTATGCCGATAATACCTATGCTTCCCGCAAAAGAGGTCATAAACGTTCTGCCCTTTTTGGTCATAAGATTATTAAGGCTGAGCGACAGAGCGGTAAGGTAGGACATTGACGGTTTCTTCGCCTTCTTTTCCTTGCCTTTTTTATTCTCGATAGGCTCAACAATGTTCCGGTCATAAGGGTTTGTGTCATCGACTACCTTACCGTCAAGAAGTCTTATTATTCTGTTTGAATATTTTTCGGCAAGCTCAGGGTTATGCGTTACCATAATTATCAGCTTATCTTTGGATATTTCCTTTAAAAGCTCCATTATCTGAACGCTGGTTTCGCTGTCAAGCGCACCTGTCGGCTCATCGGCAAGAAGTATATCGGGGTCGTTTACAAGCGCTCTTGCGATGGCAACTCTCTGCATCTGACCGCCCGACATCTGATTGGGCTTCTTTTTCAGCTGGTCGCCAAGTCCGACCTTAACAAGCGCTTCCTTTGCTCTTTGTCTTCTTTCGGCTTTTGACACGCCTGACAGAGTCAGTGCAAGCTCGACATTTGAAAGCACCGTCTGGTGCGGTATCAGATTATAGCTCTGGAATACGAATCCGATCGAGTGATTACGGTATGTATCCCAATCTGCGCTTTTGAATTCCTTTGTGGATTTTCCGCCGATGATAAGGTCGCCATCGGTGTATCTGTCAAGACCGCCTATAATGTTTAAAAGCGTGGTCTTGCCACATCCCGACTGACCGAGTACAGACACGAACTCGCTTTCTCGGAAGTCAATGCTGACGCCTCTGAGTGCGTGGACCTTTTCGTTTCCGATTTTATAATCCTTTGTTATGTTTTTCAGTTGTAGCATCGTTTTGTCCTTTTCGCTTAGTTTAAATAATGGGTATAAGATTATTTTATATCCTGTATCAAACAATATATCGGCTTATTTTAAGCCTGCTGTGTTAACGGTATTTAAACTTTTCTTTTTCTTATCTTCTTTCTCGGTTTCTTTGTTTTCAATGGGGAGATAGACGGTGAACTGCGTTCCCTTGTTAAGTTCGCTTTTAACACGAATCCTTCCTCCGCACAGCTCAACGATACGCTTTACCATAGCAAGACCCAGCCCGTTGCCGCCTGTTGCGTGTGAGCTGTCGCCCTGATAGAATTTCTCGAAAATACGTTCTGTAGTGGCTTTGTCCATTCCTATGCCGTTATCGGTGACGCGCACACGGATTTCATTGCTGTTCTTCGGGTTTATGTCAAGGCGTATCTCGATAGTACCGCCGTCCTGAGTGTAATTTATAGCATTGCCTATAACGTTCAGCCATACTTGCTTCAGCATTTCGCTGTTGCCGTAATAGTTAAGCTCGCAAAGCTCGGGTATTACCTCCTGATTCTTTGCGCCCCACTGGCTTTGTAACTGCAGAACGCATCTGCGAAGCTCCTCGTCAAGAGAGAACTCCTTCTTATCGGTGATTATCTCCTGATTTTCCAGCTTGTTCAGCATAAGAATATTGCTCGACATATTTATGAGCCGTTGCGATTCGTTTATGATTATGTCGATATATTCATCCTCCTGCTCCTTTGTAAGACCGCCTTTTTTAAGCTGTTTTGCAAAGCCGTATACGGAAACCATAGGAGTTTTGAATTCGTGCGAGAAGTCGTTTATGAAGTCGTTTCTGAAAAGCTCGGTATTGCCAAGCTCCTTTACCATTATGTTAAAATTCTCCTGTATATGCGAAAGCTCGCTGTTTCCGTTTTCCTCAAGTCTTACCGAAAAATCGCCTTTTGAAACCTTGAGCAGACCCTCCTTGAGATCGTTTAGCGGACGGAGAAGTATGCCTGACAGCATAGCAGACAGTATACTGCCGATAATTACGCACGAGCATAGCATTATCAGGGGCATAAGCATAGGCACTACCTCAATATGCTTCATCAGACCGAAAGCACTGAGGACATTATAGATCATCACGCAGATAATGCCTGCAGCTACCATTATGAAAAATACGAACAACACAACATAAGCGTTTATCGAGCGTAAACGCTTTTCTTCATCGCTTATTCTCTTGTGCATTTTATTCCTCCATTTTAAGTCAATGCTGTTTCAGCACAGCCTTGTAGCCAAGCCCTCTGACAGTCACTATCTCGAAATCCTCGTTGTCACGGAAACGCTCACGCAGACGGTTGATATGTACGTCGATCGTTCTTTCATCGGTTTCGGTTTCCATATCCCACAGCTCGTCCATAAGCTGACGGCGTGTGAATATTTTGTTCTGATAGCTGAGCAATTTGAACAGCAGCATAAATTCCTTGTTGGGAAGCTCGTGCGTGACGCCGCCGCAGGTAACTGTAAGCGCATCATAGTCAAGCACGGTATTGCCTGCGTGGAGCTTATGCTCGTTGGCAATATTACTGCGGCGCAGGAGTGCGGATATGCGAAGGAGCATTTCTTCGTCATCAACAGGCTTTACCATATAATCGTCCGTTCCTGCACGGAATCCCGCAATTTTATCTGCCGAGGTTTCTCGTGCGGTCACCATAAGAACGGGGGTGTTGCAACCGCCCTCACGAAGCGTTTTAACAAATTCGTAGCCGTCCATACGGGGCATCATTACGTCAAGCAGGATAAGATCAACGTGCTGTCTGTCGAGTATGTCAAGTGCGTCTATGCCGTCTACGGCAGGTACCGGCTCGTAGCCGTTCTGCTTAAGCACTGTGCACATCAGTTTTCTTGTGTTTGTATCATCTTCCGCAACCATTATATGAAACATATTATTTCCTCCGTTTCTTTAACCGGTGTTAATTACTTATATTATATTTTTCTTCATTTAACCGAATATAAACCGCCTGCCGTTTGCCGATATAAACAAATACGCCCTTGCCGCAGACCGTTTCTGCATTATGCAAAGGCATATTTATATCAGCTTGTAGAAAAAGTACGCTTTTAATAAAATAGATTAAGTTTTCAATCCCTATCCCCAAACCCCTTTCCCTCGGAAAGGGGCTGAGTGTGGGGCTGCCGCCCTCACCCCGCTTGGGGCTTCGCCCCAAACCCCATTTTAAAATTGTATAGATTTATCTACAGGCTGATTTATAAATCAGATATTCAGCAGATATGACAGTGTATCGCCTATTTCTCCGAGTGCGTTTTCAGGCGTCATACCGACAAGAACATCGGTGGCTCCGTGTTCAACGCAGAAGGAAGCAACGTTGAAGTTGCAATAGCGCACATCTATGACATATATTTCGCTGAACGATGATGTGAGACAGGGTATCATTGCGCTGGGGTAATCGTCTTTAAGCACAACAAGAACTCTGTCATTCTTTACATCGGTGGTGATATGCTTTATATAGCTGTCGGCAACCATATAAAGACTGTAGAACGAGCTTGCGCTGTAGTCGGAGGCGGGCATCAGCGGATATTCGAACTGATACTCATAATCCGCATTGTAATACTCGGTGGTATAGTCGTTCTTGGGCACATAATAAGTGAATGTTTCGCCCTCGTACATAAGTCCGTCATAATTTGTTGCGGCATATACGGAGCCTAAGCAATCCTTCTCGTATTTATCGTAATCGGACAGCTTTGCGAATTTTACATCTGCGGCTTTGGCAAAGCTCTGAGCAACATAATATGCGCCGAGCTGCTGCCAGTGGCAGTCACGCAGGAAGAAAATATTCTCCTTCTGGTGAGGCAAAAGAGCATCCATAGCGTTTATGACCTTGACGTCCTTGCTCAGCATATTTGAAATATATACGGAGTCGCTAAGCTCGGTATACTGAGCCTTCTGAAGCTGAGAGGGGGTTATGAATGTATTCTGCGTCAAAGCGAGCAGGCTGTAGACGTTTGCGCCGGGAAGTGCTTTTGCAAGCGAATTTACCGTGTTGGCATAGTCCTCCGCATTTTCACGTTTGCCGCTGTAAAGCTGTGCGCCGTATATGGTGTCGCCGCTTTGATAAACAAGCTGTGAGCCTTCTTCGAAAAGCACCTGTGCATCCGGGTCGGAGGGCTCTGTATATGTGTTTTCGGGCTTAGGCGAATTACTGCTTTCATCGGACTTTGAACCGGTTTCGCTTTGCTGATTTCCTGAAGAAGAATCATTCTTACTTTCGGTTTCGGGGGCGCTTGAGGGAGCGTCACTTGAAGTGTCCGACGGTGCAGGGGTAACGATAACGATAGGCTTTGTTGACGCAGTTGTAACCTCGGTCTGAGATGAACCGCTGTTTACCTGTGTGACATTGCCTTTAATCTCTGCGCCGTTGAGCGAGAATCCGAAAAGCGAGCGGAAGCCTGCGCCGATAGACTTGAAGGTATCTCTGAACGGTACGGTATCATTGAAGAAATAGCTTATATCCTCTGTGTATTTACCGCTCCAGTAAGCGTCCCATGTAAACTCAGGGAAGGTGGCAAGGTTACGCTTTTCGGCTTCGGATATGGTAGGGCGTGGCAATACAAGCAGACCGATTGCCACAGCTGCAAAGAAGGCGGTGCATACGCCGATGTTTATTCTGACGGCAAGCTTCTTTTTACGCTCGGAATCAGAACTGCTTTCGCTCTGTACCTTATCTTCCTTGTCCTGTTTTTCGGGCTTTACTCTGATTTGCTTTGTGCTTTCTGCGGATTTTTTGCCTTTCGGGGCTTTTACGGAATGAGTATCTTCGCTTTTTGCGGCTCTGACAGGCTTTTCGTGTTTTGCTTTCTTAGGCTCGTGGCTTTTCTGGGATTCCATCTTCCGACGGTATATCTCGTTAAGCTCCTCAAGCTCCTTATCATCAATATGGTCTGACAATGTTACTCACTCCTTTCTCAGAACTGCCAGTAGATAAACGGGTTGTTGGTGGCGTTTACAAGCAGGATGCTGCTCAGTGCAAATATCGCAACATTAAGCACCGTCTGACCTACAGAGGTTGCAAGGTAAAGATTTTTGCTTTCTAATTTTTTCTTGAGTGCGGGGATAACAGGCATACACAGCACTACGCTTACGATGAAAAGCCAAGCGTTAGCTGTCATATTCTGCATTGAAATCTTGTCTGTGAACGAGTTTCCGTTAAGTCCGACAAGGTTTCCGAGGAACGTGCCGAGCTTGCCTAAATCGGTAAAGTAGAATATACCGAAGCCGACAACAACTACTATCGTATTGTAAATATGTGCAACAGCCTTAGGCATCTTTCTCATATTCTTGTTGCCTATGGTACGTTCTATCAGAATGAACAGTCCGAAGTAAAGACCCCAGATTATATAGTTCCAGTTTGCACCGTGCCAGAAGCCTGTGCAGAACCATACAAGAAAGAGGTTGAGGTATTTTCTTCTCTTACCGAAGATAGGAACATACAGCAGGTAGTCACGGAAGAATGTACCGAGCGAGATGTGCCATCTCTGCCAGAACTCAGTGATATTCTTGCTGACAAACGGATAACGGAAGTTTTCGTCAAAGTGGAAACCGAATATACGTCCAAGACCTATGGCTATATCGGAATATCCGGAGAAGTCGAAGTAAACCTGCATAGCGTAGACTATTACCGTGTACCACGTTCCGACAACGGACAAAGACGCAAGATCGCCGGTCTTGAAGAACGTATCGACGATAGTGCTGAGGTTGTTTGCAAGGATGACCTTTTTGCCAAGACCCATGCAGATCCTTGTAATACCCTCGCTTACATCGGCAGAGGTTATAACTCTGTTGTCTATCTCGTTTTCGATTACGGCATAGCGGACAATGGGACCTGCAACGAGCTGAGGGAACATCGAAATGTACATAAGCAGCTTGTACCAGCTTCTCTGCACCTTTATTTTGCCCCAGTAGCAGTCGAGGATATAAGAGATAATCTGGAATGTGAAGAAGCTGATGCCTATCGGCATTTCAATATGCGGAACGGGCAAATCCACAGGGCTTATTGCATTGAAGTTTTCGACAAGGAAGCCTGTATACTTGAAGAATACAAGAAGTCCTATATCGAACACAAGCGTACAGGCGGTCACTATCGTAGCTTTTTTAGTGTCACGGAACTTATCTATCAGAAGTCCGCCGACATAGTTTACGGTAACGCTTCCTATAAGCAGGAATACCCACACCGGCTCGCCCCATGCGTAGAATATCATTGAGAATACGATAAGCACCCAGTTTCGATATACTGTTTTACGGCAGATGAAATATGCTATAAAGCACAGAGCCATAAAGAAGTACAGAAAAAATAAATCGGCGAATATCAACTGTATCGTCCTTTCTTTTGCAGCTTTTAGTATCTGTGATTTTTTGTCTGCCTGATTTGAGGCAGACCCTAATCAGTATAATTATACTATATCCGAGCCTGTATGTCAATTTATAAACTGCATAACTGTGATGTTTTTCGGTACTGCGAAATGTAAGGTTAACAGCCGGCGGTTATGGAGTGGGGAAGGCAGAAAAGTGATGCCGCTGTGCCTGCCATACAACAAACCCCCGAAAACCGTGATGTAAAACGGTTTCGGGGGTGGAGGTTATTGTCGCTCCTAAGTACAAAACAGACTTTAACTGTTTTTGCTTAGGAATTTTAACTTGATGCGCTTTAATTTGGTACAGGTTATCTCAATTGTATGAGGTATTTCTGCTTTTGCTATCAATTAGTTATCACTCGGATGCTATCAAGATAATTAAATTTCTTGTAATACTATTGGTAACACTTGAGAAAACTTACTGATCATATAATCTGGTTTTATATTAGATAAAACGAATTGTTCTTTGAGTTCTTTTTCCTTCTTAAAATCTTCTTCAGTCCAACTTGTTATATCAACAAGCAAATTATAATAATTGTTGTTGTCTTTTGGATAATTAGCCCATATTGATGTTATATTTGCCATTTTTGCCATATACACATCTTTAGTTAAACTATCACCAATATAAACTGTCTCGCTTATACTGCACTTTTCTTGTTTGCAAATGGTGATTAGTATATCTTTATCAGGTTTTTTAGTTTTTACTGTAATTATTTTTTTATCCAAAGGGATATCACTTATATATTTACTTTCGGATGTATATATGTTTTTAAAATATTGAGTAATTCCTAGTTTTTTCAAACGATAAAAGCCATTTTCCTGGGCAGATTCAGTATATCCAATTATTGTAATGCCATTTTCAAACAATTGCTTAAGAGTATCTTCAACTCCATCATACAATTTCAAGTTACGCTTCCTAATTGAGTTGAATTTATGGAATGCTTCTCCTAAAATTTCTTTAATATCCTCTTTGCTTTTTCCGTTATATTTGTTCAATATTGATGGTAATTCTAATGTCGCAAAAGGATATTCAACGCTACCATAACTTTGGTGTATCGACTTAAACTCTTTTAAAAGAACATCTTTGTTTATTTTTGTGATGCTCGCTATTTCATCCACCATTCCATAGAAAGAAGGAATAAAATAGCCAAGCCAATCGTATAGCGTATCATCCAAATCTGTAATAAGAAGTTTTTTCATATTTTATCTCTCCAATGGCAATACAATAGTTTGATATTCCGAATCTTCGGAACTTTCATCACTATAAATTTGATAAAATTTAATGTAAAGTTTATTGTCATCAAAACCAAGTGTTCCAAACAGATTTTGTGTGTGCTTACATCCAGTTCCACCCATTCCTATTACAGATATCTTTTTCATTTGTGTTTCATTGTTTTCGTTGGAAAAACTTGTGTCAGGATACGTCACCTGAGCAACAATAGATTTATGTTTATGACCATGCAATAAAACCTTGACATCGTGTTTTATCATCCAATTCATCAATCGGTCAGCATCATATACAACGCTACTTGCCCTTTTGACATCAATAGCCTCAGTATAACAAACAGGCAAATAATGATGATGCATCATTACTATTCTAATTACATTTCTCGCCTTTTTATTGTTCCAACCCATTTCTGTTGCAACAAAGTTCAACTGTTTTTCAGAAAGGTATCCGTGTCCATTAAAATTTTGATGCTGTTGTAGATATAGGCTGTTTAATGCGACAATTTCAACTACATGTCCAGACGACAACAATATTTTTTTACCACAACAATAATATTCGTTGGGAGAGATATTATATACCGACTTGTAAAAATTAGAATAAGCCTTGGTATACAGCTTAGAAACAGCTTTTGGTTTTTCATCTACATCCAAATCTTTTTGAGAAAACTTAAAGTCGTGATTGCCGGGACAAATGGCAATATTTTCATTTGTAAAAACATAATTTCTGCTCAAGTCATCTATCAATTTTGTAGCTTTTTCAAACCCGTTTTTCTCAGCAGTTGATGTAATATCGCCCGTAATAATTAATCCCCCGATTTCATCTTGTACATTGCTTAAACATCCTTGTATATGTTCAAATAATGATTTAGTGGTTTCATCATTATCAACACTAAAATCACTATCAGCCAAATGCAGATCTGATAGCCACAACAGTGAACTTCCGTGTGATTGAAAATACTTTTTACTAAAATTATTCGGTTGAACATAATCTGAATTCAACAAAACTATTTCGTTTTGAGAATCTGTATCTTTAGATTCTCTGACAAACCACACTGTTCTTTCTTGCTGGATTAGTTCTTTGATTGAATATATCTGTTTGTTATCAAAACACGTATAGTTCACTTCGCCTTCCGAAAAAAGCGAATCGACATTTACATACGAATAATTACGCAACTCATCCTCGACACATTCTGTAATCGAAGTAAATTTGAACCAAGCGTGGTAAGTACTGTTTCTGTAATAATCTGGCGTAGCATCTTTTTCGGGCGATTCTATTTTTTTATTCTTATTCGCCTTAATCTGAGCACACAGTGCTTTGTATAATTTTCTCTGTCCAGAATCAACAAGAAACACTTCAATTGGGGAATTGTCTGCTTGTGTATTTAATGCCCCGAACTCATCTTGCGGTGTTTTCTCATTGCCTTTTTTCCACCAAGCCCACCAAACATAATCTTTTTCATCAATTATCGATTGGTGACGCTTTATAGTTTCGTTTTCAGCAATATCAAGATCTCTAAATCTTAATATTAATGTTTTAAAATCCATTTATTTTCTCCTATCGACCGTAACAGTGCATTCAAAAACTCAATCAATTTATCAAAGAAGAAATAACTTCTTCATGCCACTTAACATCAGTAATTTGCGGTACTTTTGCAAAAGAATCTTTAACAGCTTTTACAATATCTTTGTAGTATACGCTATTCTTAAGGAAAGCTAATACCTCGTTATTTGTAAATGGCATTATAACAACACCATCTACTTTGGTATGTGTGTTGGTTGATTCTAGTGATACCGAAGCAACAGCTCTCCATATGTTAATTGTATTATAATCAAGCTCGTCTGCAATGAATAATGTGATAGTTTCTTTAGGTTCGTTCGCTACTTTAAGATTAAGAGAGTGTCGTAAAACAGGTTCCCATTCACCACGCTTTTGGGCTTGCTTATTCATAAGCGTTACTTCAAGCATAACAATAATTTCTTCATAGTGAATGACGATATCTCCGTCACCACCGCCAGCGTGAATAACGGGTTCAAAGTCAGCATTTAACGTCAGATTCAAGCTGTTATACAAATCAAACTCTTTATTCGAAATGTAATACCATGCTATAGCAATAATGTATTCGTATATAGTTGGAACGGTAGCTGCATCATTGACTTCTTTTTTGATTCGGTTATCTTTCTTTCGATCAGAGAACATCGGAAGAATTTCCATAATCTTTTCTTTAGGATACTTATCATTAATGTGTGCAATAAAGTCAGAATTTTTCTGATTATTAAGAAACTTCTTGACATCGGTTGCTGCACCAACTCCAAGGAAATTCTCTATTTTTCCTGTTATTGTAGAAATATCATCGTGAGAATAGTTAAATATTTCCACAAGAGAAACACTCTTGCCAAAATAAAAATTGTCCGCCTCTTCGTAGCAAGCATATTCTTCGTCTGTCATTTCTCCGAAAATATTTTCTCTGAGCTGGTCTACATCAAAAATCAGTGACAATATCTCTTTGTATGACAATTCCGGTAAGTTCTTAAACTTGAACAAACCTGTTGCACTTAACAATCGAGTAGTTGTGTCTGAATATTCTTTAATACCATCAATCCATTTTGATCTCACATAAGCGGCATAGAATTCACCAACATAATCCTCAGAAGTTAACAAAGGATGGTCTGCGTTTTTCTCTATGAACCGCTCAAGATCATATCTGCTACCCCTGTTTCCTGCGGCAAAAACTGCTTTACCATATCCGAACGCTTTGTATATAGTATTAGAATTTTCTCTATCTAAACAGTTAATCAAATCTGCATAGGTTTCTTCTGTAATGTTATCTCTGAAGTTTTTAAGAGCGCAAAAGAAATCATAATAAGTTTTTGATGTTGAATCATTGCTTTTTGAGCCCTTGAAAATGCTTTTGAAAACATCGTATTCTATATCAATTTTCCCAATCAGTTCATCTGGAATTGAGATGTCTAGGTCACGAATGGATGCTTCTAACTCATCAACACCGATTGAATTACTGCGAATAGCCTCTTTGACCTCATCACTACTATACGGTGAAAGACCTTGAACAATAATCTCGAAAGTATGTTCTTCAATGGTCTTTTCATCTAAAAGTAACACAAGCGCCAGAATAAACGGGGAATAATATTGCCTTTTCCCCTCTCTTGACGAGCTAAAAATCTTCAGCTTTGAAAGTTGCCTTAAAAGTACAATGTTGACATTATCAAGGGGTAATATTTCTTCCAAATCATCTCTAATGACTGAGCCTCTTAAATAGGAGTAACCCGCTTCGGTAATGCTTCGATTAGAATCAGTAAATCCCATCTTCACAAGATTGCTAGTATAATGTCGAGCTCGTTTTTCTATAGCTTCATCTAAGACTTTGGCAAACTTAGCGATATTGTTTTCAATCCACTGACCATCTCTATCAATGAATGTTTGATAGTCATCGCCTAATTCGCTGATGAAATTATCATAGTTGCTATGAATCTTAAAGACATCTTTTGATTTTTCTAATGCTTTTTCATAGAACAAAAACTGAGACAGGCTATCGGGATATGTACCCCAACTTTCAGTAGGATAAACTTCCTTCAGTTCCTCAAGAATTTCTAAATATATTTTCAAAGCATTTAGAACATCGCTTCGTCTGCCGTTTGTATCCATCAAATTGAATATTTGATTTGATTCAACGATCATATTTACACCTCAGTTTTGTTAATAATTGATTATTAGCACTTCTTCAGATGCAGATGTTTTATCTTTTGCCTGATAGTTAGAGTTTGAATAACTATAATTAAGTGGTATCACCGTGTAATTATCAGCTTTTTTTTCAAGCCATTCAATCAATATATTATTTTCTTTGCCTTTACTTCTCAGCACATTAGATAAAGCGAATCGTATGTTTCTGCCATTTAGTTCGTCTAAAAAAGTAAGTAAATCTTTTTCGTCAGCCTCGCTCCATCCGCCTTGCTCGTTATATGTAGCACAGGTAATCAAATACGGTGGATCAATATACACAAAATCCTGTGACGTCAAAGCAGATTTATCAAACTCTCTAAAATCGCAGCAAGTGAATGTACAATTTTGACTTTGAATTTTATCAATAAAATCGATGAGTTTTTGCTCCATCTTTTTATTAAAATCCCTTTTACCAACCGGTAAATTAAACTCACCATTAGAATTGAATCTAATCTGGTTGTTAAATGCATATACGATTATTACATAAAGCATAACATAGTAATAATAATCAAAGTTTTCATTTGCGTGTTTTTGATTAAAATCCGCACGAAGCCTTAAATATCCTTCTCTGTTATAATTACCAAGTCCTTTGCTACTTTCACAGCCATAGTAGTCATAACCGTGTTTACTTACAAGTGACAAGTTATACTTTTCTATAATTTCATAAATCCATTCTAAAACAGATTTTTTATCAAGATTCTTAAATGTATTATATAAGTAAAGTAGGTTTTCATTTAGGTCATTATAAATAACCCAGTTGCAATCAACATTGATACCAACATTACATCCACCGCAAAACAAGTCTACAAACACATCTATGTCTTTTGGAAAAAGTGGCAATATTTGAGGTAACAATTTATATTTGCCGCCGGTATAATTAAGCGGTGATTGTATCATCTAATTTACTCCTCATCAAAACAAATACACAAAAATAATCTTTCGGCATTTTCTGAAATGTCAGATTTTCCGGTTGTAAATGCTTTGTAGCTTTCTTCAAAAACCTTTACAGTTCCTTTTTGACTCAGAATTTTCATAATATCATCGTCAGAAATTTTTGCATTGGAACGGCAGTTGCCTTTTTCAGCCATATTGTTGTATGAAAGCAAAATGTATTTAGCTTTAATATCATTTATCAGTGTTTCAAATGCTTTTGTTGCTCCGGTTGTACAATATTTACTCTTCATTCCGCTTCTATCCATCTTCTTGGCAACACCAAAAACCTCTGGTTTTTCCCAACGTGCAACATTTTCAAGCAAATGATATGAATCACAATATTGTCTTGAATTATATGGTGGATCTATATAAACAAGGTCAGCCTCAATCCTCTTAACAAGGTTATTAGCATCCTCATTAAAACATTGATTTTTGGAATTATTATTTACTTCTGCCAAAGGAACATAAAGCTCTAATGCACCTTCAAATTTTGCCCCTTTTCTGTATGCATCGTAATGCCCGCAGGTTACAGCAATTTTATCCATTGCATAAAGCAGTGATGTTATTAAGATTGCTCTTTCTCGATTATTTAAATTGCCTTTTTTATAATTTCGTTCTATATCCTCTCGAATATATCCAATTTTAGCGCAATCTTTTTTACTGAAATAGGTGTCTGCAAAATTGCGTGTCATATAATTTTCCCCACAATTAGTTTTTGCATTGTACCTAACAACATAATCAATTATTTTTTGTTGTTCATAGCTTTCAGCACCAAACCAAGCAAAATTACAAATATAGTTGCTATACATCAAATCATTTGTAATAAGTGTCTTATCTGCAAAAGCAGAAGAAACTGCACCGGTTCCCGCAAAAATATCTGCAACTGTTTCAATATCGGCGCATTCATCATTTACAACGCAGGTGATAAACGAAAGCAACTTATATTTATTACCTAAGTAACGTCTATTGTTTATCAATGAGGTTTTATATGTTGTTTCAGTTGCACTCATTGTAATTCCTCCGCTGATTTATTCTAACTTATTATTCCCACTCAATAGTAGCCGGTGGCTTGCTCGTAATATCGTAACAGATTCTGTTGATATTCTTGACCTCGTTTACAATTCTTACGCTTGCCTTTTCAAGCACGTCATAAGGGATTCTTGCAAAGTCGGCGGTCATAAAGTCGCTGGTTGTAACGCCTCTTAATGCGAGGGTGTAGTCATAAGTTCTGTCGTCGCCCATAACGCCTACCGAGCGCATATTTGTGAGTACCGCAAAGTACTGGTTTATACTGCGGTCAAGGCCTGCTTTTGCGATCTCCTCACGGAAGATGTAGTCTGCGTCCTGAAGGGTTGCCAGCTTTTCACGGGTAATTTCACCGATGATTCTGATAGCAAGACCGGGGCCGGGGAACGGCTGACGCCATACGAGGACATCCGATAAGCCAAGCTCGGTTCCGAGCTTTCTTACCTCGTCCTTGAATAAAAGGCGGAGCGGCTCGATTATCTCCTTGAAGTCAACATAGTCGGGCAGACCGCCTACGTTGTGGTGTGACTTTATAACAGCGGCATCGCCTGTACCGCTTTCGATAACATCGGGGTAAATCGTACCTTGTACAAGAAAATCTACCTTGCCTATCTTCTTTGCTTCTTCCTCAAATACACGGATGAATTCTTCGCCGATGGTTTTTCTCTTTGTTTCGGGGTCGGATACACCTTCAAGCTTGCCGATAAAACGATCTGCGGCATTTACTCTGATGAAGTTTACATCCCAGTCCTTAAACGCCTGCTCGACCTCGTCGCCCTCGTTCTTTCTCATAAAGCCGTGATCAACGAACACGCAGGTGAGCTGGTTGCCGACCGCCTTGGAAAGCAGTGCGCAGGCTACCGAGCTGTCAACGCCGCCCGAAAGAGCAAGCAGTACCTTGCCGTCGCCGACTTTTTCACGGATCTGCTTTATAGCTTCTTCCGCATAGTTTCTCATTGTCCAGTCGCCCTTGCAGTGACATACTTTGTAAAGGAAGTTTCCGAGCATATCAAAGCCCTGCTCGGTGTGGTTTACTTCGGGGTGGAACTGTGTTGCGTAAAATCCCTTTTCAACATTCTCGATTGCGGCATAGGGGCATTTGTCGCTGTGACCTACAGCCTTGAAGCCGTCGGGGAGAACCTCGATATAATCGTTGTGGCTCATCCATACTACCGAGTTTTTCTTAAGACCGTCAAATACGGCGCATTCTGTATCAAATTCGCACTCTGTTCTGCCGAACTCAGCGGCGGCGTTCTCGTTTGCCTTGCCGATAGTACCGCCAAGACCGTAAACCATAAACTGCGCACCGTAGCAGATGCCGAATATCGGTACTCCAAGCTCGAATATTTCTTTTGTCATTCTGGGTGAGTCATCAAGATATACGCTTCTCGGACCGCCCGTGAAGATGATGCCCTTAGGATTCTTTGCCTTTATCTGCTCAATAGGTGTCTTGTATGAGATGACCTCGCAGTATATGTTATGTTCTCTGACTCTGCGTGCGATAAGCTGATTGTACTGACCGCCGAAGTCAATGACGAGTACGAGCTCGTGCTCGCTTGTTGAAAATTCCGCCATTTTCCAGTTTCCTTTCCTTCTTGTCTTTGGGAATTCAAGTGCGAAAAACCGCACCGATGGTGATATTACATATTTCTTAAAGTATAACATATCCGGACGGCTTTTGCAACGGCTTTTTGAAAAAATAAAATCAGTAACGTTTACGAATTATCTTGACATTTCCCTTTAAATATGATAAAATCATATACAGAATAAGTGCGATAAATTTACGCACTATATTCTTTGGAAAGCAATAAACCGAAAAAATGAAAGGAAGTATCAATTATGAGCCATATAGATGTAACGTCGGAAAATTTCAAGCAGGAGGTTTTACAGTCTGATAAGCCGGTTTTAGTAGATTTCTGGGCATCGTGGTGCGGTCCGTGCAGAATGCTCGGCCCTGTGCTTGAGGAGCTTGGAGAAGAACATCCCGAAATCAAGATATGCAAGGTCAATACGGATGATGAACGTGAGCTTGCAATAAGCTTCGGCATAGATTCTATACCCTGCGTAATATCTTTTAAAGACGGTAAACAAATAGACAAATCGGTAGGTTTTGTCAGCAAGGACAAGTTGCTCGCTTTACTCGACTAAAACTGCAAAGCAAGACGGGGAGCGGTTTTACAGTTGCTTAACGCTAACTTGAAAATGACGTAAATTTTCAGAAAAAAGTGTGATATTTCAATATAAATTTATCAAAAGGTCTTGATTTTTTTTGAAATTGTGTTACAATATAAGCAAGTCATATAACTCTATGACAAAAAATCACAAGGAGGATCATTCCGATGGCTTATAAAATTTCTGATGATTGCATCTCTTGCGGCGCTTGCGCTGCTCAGTGCCCCGTTGAGGCAATTTCTGAAGGTGACGGCAAGTACGTTATCGACGCTGACACATGTGTTAGCTGCGGTGCTTGCGCAGGTGTATGTCCTGTTGGCGCTCCCGCTGAGGAATAATTTTAAATTAAGGACAGCCATGAGTTTTCAGCTTATGGCTGTTTTCTTTACTGTTTGTGAAAACGTTAACACGCAGAAGAATTCTGCAAGTTAAAAGGAGAATCTGATATGAAGATATATTCGGTAAACGATAAGGAATTTGCCGCATACGGCAAGGTACATACCGGTTATGACGTAAGCGACCTGCTTTCAGCACTTGATAAGAGCACGCCGTTACCCGACGCTGTAGGATATGTTCCGAGCGAGGCGGCGCTTGAAAATACAAAGCTGTTCGGTCTTTTGCAGAACAACGCATACGGCGGTATGCCTGTTCAGCTCGGCTGGTGCAACGGTCACAACACAAAGCTCAACTGTCTTGAGTATCACCGTGACAGCGAGTTCAACATAGGCTTATACGATTTTGTCCTGCTGGTTGCGAAAGAGGATGATATTGTTGACGGCAAGCTCGATACATCAAAGGTTATGGCTTTCAAGGCTAAGGCAGGAGATGTTGTTGAGGTTTATGCTACAACACTGCATTACGCTCCCTGTAATGCGACTAAGGACGGATGCTTCAAGGTGGTCATAGCGCTTCCTAAGGGAACAAACGGAGCAAAGCCCAACATTACTCCCGTTTATGATGAAGATAAGACGCTCTGGGCTTGCAACAAGTGGTTACTGGCTCATGCAGACAGTGACGAGGCGAAGCAGGGTGCTTATGTCGGTCTTACAGGAGAGAACATCGACATTAAGGATATTATATAATCTGTTTTTCATAAAATCCGTACCGGTTAGCTGCCGGTACGGATTTTTTGTATCTGCAAAAAAATCGCTCCCTTGAAAAAGGGAGCGAATGTAAAGATGCTGTTATTCGTTTGTTTCGTTGTTGTTATCGCCGGTGGCCTCTGCGGTATCCTCGCAATCAGCAGGAGCGGTATCACTGTTTTCGCTGACGGGAGCGGCTGTATTATCATCAAGCGGTTCGCCGTTCATCAGCTTGTAGAAATCCTCGCCGTCAATCTTCTCATGTTCCATAAGGTAATGAGCGACCTTGTCAAGCTGATCTCTGTGGCTGAGCAGTATCTGCTTAGCGTTTTCGTAGCTTGTGTCTATAAGCTCACGGATCTCGCCGTCAATTTCTGCCGCAACGTTTTCGGAGTAGTTTCTGCCCTGAGAATAATCTCTGCCGAGGAACACTTCCGAGTTATCGTGTCCGTATACGATAGGACCGAGCTTTTCGGAGAAGCCGTATCTTGTTATCATACTTCTTGCAAGGTCGGTAGCACGTTCAATATCGTTGCTTGCGCCTGTCGAGATTTCGTCAAGCACAATCTTTTCGGCAACACGGCCGCCGAGAAGAACAATGATTTCTTCTTCCATCTGCGTCTTGCTTCTGAAGCTCCTGTCATGCTCGGGGAGCGACATTGTATAGCCGCCTGCCATACCTCTCGGTATGATTGAAACCTGGTGTACGGGATCCTGCGTCTTGCAGTGGAACGTGCAGACAGCGTGACCTGCCTCGTGGAATGCCGTAAGGCGCTTTTCTTCCTCGCTTACAACCTTCGACTTCTTTTCGGGACCTGCAACTACCTTGATGGTAGCTTCCTCTATATCAGGCTGAGTGATAGCCTTTCTGTTGTTTCTTGCCGCAAGCAGAGCCGCCTCGTTTACAAGGTTTGCAAGGTCTGCGCCTGTAAATCCTGCCGTACCCTTTGCTATTGTAGCAAGGCTAATATCGGGAGCGAGCTTTTTATTTTTTGTATGAACACGCAGGATAGCCTCTCTGCCCTTGATGTCGGGGTAGCCGACAGTAATCTGTCTGTCAAAACGTCCGGGACGGAGCAGTGCGGGGTCGAGAATATCACGTCTGTTGGTAGCCGCAATAACTATTACGCCCTGATTATCCGTGAAACCGTCCATCTCAACGAGTAACTGGTTCAGTGTCTGCTCACGCTCATCGTGACCGCCGCCAAGACCTGTACCTCTCTGACGGCCTACGGCATCTATTTCATCTATGAAAATTATTGACGGGGTGTGCTTTTTTGCCTGATCGAACAGATCTCTTACACGGCTTGCACCGACACCGACAAACATTTCAACGAAGTCCGAACCGCTTATTGAGAAGAAGGGAACGTTTGCTTCGCCTGCAACGGCCTTTGCAAGTAAGGTCTTACCTGTACCGGGAGGGCCTAAAAGCAGAACACCGCGCGGTATCTTTGCACCAAGCTCCTGATACTTTCTGGGATTCTTCATGAAATCAACGATTTCGCTCATTTCTTCCTTTTCTTCTTCGGCACCGGCAACATCGGCAAAGGTTATTTTAGGGCCGTTTGAAGGCTGAGTCCTTGCATTTGCCTTTGAGAACTGCGACAACTTTCCGCCGCCGCTCGCCTGACGCATTATGACGAATGTAAATCCTATCATCAGCGCAACCATCAGCAGATAAGGCAGGAAGCTCAGCAGGAACGAGTTGTCTGAAACGGGATAGAAGTCCTCGACAAGCTGACTGTCGGGATTCTTTTCGTTGTATGCCTTTCTGTAGCCCTGCGTATCCTGTAAGAACAGGCTTACGTTCGGTACGGAATACTTATACTTCTTTGTGTTGTCGCTTTTCAGGGTGTATTGTAATTCGCCCGAACCGAGATCAAGCGTGTAGCCCGATACGTTGTAGTTGTCAAATTCGCTTATCACCTTTGAGTATGTTGTATGCTCGCCGGGAGTTGCACTCATCTGAAGCATTGTTACCATACCGATAACAAGCAGAACGATAACTGCAAGGTAAATGAAAATGCCTTTGAATTTGTTGTTCTGATTCATCAGTTTCCCTTTCTGTCGGTCGTATCTGCATAGCATCCGACCGCCTCTACGGTTATATTTTTACAGCCTCGACGTTGCTTTCAACGTGCCTCGACCTTAAGCTCACCTATGTAAGGAAGATTCCTGTAAAGCTGGGCGTAGTCAAGTCCGTATCCTACTACGAACACATTGTCAACGTCAAAGCCGATATAATCAGCCTTGATCACTTCTGATTTTCTGACTTTCTTGTTGAGCAGAGTGCATACCTTTATCGACGCAGGCTCTCTTTCAAGAAAAAGATCCTTTACGAATTTCAGCGTTTTTCCGCTGTCGAGAATATCCTCGACAAGAATAACGTGTTTGCCCTTTATATCTGCCGAAATATCCTTAGTCAGTCTGAGCTCTCCGGATGTGGTGCCGTTTCCGTAAGACTGAACCGTTACGAAATCCAGCTTTGTATAAAGATCGACATTCTTCAGCACATCCGACAGGAACATAAACGAGCCTTTCAGTATGCCTATCACGGTTACTTCTTCGCCCTTATAGTCCTGTGTTATCTGTCTGCCTATTTCCTCAGCTCTTTTTACAAGCTCCTCGCTCGTAAAAAGCACTCTTTCAATGTCATCATGTATGTTTTTCACTACTAATTCTCTCCGTAATCACGTTTTATTAAATAATACATCGCTTATGTTAAATAAATGTTAAGCGATGAAAACAAAACGGCAATACAGCCATTATAGCACGATTATGCCGAAAAAGCAACGGCGATAATCATTTTTAAGCTGTTTATCACATTAATTTCGTCTGAATTTCTCACGGTCTGTTACAACAAACAGCTTTTTCTTTCTTATCTGAACAAATCTGAACTGGCACGGGTTTATCTTTCCCTGTCCGGCTCTTATAATTCCTACGCAGCTTTCAACCGCTTTCATATTCGGCGGTATATCGTTATCTTTGAAAATCATCGTAACGATACGGCGAAGTATACAATCATCGGCGGTGCGCAGTATACCGACATCATATTTATCATCGGCGGTGCGTGCCTTTTCCATAAGCTCCGATGCGATTTTGTCAAGATACCTGTCATCGTCCGACACAGACTGCGACAGCCTGCTTATCGCACCGAAAAGCGAGGGGTTTATCTCCTTCAGCAAAGGCACGACCTTATGCCTTATCCTGTTTCTTGTGTAATCATCGGACAAATTGGTGCTGTCTGTGACATAATCAAGACAGTTTTCGCTGCAATAAAGCTCTATATCCTCACGGGTATTGTATAACAGCGGACGGATTATATTGTCACGCTTTGCGGGAATTCCGCATATACCCGAGAGTGCAGTGCCTCTGACCATATTTATGAGAATGGTTTCGCAGTTATCCGACGCTGTGTGGGCGGTCGCTATCAGCCTGTCCTTGCTTATGCTCTCGAAGAATTCATATCTTAACCGCCTTGCACATTCCTCAAGGCTGTCGTGCTTTTGCCGTAAATCATTTACCTTTATGCTTGCAGTGTACAGCGGAATGTCAAGGAATCTGCACATCCTGCGGACAAACCGCTCATCGCTGTCGCTTTCCTCTCCACGCAGATTATGATTTACATGGCAGGCGGCAAGCGAAAAGCCGAGCTCGTCTTTCAGCGAATATAAGACATACAGCAAGGCGACGCTGTCTGCGCCGCCGCTTACCGCCGCAATTACAGTATCGCCCTTATTTATCATCGAATACCGTTCTATAGTATTTTTAACGGAATTTTTTAAATTACTGCTCGGCATGGACATACTCCACATCTGTAAATCTCGTGTACTGACCGTCCCATATCATGTTTATATCGTTGGTTTCACCGTGTCGGTTCTTAGCAACGATACACTTGCAGGCTCTCTGATCCTCTGCCTCTTTGTTATAATAGCTGTCACGGTACAGGAACAGAACTATATCTGCGTCCTGCTCGATAGAACCCGAATCACGAAGGTCTGACAGCATAGGACGTTTATCATCCTTTTTTTCGGCGGAACGTGCAAGCTGTGACAGTACGATTATCGGAACATTAAGCTCCTTTGCCATTATCTTGAGGTTTCGTGTCATTTCCGAAATTTCGTTTACACGGTTAAGATCCCTTCTGCCCGAAGAAATAAGCTGAAGATAGTCTATTACTATCAGCCCGAGATTATCGACACGGCGCAGCTTTGCCTTCATTTCATTGACCGTTATCGCTGAGCTGTCGTCTATGTAGATATTCATATTCGACAGTACGAATGCGGCATCGGCAAGATTTCTCCACTGTGCAGGGTCAAATCTGCCCGTTGACATAAGCTCGCTTGAAATTCTTCCCTCAGAGGACAGCATACGCTTTACAAGCTGTTCCTTCGACATTTCGAGGTTGAATACGCATATTGATTTTTCGGGATGATATTTTGCGACATTTGTCGCCATATTCATAGCGAATGACGTTTTACCCATACCGGGACGTGCCGCAACTATCAAAAGATCCGACTTATTCAGTCCGTGTATGTACTTGTCAAGCGAGGGGAAGCCCGATTTCAGTCCCTGTATACCCTGCTTGTCGGGGTTTGCGCAAAGCTCGGAAAGCTCGTTGAGAATGCCGACAATGACAGCGTTCAGCCTTGTAAGACCTTTTACCTGGTTCTCGTTTCTTATGTCGTATATTCTTTTTTCGGCAAGCTCAAGCAGAGCGGCAGTGTCCGTCTGTCCTTCGTTTGCGTTTTCAAGAATATCGCCTGCTATGCTTATAAGAAGCCGTCTTGTGTACTTATCCTCGACTATTTCTATATATCTGTCAACGCTTGAGATGCTGGGGACGGTTTCCATCAGTTTTACAAGATAGTTTCTGCCTTCCTCCTGCGACTCGAAAACATTGTTCTTCATGCAGTTTTCAAGCACGGTAACAACATCAATATTGTCGCTTGCCGCAAACATCTGCATCATAACAGTGTATATATCTGTGTGGACTTTTACATAGAAATGCTCCGGGTGCAGTTTTGCCGACGCTTTCGGCATATTTGCGTTTCCGTCAAGCAGTATAGCACCCAGTACGGACTGCTCTGCGTCAAGGCTGTACGGAAGATTTACCCCCGCAAGCTCCATCTCAGCCATTATTCTTCCTCAACCTTTACACTGAACTGTGCAACGATGCCTGTAAACAGCCTTGCCTCTGCAGTGAATGTACCGAATGATTTTATATCGCTTTTTGTAACGATTTTTCTCTTATCAACATCAAAGCCGAAATCACGCTTTATAAGTGCGCTTATATCCTTGCCAGTAACAGAGCCGAACAGCTTTCCGCCCTGACCTGCTTTTGCCTTGAATGTAAGCACCTTGCCGTCGATAGTATCCTTTATCTTCTTTGCGTTGGCCGCTTCAACATCCAGCTTGTGCTGTGCGGACGCCTTCTGTCCTTCAAGGTGGTTAAGGTTCTCGTTTGTAGCCTCAACCGCAAGACCCTTCTTTATAAGGCAGTTTCTCGCATAAGCGTCCTTAACTTCCTTTACCTCGCCCTTCTTGCCTGAGCCTGCCACATCCTGTGTGAAAATTACCTTCATTTTATATCGTCCTTTCTTTAACTGCGCTGTGCAGTCTTATTATCGTTTGAGTTTACCTTTATAAGACTTAAATAGTAGTCATCAATCGACTTCTTGAGAGTATCAAGCACTTCGTTTACCGTAACGTCCTTTAGCTGAGCACCTGCCATAGTCTGATGACCGCCGCCGCCAAGAGCCTCCATTATAAGCTGGACGTTTAAGTTGCCCATACTTCTTGCGCTTATTGATATTTCGTTGCTCATCGTTTTGAACAATACAAACGATGCGTCAACATTCTTGATAGTCAGCAGTTCGTCTGCCGCCTGAGGAGCGACTATCCTAAGATCGTCCGCATAGAAGTCACACGGCGCTATCGCACACTTGCGGTAAATTTCCGCCTCTGCGACTATCTGCGTTTTTCTCTTGTAGCTGTCTATAGAGCTTGAGAACATCTTCTTTACGGTTATAGTATCCGCACCCATCTTACGCAGTACAGCCGCCGCTTCAAATGTTCTTACGCCCGTTTTCATAACGAAATTCTTTGTATCAAGCATAATGCCTGCAAGCAGACACTCCGCCTGCACCGCTCTGAGCTTTCCTGCCTCACCGAAATACTGTATAAGCTCCGTCACCATTTCTGATGCGGAGGAGGCGTAAGGCTCGTGGTGGAATATGACCGCATTGTCTATGTAGTTTACCATCTTCCTGTGGTGGTCGATGACAACTACCTTCTTTGCCTTTTCGTAAAGCTCCTTGCTTTCTATTATAAGCGGATTATGCGTATCGCAGATAATCAGCAGTGAATTGTCCGTCGACTCCTCCATAGCGTCCGCAGGCTCTGTGAACAGCGGTTCTTCTCCGTCAACGTGGGGGAATCTGTCTATCAGGACTTTTGCAAGCGAGGTGCTGTAGTCGCATACCGCCCAGGCGCTCTTGCCGAGATTCCTTATGGCGCAGGTAAGGCCTACAGATGAGCCTACACTGTCAAGGTCGCTGTACTTATGACCCATTATGAATATCTTGTCTGCATTGTCAACAAGCTCAAGCAGTGAGTTTGCGATGATTCGTGTCTTGACCTTCGTGTGACGCTCAACGCCCTTTGAAACACCGCCGTAGAACTCAAAGCCGTTGTCTGTCTTTACAGCCGCCTGATCGCCGCCTCGTCCGAGTGCCATTTCAAGCGCCTGACGAGCGAACTGTTCGCTTTCTTTCAGCGTTTTACCTGTTCTGCCGATACCTATCGACATTGTTACGTTAAGGCGGTCATTCACGAAAATTTCTCTTGCTTTATCGAGGATTTCGACCTTGTTACGCAGGATTTCCTGCAGGTGTCTTTCTTCTATTACGGCTATAAATCTGTCGGACGCATTCTTTCTGAGTACGCCTGTCGTCTGTCCCGCAAAATCTTCGAGCAGCTTGTCTATCTGTACCGAAACGTGAGCCTTTTCACTTTCAAGGCAACCGCTTATAAGCTCCTCGTAGCCGTCTACCATAAACAGTATGACAACGGGCTGTGACAGCTTTTTCTCTGTTTCAAGAGCAGTTATGTCGGTTATGTTCTTGAAGAATAACAGCGTCAGCTCCTTTGCTTCGTCCTCATCGGGTATTCTTGCAAAAACCTTATATACGCTGTCATTATATCTGACGGTTATTCCGTCATCGGTGAAGAAATCGGCAGGCGGAATATCGGTTATATTCGACAGCTCCATACCGTATTCGCAACAGTCGGGAAATTCTTCTGTGAATTTTCCGTTTGTCCAGACTATTCTTCCGGCACTGTCGATTATAACGGCGGACATAGGAAAGCTAAGCACGGACATATGCATCTTCGATTCAAGCTCATCGTCTATTCGTGCATAATACTGGAATGTTTTTCTTGTGACCTGTATCAGTTTTCCTATCGCAAAACCGCCTATAAGCACGACAAAAGGCGCAGACACCCAGAATATATTGATGTCCTTCGTGTAAATATATCCCTGGATTATTACCAGTGCGACAACCAGTGCGGAAACCGATATTACAAGTCCGCCGTCACGATAAAAATTCTTCACCTTTTGCGCCTCCTTTGTATTCCGTTATTTTACACTTCCATTATGATAGGCAGTATCATAGGACTTCTCTTGGTTCTCTGGAATATGAAGTTGCCAAGCTCATCCCTTACGTTAGACTTTATATTGCCCCATTCTCTGATGTTCCTGTCTGCGCAGGTCTGGAGCGTTTTCTTGACAAGCTGTTTAGCGTCGTCCATAAGCTCCTCGGATTCCCTTACATATACAAATCCTCTTGATACAATATCGGGGCCTGCCGCTACCATACCTGTTTCACGGTTGATAGTGGTCACAACTACGATAAGACCGTCCTCGGACAGATGCTTTCTGTCACGCAGTACGACCGAGCCGACATCTCCCACTCCGAGTCCGTCGACAAGCACCTTTCCTGCAGGCACCTGACCTACTACCTTCATTTCAACGCTGTCGGTTTCGACTACCTGACCGATATTCAGAAGGAATATGTTTTCCTCGGGTATGCCCATCTTTATTGCAAGACCCTCATGCTTTTTCATATGCTTGTATTCGCCGTGTATCGGTATAAAGAATTTCGGCTTTGTCAGTGCAAGCATCATTTTAAGCTCGTCCTGGCAGGCGTGACCCGAAACGTGTACCTCGTACATAGCCTCGTATACTACCTCTGCACCCTGCTTCATAAGCTCGTTTACGAGCTTTCCGACAAACTTCTCGTTGCCGGGTATCGGAGTAGCCGAAATAATGATAAGATCGCTCGGTGTTATAGATACCTGTCTGTGATCTCCCGATGACATTCTCGAAAGTGCGGAAAGCGGTTCGCCTTGGCTTCCCGTTGTGATAATTACCATTTTTTCGGGAGGATATTTGTTGACATCTTCTATATCGACAAGCATACCCTGAGGTACTTTTATATAATTGAGTTCAATTGCGGTAGTAAGCACATTGAGCATACTTCTGCCCGAAACGGCGACCTTTCTGCCCCAGCTTTCCGCATTGTTTATAATCTGCTGTATTCTGTGAATGTTTGAGGAGAATGTAGCGACAATTATTCTCTTGCCCTCTGCTCCTGCAAAAAGGCTCTTGAAGCTCTCTCCGACCTTTCTTTCTGTAGCCGTATAGCCCGGACGCTCTGCGTTCGTGCTTTCCGAAAGCAATGCGAGAACACCCTTGTTTCCAAGCTCACCGAATCTTGCAAGGTCTATTATACCGCCCTCGATAGGTGTATAGTCAACCTTGAAGTCGCCTGTATGCACTATCACGCCTGCAGGCGTATGCACTGCCATTGCACAGGCATCGGGGATTGAGTGGTTCACTCTGATAAATTCAACGCTCATACAGCCCATTCTGACATTCTGACGGGGTACGACCACGTTCAGCGAACACTGCGACAGTATGCCGTGCTCACGGAGCTTTCCCTCGACAAGTCCGAGCGTCAGCCTTGTGCCGTATACGGGTACGTTTATCTTCTTAAGGAAGTAGGGGAGTGCGCCTATATGATCCTCGTGACCGTGCGTCAGCACAATGCCCCTTATCTTCTCTCTGTTCTTTTCAAGATAGGTGAAGTCGGGGATAACAAGGTCAACACCGAGCATATCATCATCAGGGAAGGCAAGTCCGCAATCTATGATGAATATATCGTTACAGCACTCGTAGACGTAGATGTTCTTGCCTATCTCGTTTACGCCGCCGAGCGACATAATCCTTACGGGCGTTTTTCTGCCGCTTTTCTTTTCGTCCTCCGCAAAGAAAGACGGGTACTCCTGCTTTCTCGGTTCCTGCTTGTTCTTGCTATAATGCGGCTTGTTGTCTGTAAGAACAGGCTTTTTGTCATTTCTGCCGTCTGCTGATATGCTTTTCTTTTCGCTGCTTTTATTGTCGGTCAGCACCGGCTTTTTGTTCTGATTTCTGTTGTCGGTAAGCACCGGCTTTTTGCTTTCAGATGCTCTTCTGTCAGTCAGCACAGGCTTTTTGCCCTGCTGTCTGTTGTCGGTCAGAACTGTTTTATTTGCAGGCTTTGCATTTAAAATCCCTGTAAGCGATTCGCTTGCGGAAGCGTCCTTAGGGGCGTTCCTGTCGGTCAGCTTGAACTGCTTTGCAAAAGGATTCTTTCTTCTTTTCGAATAAGGCTTTGTAGCCTTCGGCTTTATGTTTTCAGTCGCCGTCAGTAAGTTTTTTGAGTCAATAATTCCCATTCAATATACCATCCTTCCGAATAGCCGACAGGTGTTGTCTTTTTATCTTTATGTATGACATACAGCCATTGTCGGCGGTTCTGTACGGAAAAGCGGCGGTATATAATTTCGTCCACAGCTTTTACGGCAAAAAGCCAAACCCGCTTGTACGCTCCTGCAAAAAGACACACCTCTCCCTGCAAAAGCCAAAGCGAAGCTAAGCCTGTATCAGCGATACAGCCATTCCTGCCGTAAGCGGCATTGTCAATATGTCGTCCTGAGTACAATAAACGTGCTGCTCTTACCGTAACTGAACGTTTACCTTGTAAGTACCGTATTCGTGCTATCGAAATTTTATGCTGAAGTAAAAGGAAAATATATAATTTCTTAAAGCCGCTTTTCCGTTATTCTTTTGTTTTTATAATTTACTTAAAATAAATCCGTTATTCATTCCGCTTAAAATCATTTGCCGAGCCTGCATGGAAAACCTGTCACGCTGTCACCGTGAAAAAAGCGGAAAGCGGTTACTGCCACATTCAACATATATTTTACAACATAAAAACGATATTGTCAAGAATAATAAGTACGCCGAAACGGTCGTATTTTGCTTTATAAAGCCGAAAAAGCGGAAAATAATTTTGCTTTTCCGCTTTTTTGACGCTTTGCTTATCATCACTCTTTCGCTTTCTGCGGCATATATTGAAGCAGTGAATATACGGAAACGAGGGACTGATTATGTATTTTATTGTTTTACGCTCGGCTACAGCCGCCGAAAAAGCAAGAAAAATCCTCAGTGGCTATAAAATATCATCTACAACGGGAAAAATCACCACTTCAAAGGGCTGCAGGTTCGGAATTTACACGGAACACGATCCCGACAAGACCTGCCGTCTGCTGTCGCTCGGCGGTCTTAACTGTATGGAGATCAGAAACGGCGGTGATGCCGGATGATATATCTTGACAATGCCGCCACCACCTATCCAAAGCCCGTTTCGGTGCTTCATTCGGCGGAAAAGGCACTGTACGACTACGGGGCAAATCCCGGAAGGTCGGGTCACAGGCTTTCGCTCGAAACCTCACGGCAGGTGTTTTATGCAAGGGAGAAATGTGCGGAATTTTTCGGCGGTGAAACCGAAAATACGGTTTTCACGCTCAACTGTACCCATGCCATAAATTTTGCGCTCAAGGGCGTTTGCAATGCAAAAGGGCATTGCCATGTGATAACGTCCGACCTTGAACATAATTCGGTAATAAGGCCGCTTCACGCACTGTATAAACAAAAACGGATAAATTACAGCATAGCCGACAGCGGCGGCAGTGACGATGAACTGATGTCGTCTGTGGAAAAGCAGATCCGCCGTGACACTGCTGTGGTCATTATGACCGCAGGGTGTAACGTAAACGGCAGAGTGACACCGCTTGCAAGAATTGCGGAGCTTTGCAGGAAGCACAATATATGTCTAATAGCCGATTGTGCTCAGGCGGCAGGCGTTATACCGCTTAATCTGACGGACGGTATCAATATTATATGCGCACCCGGTCATAAGGGGCTTTACGGACCTATGGGTACGGGAGTGCTTGTGACTGACGGAAAATATCCGCTCAGCACGCTTATAGAGGGCGGAACGGGCAGTGCGAGCGGAGAGATCGACCAGCCCGACTTTCTGCCCGACAGCTTTGAAAGCGGAACGATAAATACTCCCGGTGCTATCGCACTCGGCAGGGGAGTGGAATTTGTAAATTCAAAAGGCATCGACAGGATTTACGCTCACGAAATGTCGCTGTGCGATTTATTTATAAAGCGTGTTGAAAATATTGAAAAAATCAGGGTCTACCGCCCGGAAAAGGTAAAATCTCTCCCTGTGGTATCTTTTACAGCGGGCGATGAAAACAGCTCGGTCACAGCCGATATGTTGTCGAAAAACGGGTTTTATCTGCGTGGTGGTCTTCACTGCAACTTCCTTGCCCACAAAAAGCAGGGTACGCTTGAAACGGGGACGGTACGGCTTGCGCCGTCGGTGTTCAATACACGTTCGGATATTATAAAGCTGACGGAATTGCTTTATAAGAAGTATTCATAAAAATTACAGCCCGCAGCGGTATGACCGTTACGGGCTGTGGTTATATAGAATTACTTCAGAAGAGCTATCGTGTCTTCTGCTATCTGTTCGGGAGTCAGATGCGCCTTATGCATAAGCTCGTTTACATCGTATCTGTCGTAGAACTTCTTTTCAAGACCGAAGCACAGTGTTTTAACATCGCTGCTGCCGTAGAAACGTGCTATCTTTTCACCAAAACCGCCCTCAAGAATTCCGTCCTCAAGAGTTATCACAACATCGTGGTTTTTCTTGAGGTCTTCAAGCATATCCTTGTCAATGCCCGTGATATAGTGAGGATTGATAAGCGTTGGAGCTGTGCCTGTCTTTTCTTCGATTAGCTTTGCCGCTTTCTCACCGAGCTGATAGAATGTGCCGAGCGCTATCACTGCTATCCTTGAGCCGCTTTTTGTAATCTCGTACTTGTTTATATCCGACCAGTCGCTTTTAACTTCCTTGCCGTCCGAAATCACCGCACCGCCGGGTACACGCACAGCAACGGGATACTTGTTTTGTTCGATCGCCCAGTCAAGCATAGAAAGATATTCTTCCTTTGTTGCGGGAGCAAGATAAACAAGATTCGGAATGTTGGAGAGCATAGGAATGTCATAGAGTCCGAGATGGGTAACATCGCTCATACCGTAGACAGAGCCTGCGAATACGCTTATCGCAACGGGGCTGTTGTTTATACATATATCCTGCGAGATCTGGTCATAGGTACGCTGGATAAATGTGCTGTATACTGTGTACAAAGGCTTACCGCCGCCTGCTGCGATTCCGGACGCCATAGCCGCCGCATTTTCTTCCGCAATTCCTACATCTATAAACTGTCTGCCTGCCTCATCTCTTCTGCCTTTCCAGAAGCCGCCTACTGTGGGAGTACCGGAGGTCAGAACGCATACGCTTTCGTCCTTCTTCATTTTTTCAAGAAGCATCTTAGCTGTAAGGTCGCCGTAATCCTCGCCGTCATAATTGTACTTTGCCTTGCCTGTTTCAACGTCAAACGGCATATGCCAGTGCCAGTCCTCCTTGTTTTCTTCTGCAAAAGACAGACCCTTTCCCTTTTCGGTAACTATATGCACTGCGACAGGACGCTTGCTGTCCTTTACCTTACTGAAAGCGGCGATAAGACTTTCAATATCGTTGCCTTCCTTTACGAACATATAGTCAAGACCCATAGCTGTGAACAGGTTTGTATCGGCTTTTCCGTTGCCATCACGCAGAGCCTTGAGATTTTTGTACATACCGCCGTGGTTTTCAGCGATAGACATATCGTTATCGTTTATAATAATGATAAGATTTCCGTCAAATTCGCCGGCGTAGTCGATAGCCTCAAGAGCTTCGCCGCCGCTGAGCGAACCGTCGCCTATTACCGCAATAACGTTTCCGCTTTCGTGCTTTAAATCCCTTGCCTTTGCAAGACCGAGTGCCAGGCTTACAGAAGTTGAGGTGTGACCGATGACGAAAAAGTCGTGTTCGCTTTCGGCGGGATTCGAGTAGCCCGAAATATCGTCAAAATGCTCTTCGTAAAGGAATCCGTCCTTTCTGCCTGTGAGCATCTTGTGGCAGTATGTCTGGTGAGATACATCGAATACTATTTTGTCTACAGGCGAATCAAATACATAGTGCAGAGCGACCGTTGCCTCCGCAAAACCGAGATTGGGACCGCAGTGGCCTCCGTGACGGCTGAGCTTGAATATAAGTGCGTCACGCATTTCCTGCGTCAGCTTTTTCATTTCGTCAACGCTCAGCTTCTTTATATCCGACGGTGAATTGATTTTTTCAAGATACATTGTTATTCTCCTTTTTAGTATGTGCCTGCCGCTATAAGACGGACGGCACGTTGCTTTCCTGTTACAACCGTATTGTATCACATGGAGTTAACTCCAAGTCAAGAGGTTTTGAAAAAAATTTTCGGAAAAATACGCAATACTGTTTTTTCAACAATATATGCAAAAATTGTAACCAAATTGTAACCATTTATTAGTTGATTTTTCAAAATTAGAATGTTATACTTGAGTAAACAGTTATTTATATTAAAAATCCGAAAAATCATAAAATCAATAATAAAAAGGTAAAAGCCATGACATCTTTATCTTCATCAGCATCAACATCAGCTAAAACGGTCAATAACAACGCTCAAAAAAATATTTCTGTTTCTGTCTGTGAAAAAAACGCCTTTACGGCTGTAAACGGGCATAAAAAGCGAAAACAAGGACGGTTGCGGAATTTCTGCATAGTTTTTCTTTCGGTCGTGATAGCCTTTTGTACGGGGATAATGCTTTTCTGCGGTTATGCTATGACACAAATGAATCAAAACAGACCTAACAGACCTTCTACCGAAGCACAGCCGTCTTTGACAGTCACAAAAATAAAGCCTGTACCGAGAATCATATCCGTATCGGTAGCGGAAGAACTGAATGCAGACTTCACACGCAATGTAGCAATAGAATGCAGAAACGAGGACGGTACAACGGACGGGTTGTATTATTCATATAACGGCGATAGCAAAAGGAAAAGGCTTGAAGGCGGAAAAGCGGTATTATCTCTGCCAAAAGGAAGCTACATTATAACCGTGACCAACGACAGCGGAAAAGCCGTGCAGAGTGATGAGTTTACGATAAACGTTGATGCGGTAACCAAAATCACAATAGACAAAACCGATACATATATGAATGTTGGAATGACAGGCACGCTTACAACCGCTTTTGAAACTATCGGTAATCCCACGGACAGCGAAAAGTCGGTAAAGTGGAACAGCTCCGCACCGAAAACGGTCAGCGTTAAGGACGGTGTGATTACGGCGTTGAAAGCGGGTACGGCGACAATAACAGCAAGCGTATCGGACAGCATTTCAGACAGTATAGAAATAACGGTCACGGATTTACTCAGAGCGCCGAAGATTACTGCAACAAAGCCGCTTCTTCAGCCCGGTCAATACAGTGAGGCGGAGGGAAGTATGATTGACGCTGTGCTTGAGAGCCGTGTAAATACCGCAGGCTACGGAACAAGAGCGGGCGTAGTTGCGGCGGCAAGGTTTATTCCGCTTGAATTCAATTACAAGATACCGTATTTCTATGAAAACGGCAGGCTTGATCCACAGCCCGAAAGGCCGTATTGTGACGGCGAGGGCAGATTCTATCACAAGGGACTTTATCTTACCCACAGCAAGTTTGACATTCTTGATAAGAAAGGCATATTATTCGGTCCTGCAACGTGGGGCGAACCGCTCACAAACTGGGAGGACGCATTCGGACTTATTCCCGGTGCGAAATATGCAAACGGCATGACCTGTTCGGGATTTGTTTCGTGGTGCCTGTATAACGGCGGTGTACCGCTGGGCGATGTCGGCGCAGGGGATACTCCCGGCTATGACGATGAATATTCCGATTTCGGCGAGCGTGTATGGCTTGACGAGGAGGTAATGCGAAGCGGAATATTGCAGGTGGGCGATCTTATCGGCTGTGACGGTCACATTGCGATAATCGCCGGCTTTGACGAGAATAATATCTATATTGCGGAGGCTCTCGGAAAAGGTATTGTGATGGAGGTGCGTGAACGCTACCGTGAGGTGTGGCAGTGCGGCGATTATACATACGCTATGCTTATGGGAGATATTTATGCGAAGCATAACGGCGAAGGAAACGTAACTGAAATGTGGAAGGATTATTCCGCCGAAAATAATCAATAAATAAAAACATTGATGCCCGGCCTTTTACAGCCGGGCATCAATGCTTTGGGGAAATATATGAAAACGAAGATAGCAACATTTATAGGGCTTTTCCTCACCCTGTATCTGTATTATATTCGACATTTGTTAACTGAATTTAAATTCTGCGGATTATTTTTAATATTTTCTTCCCGTTCGTCTATTGACAGTGTTGCTTCTTTATAGTATCATAGTCAGAGAATGTAAACGCTCACACGAAAGGAAAACATCTATGATAAATACGATAGACATCAGCGGAAAGTGGGAGCTTTTCATAAGCGAAAATAACCGTACCTCGCTTCCGGATAATTACAACGACAGCATAATTCTTCCCGATACTTTGTCAGATGCCGCAAAGGTGGCTGAGAACAAGAACAGGGACGAAGGATACCTTACCGATAAATACACATTCACTGGATATGCGTGGTTCAGACGTTCGTGTACCCTTGAAAGCGATATGACGGGCTTGGTGTCGATACTCACACTTGAACGCACAAGAGTAAGCACGCTGTATATTGACGGTGCGGAAGTAGGTACCTGCGACAGCCTTTGCAGTACGCACCGCTATGATATTTCTTCATATATGACCGCAGGCACGCACGAAATAGTTATCCGTGTGGCGAATGTCGGTTATAAGACGGGCGGAGGTCATATGACAAGTCCCGATACCCAGACAAACTGGCTGGGCATTGTAGGAAAGATGAATATTGAAATATATCCCAAGAGCTACATTTCTGATGTAAGAGTGATTGCGTCTGCTGACGGAAGTTTATCGGTAAGAGGTACGGTCAACGGTGCGGACAACGCCGTTGTTACTGCGACTGTTACCGCTCCCGACGGAATCCGTGTGCTTAAGGCAAATATCATAGCTGACGGAGATACATTTGAAGCGGAGTTCAGGCTTGAAAACGCTCAGCTGTGGGATGAATTTGAACGCAATATCTACAGTCTTGAATTACGTTGCGGTGAAGATATATTCAATACTTCGTTTGGCTTTGTGACATTCTCGAGTAATGACAGGAAACTGCTCGTAAACGGCAGTGAGGCATTTCTCAGAGGAAAGCACGACGGAATGATTTTTCCTCTTACCGCTTATGCTCCCTGTGATGTTAACGATTGGAAAGAGCGTCTTAAAATCGCCAAAAGCTACGGTATAAACCATTACCGTTTCCACACCTGCTGTCCTCCAGATGCCGCATTTACCGCCGCAGATGAGCTTGGTATCTATATGGAGCCGGAGCTTCCTTTCTGGGGAACGATCGCCGCTAAGGGCGAGGACGGTTATAACGAGGAAGAACAGGACTACCTTATAAACGAGGGTATCCGTATTATAAAAGATTTTTCCCACCACCCTTCATTTGTTATGATGTCGCTCGGAAACGAGCTTTGGGGCAACCGTGAAAGGCTCGGAGAGATAATCGACATTCTCCGCCGTGAAAATCATTCAATCTTCTTTACAAGCGGCTCAAACAACTTCCAGTTCTGGCCTGCCGAAATTCCGCAGGAGGATTTTTTCGCAGGAGTAAGACTTTCCCGTGACAGACTTTTCAGAGGCTCTTATGCTATGTGTGACGCACCTCTCGGTCATATCCAGACGGACAAGCCGAATGCCGCTTACGATTATGATGCGATAATCAGAGGCGAAAACGGCTCGGAGAACGAGGGCGGAGATACGATACAGATTCAGTACGGCACAGGGGTAAAGACGGTAAAGCTGAGCGCCGCAGACGGCAGTTATATTCCGCACAAGCCGGTAATATCTCACGAGGTCGGACAGTATGATTATTTCCCCGACTTTGACGAGATGAAAATGTACACAGGTCCTCTCGTTCCTCGCTATCTCGATATTTTCAGAGAAAGGCTTGAAGAAAAGGGACTTTACACGCAGTGGAGAGATTTCTTCGAGGCGGTCGGCGCACATTGTACTCAGTGCTATAAGGACGAGATTGAAACAGCTCTGCGTTCTTCCGAACTCAGCGGATTCCAGCTTCTCGATCTGCAGGATTTCAACGGACAGGGAGTTTCGCTTGTCGGCGTGCTTAATGCCTTTATGCAATCGAAGGGCTTTATAACACCTGAGGGCTGGAGAGGCTTCTGCGACAGTAATGTACTGCTTGCAAAGACGGAAAAGTATGTTTTCGGTGCGGAAGAAAAACCGTCAGTAGAGATTCTTCTTTCGTCATACGGTAAAGGTAAGATAAAGAGCGGAGCGGTGCAGTATTCGCTCATAAGCGATGAGCTTGATATAAACGGCAGTGTTGAGTTTACCTCATCGGATGCACGCCTTACCTCTGTCGGCACATTCGTTCCCGACTTCAGCGGTATCACAAAACCGCAGAAAGCAGTCCTTACACTTGCTATGGGCGAACTGCACAACAGCTATGTATTCTGGCTTTATCCGCAGACAGATGTTGAAATTACCGAAAACGGAATAAAGACAGCCGATGACGAGCTGATTTTTACAGACAGCGTTGAAAAGGCAAAAGTGCTTATAGCAAGCGGCAAAAAGGCTATGGTGATAACCGACGGCAGTAATGCTATAGAAAACGCATACTGTGCGGATTTCTGGAACTATCATATGTTCCGTGTCATTTCGGAGAGTATGAACAAGCCTGTAGCACCCGGTACGATGGGACTTCTTATAGACAAGAACGATAAGCTGCTGAGCGCTTTCCCGTGTGAAAAGTTTACCACGCCGCAGTGGTATGAGGCGGTAACGCACAGCAAGGCGGATATTCTTGACGATACACCCGATGTTACTCCGATAGTTCGGGTTGTGGACAACACCGAGCGTTGCCACCGACTCGGAATGCTCTATAAGAAGAACGGTATTCTTCATTGCAGTATAAGACTTTGGGAAGCGGCAGACGTTCCCGAAATAAAACAGCTTGCAAAGAGCATTACGGAAAATTTCTGAATAGCAAGACCGCCCTGTGTATAAAAACGCAGGGCGGTCTCAGACTGTCGATAAACCTCTTGATTATATAAAAATGGGGTCGCAGGGGCGTAGC
>ERZ1673722.356-NODE-356-length-62546-cov-20.279768_pt1 | contig 62546 bp, 57 predicted proteins | sample MGYA00580222_ERZ1673722 | MGnify/ENA primary metagenome ERZ1673722 (study PRJEB41218, sample SAMN15661750) | gut metagenome | host: Homo sapiens | place: Canada: London | collected 2015-08-20/2019-03-30 | study: EMG produced TPA metagenomics assembly of... | reverse complement strand
ATCCATCTTTGGAAGAAAAAGCTGCAAATTTATTATATTTCATGATAAAAGATCACCCTTATGCGGATGGCTGTAAGCGAATCGCGGCGTCTTTATTTTTGGAATTTTTGGATAGAAATAATTTTTTGTATAAAAATGGAGAAAAAAGAATAAGTGACGGTGCATTGGTGGCAATAACATTGATGATTGCTGAATCAGATCCTGTGGAAAAAGATATCATGGTTAATTTGGTTATAAATTTATTAACATTATAAATTCGGGAGATATTAGTAAAGAGGGATACATGGAATATCGAAGCATGCAATCTGGATTTGTTGCGTAGGTTAGTAAGAAAATTAGAAAAAGAAAATATAGAATATGATCCTGAATAGGGTGACAGAATCATCAAACGTTATATTACAAGAGATATGTTATTGAAGATAACCTGAATGCCATTGTGTGTTCAGTGGTAAGACAGCTGCTTGATATGACGGATTCTTTCAAGAAGAAACTGGACAAGCAGAGTCGCATCAGCAGACAGGACAATATGCTTCTGGCAGAGAAGCTTGCTGGACTACAGCAGACATTGAGTGTGATGAAGAAGTATTCTGATGCAGAGAAACTGACACAGAAAATAGTGCAGGAACTGATTGATAAGATTATTGTTATGGATCCGGAGCATGTGGAGATTGTCTGGAAATTTAAGGATGAGGTTAGAAATAAAATAAGAGAATTTGTAGCAATGACGTAACATCCTCGGGGCATTCTGTACAGCAAAAAGTCTCCCTGAAATATAAAAAACCCGATCCCCCGGACCAGTAAAGACAAAGCTCCGGGGGATCGGTTTACTATATCAGGGAAGCTGTTGGCTGGCTTTCTTTGCACTTTTCCGGTTCAGCCAGAGGAAGAAACCGATGTTCAGACAGATACCGACTGCTGTGGACACCGGAGCCGCAAGACCGATTTTGGTCAGGCTGGCATTCGGCTGGATACTCATATAATAGGACAGGGGAAGTCGGATCAGAAGAGTCTGGATCAATCCCTGGCACATCACCCAGAAGGTTTTGTCATTTCCGTTAAAATATCCGATCATACTGAACAGCACGGCAGTAAGCAGCGTCTCCGGGGCAAATCCTTTCAGGTAGGCGTAGGCGTTCCGGATAACGGCACTTTCGGTAGTGAAGAAACCGGAGAGAACATCGCCCTTTAACAGCACGAGAGCGAAGACAAAACAACCGAAAAACAACCCCACACCGATACCGGTAAACATGGATTGTCTGGCGCGCTTCTGATTGCCGGCACCCACATTCTGAGAAACGAAAGATGCCATGGACTGCATCAGAGAGCTTGGGATCAGCATGGCAAAGTTCACGATCTTACAGGCGACCCCGTAACCGGAGGAAGCTTCGAGTCCCAGACGGTTCACAAAGGCACACAGAGCCAGAAAAGAAAGCTGCGTCAGGCACTCCTGCAGAGCCAGAGGAAGACCGATGGTAAAGAACTTTCCACACTGATCGTTCAGACGGAAATCAGACCTGCAGATCTTAAATGGCTGTTTCTTCTTTATCAGAAGAATAACCGCACACACCACACTGACAGCTTGTGCAAAAACGGTGGCGAGGGCTGCTCCGGCAGCATCCAGATGGAGTCCGGCAACGAGGATCAGATCACCGCCGATATTGACGATACAGGCAACAAGAACAAAGAGCAGCGGTGACTTACTGTCCCCTAGACCACGGAAGATCGCAGCCATCAGATTATAGGCGACGATGAAAAAAATACCGCTTCCACAGATACGCACATAACTGGTGGTCAGATCCACAGCTTCTGCAGGGGCCTGCATAAGTACGGCGATGGGATGTGCAAAAACCACCATCAGGAGAAATAAAACAATAGAAATTGCCGCAAAAACGATAACTCCGCCACCGATCACAGAACCGATCCGTTCCGGCCTTTTTTCACCCAGATAACGGGCGATGAGAATAGTGATCGCAGTAGCAAACTGAATTACGACAAAAGTAACGAGATTTAGTACCTGGCTTCCTGTGGAAACCGCGGAAAGTCCGGAGGTGGAACCGAATCTTCCCACTACCAGTAAGTCAACGGCTCCATACGCAGCCTGTAATACCAACGCTCCCAGGATCGGAAGCATAAAGAGGGCAAGTTTTTTCAGAATACTGCCCTGTGTAAAATCATTTTTTGCATTTGTCAAGGTCAGGTCTCCTTTCACACATAATCTGATGTACCGCATCGATGGTGCGGATCGTACATTTCACATCTTCTTCCGGGATATCTTCCATAAAAGAGGTGAGAGTGGTAAAAAACTGTTCGTTGTAGATACGGGACAGTTCCCTACCGGCTTCTGTAAGAGAAAGATAGGTGATACGACCGTCTTCGGAAGAGGCAGCCTTTTTCAGATAGCCTTTGGCCTCCATCGCTTTCACCGTCCGTGTCACACCGGGTCTCGGCAGATCCAGTGCATCGCTGATATCCGATATCTTTGCCCGGACACCCTGCTTCTCCAGCATCTCAATAATATCCAGATAATGAATATACGCAGGAGTCACCCCCGCCGGCAGAGGCGGAAGCATCCCCCGGACCCGCTGCGCCAGATAACAGGCATCCATCATACGTTTCATAAGTTCAACGTTCATTGTGATACTCCTTTAATGATTACTATTGGTAATTATCAACGGTAATTATAAGAAGACAGAAAAGAAATGTCAAGAAATTATTCCAAGGTTACTGTTCACATTGCAGTTTCCGGTAAAATCAGGTAGAATAGAGCACAGGAATATAAATCATATATGGGGTAAACATGGATGAAGAAAAGAGAAAAACGAGTAGCCTATATCCTTCGGGCAGGGATGACGGTACTCACGATAATACTGATTATTTTGTTTTTCGGTATCATGTCGCTGGTCAGTGACCTCCAGGGAACGGCAAGGGTCGTAAACTACGCCGGACTGGTTCGCGGAGAAACCCAGCGGGTGATCAAACTGGAAATGTCAAAGGAGCCGGATGACGAGATGATAGCGACTGTGGAAGCGATCATCAACGGACTTCGTTTCGGAAGTGACGAACTGGATCTGGTACGGCTGGAGGATACAGAATTCCAGGGAAAAATGGATGAACTTGCAGCTTACTTTACGGAATTAAAAGAAGAAATCTCGAAAGTACGGCAAAAAGGCTATGAACAGACAGCAATAATCGGCATGAGCGAGAAGTTTTTCCAGATGTGTGATGAGGTAACCGGGGTTGCGGAACGATATTCACAAAAAAGAGCGACTGCATTGAATCATCTTGAAAAGATTGTAGTTGCAGATATTGTCTGCCTGGTACTTCTGATCGGTGTGGAACTGCTTCGGGCACTCCGCTGTGCGGCACAAAACAGGATCCTGCGAAAGAAAATCTATCTGGATGAATCCACAGGACTGCCGAACAAAAACAAATGCGAAGAGATCCTGAGCGATCCCACCCCTCTCGGAGAAGAAGAGAGTACAGCCGTCTGTGTGTTTGATCTGAATAACCTGCGGGTCATCAATAACAATCTGGGACATGACAAGGGAGACGAATATATCCGTTCCTTTGCCGAACAGCTTCGCCTCGCGGTAGATCCGGAAAACTTTGTCGGCAGGGACGGAGGAGACGAATTCATCGCGATTTTTCAAAAGACTGACCACTCGAAGATGCGGGAAACCTTAAAAAAGATCCGCACACAGATGGAAAACTACTCCGCAAAACACCCGGAGATGCCGATCAATTATGCGGCAGGGTACGCAATCTCCCTGGACTTTGCCGGTTCCACCCTCCGGGAACTGTTCCGGCTGGCGGATAAAAACATGTATGTGGACAAAAACAGGGCAAAGATCGAAGAAGCGGCACAAAAACAGCAGAAAGCCTATGAACTGCTGGAATGGATCAAAAAAGAAAAATACCATTTTTCGGACTGTCTGTACTGTGATGCCCTGATGGATCAGTATGCGATCCTGCGGTCAAGCACCGGCTACTTTCTCGCGGAAGACGGTAGTTATTCCGGGGCGGTGGAACAGATCGTGGAAGAACTGGCAACCGACCGGGTAAGAAAAGAATTCTGGGAGACCCTGCAGCTTACCTCCCTGGAACAGCAGCTGACAAAGGACAACCCTCAGCTGGAGATCCCCTATCGTTACAAAAAAGAGAATGTGGTTCACCGGGGAAGAGTGATCCTGAGATTTCTAGATGCCACAGAAAATGGAAGACTACACCATTTTATCCTGGGACAGGAGAGATTCCGGGACAGCAGGCAGAACCAGGTGGATGAAAAACAGGAACTGATCCGCTATTACGAGCAGATGAAACAGTCTATTCTGGAAAACAGCAATTATGTAGACGCATTAATGGAAACTGCGGAAGCGGTGTATACCGTAGATCTGACCAATGACTGCCTGGAAAATGCATTCTACCATGTGAAACGTGAAAGCATTATTATCAACCGGGAGATGCCATGCTCTTACGATGCCTACTGCAGAGAACGGAGTCAGAAGGTGACAGACGATACGCTGGAAAGCTACCGGATCATGGATTCCTCGGAAAAACTGCTGAAACGCTTCCGGGAAGGGGATAAACAGATCACCGTAGAGTACCGGGAAGAAAAACAGGATGGCAGGATGATCTGGCTTCAGAAGACGATCCTGATGTCTCAGGAACTGCTGTATGACCGGGAGACCGGAAAAGAACACAGTGCTGTACATGGAATTATCCTGTTTAAGAACACTTCGGAATTCCATAAAAAAGAAGAAGAGGAAAAAGAACGGCTGCAAAAAGCGGTGCAGGAGGCCGATGCAGAAAGCAAAGCCAAGACAGACTTCATGAACCGCATAAGCCATGATATCCGTACACCGATCAACGGCATCATGGGGATGCTGGAGATTCTTCGGAAAAATGCACACAACCCGGAGAAGATGGAAGAATGTATGGATAAAATACAGGTATCTGCCGATCATCTGCTGGCACTTGTCAACGATGTACTGGATATGAACAAACTGGAAACTGATCAGATCCGGGAAGAGAATGAACCGTTTGACCTTGAAGTGCTGATGCGGGAAGTGGCGGTACTGATGAATCCACTTCTGGAACAGAACCAGATTACACACCGGGTACACCGGAAAAATATACAGCACACAGCACTGAAAGGAAGCCCGTTACAGCTGCGCCAGATCATGCTGAACCTGTTCAGCAATGCGGTCAAATACAACAAACCGCAGGGATCCGTGGATACCGACGTGGAAGAATTATCCTGTGACGGAAAAACAGCCTGGTACGAATTCAGAATCGCAGATACCGGTATCGGCATGAGCGGGGACTTTGTAAAGAATCAGCTGTTTGAACCGTTCACCCAGGAACAATACGGAGCCAGAACACGCTATCAGGGAACCGGACTTGGAATGTCGATCGTCAAAGGACTGGTGGAAAAGATGGGCGGAACCATTCAGGTGGAGAGCGTCCGTGGAGAGGGAACCACATTTACCTTCCGTCTGCCGTTCACCGTCAGTGAGACAGCCGCTTCAGAAACAACCACAGTGGGAGAAGATATATCGGATCTTCTTCGTGACCGAAAGATCCTTCTGGTAGAGGATAATGAGATCAATATGGAGATCGCACAGTTCTATCTGGAAGAAGCAGGGGCAAAAGTAGAAAAAGCATGGAACGGACAGGAAGCAGTAGCTTTGTTTTCCCAAAACCCTGCCGGCAGTTTCGATGCGATCCTGATGGATGTGATGATGCCTGTGATGGACGGCATGGAAGCCACACAGCGTATCCGTGATCTGAAACGGGAGGATGCGGCATCGATTCCGATCATTGCGATGACTGCACAGACGACAGCAGACATCCGGGAAACCTGCCGCAAAGCAGGAATGGATGACTATATCGCAAAACCGATCCGTGAGGAAGAACTGGCGAAGGTGATCAGAAAATCGTGGAAAGTAAAAAAAGTGTAATGCTTTGCGTTGACAAAGAAGAGATTACTGACTAAAATAAAATCAGCGAGAAGTCGCTTCCGGGAGATACCATACCGGAGGCGATTTACTTTTCTATGATAAAAACGAGGAGTAGATGAGGGGAGGGAACCATATGGATAATCAGTTACCGGAACTCAAAGTGAATATGTTGGGAAGGTTCTCCATAACCTATGGAGAACAGCCGATAACCTTCAAGAGAAACTCGGCAACCAAAGCAGTAAAACTACTGCAGATTCTGTTACATTCCAGTCTGGTGGAGGACCGCGGGAGCACAGGAATCCCCAGAGCACAGCTGCTTGACGATCTCTTTGGAAGAGAAGAGCTGGCAAATGTGGGCAATAACCTGCGTGTGACGGTATTCCGTCTGCGCAAGATGCTGATCGAGGCGGGACTGCCGGAATATGAGTATATCGTAAAAGAAAAAGGTGTCTTTTACTGGCGCAGCCCGATGAAAGTGGATCTGGATGTGGCACGCTTTATGGAACTTGTCAGAGAAGGAGAAGAAGAAGTAGACGAAACCAGGAAGATGAATCTGTGGGAGAAGGCCTGCAGGCTGTACAAAGGAGAACTTCTTCCGATGCAGTCCGGAGAAGACTGGGTCATCATGAACAGCGTCCGTTACAAAGACAAATATTCCAAGATACTCCGCCGGCTGTGTGCCTACAGAAAAGAACAGCACGAATACGACACCATTCTGGAACTGACAGACAATGCCATCGAGATCTATCCGTTCGACGAATGGCAGTCCTTAAAAATTGATGCCCTGATGGGTATGAACCGCTACAAAGAAGCATATCAGCTGTACGATGCGACTTCAAAAATGTTCTTTGAAGAACTGGGAATCACACCATCCGAGCGCATGATGAACCAGTTCCAGGAGATGAGCGAACGGATGGGAAGAAAATACCATGCGGCAGGAGAGATCAAGGAAGACCTGAAAGAACCGGAGTACGAAGACGGTGCCTTCTACTGCAGCCTGCCAAGCTTCCGGGATAACTACCGGCTGGTGCGTCGGCTGATCGAGCGAAACGGACAGTCCGCATTCCTTATGGTATGCTCCCTGACAGACGGCAACGGCCATCCGATGGAAAACCGGGAAAAGCTGGATGTGATGTCCATGGAACTGCACCGGGCAGTAAAAAACAGTCTGCGCCGCGGAGATTCCTTTTCCAAATACAGCCCGTCTCAGTTCCTGATCCTTCTGGTCGGCACCAACCAGGAAAACTGTGACATTATCTTCCGGCGTATCGCCGCACGGTTCACACAAAAACATGGATCCTGGAACAAATATCTGGAATATTACGTATCATCCATCGCAGACGTGGAGAATCCAAATGCAAGATTAAGCTTTCAGAAAAATGAATTTCGCTGGAAATAGGCAACAGGAACAGGAGTGTGAAACATGAGTCAATTTTGGAATGGAGAAGTACTGGCAGCACCGAACCTGATCACGGTGTGTGTGGACGAAAGTCAGGCCAGCGAGATATCCGGCCGACTATATCACGGTTATTCCCAGGAGCCACAGTCCTTTGAAAATGTCGTGCAGCTGATCCGTTACATGGCAGACTTTTACGACAGCATTCGTTTTCCGGAATCCTCCGTGGTCCTTCGGGAGTTCACTTCGGAAAAGCGTGCGATGGAGGAACTACATGAAAAAAGTATGGAATATCAGCAGCTGATGGAACAAAACGGCATCTGTGCCACCTTCCACATCTTTGTCAAATACCGCCAGAACGCCACCTGGCAGGGCATCCTTGCATGGAAAGAAGGACATCAGGAGATGGAATTCTGCAGTGTCCTGGAACTGATCATCGAGATGGATGCCATACTGGGAAGAAAATAAAAGTACAGAAAAAAGCAGGAACTCTTAGGAAAGATAAGGATTCCTGCTTTTTACTTTACAGGCGGAAAATATCAAAAAGTATTACATTTCACATCCGGGTAATTCGCTCACAGATCGGAACAAAATGAAAGAGTAATAAAAAACGAGTTTCTTCTATATATAATAGGATCCACCGGACCGATCTCAAAAACCCTGTCATAAACCATAAAATCCCACATACAATATAAGTAATGAGGCAAAAACCCGTCAGAGAAACAGACGAATCCATGAAGATACAGCAGATTCCACATATAGCAACCGCAGGCGGACATAATTACGCCAACAGGGAACAGGATCCGCACCGATATCACAAAACGTTACAGAATCCAACAAAAATAAAAAAAACACAAAATATATAATGAGTGTAATGCTTTTAGTAATGGTGCGTCTATTATAATACATATATAAAAACAGAGTACAGAAGGAGGTGGAACAGCTGTGAGCGATTCTACGAAAAAGACGGAGACCTTTATCTTAAATATTTACAACAGGCAGAATGCCACCTGGCAGGGTTCGGTGACCTGGGTGGAAAGAAAAGAAAAGCAGCAGTTCCGCAGCGCTTTAGAATTATTAAAACTGATAGAGAGTGCTTTGGATGAAGAGGAGGGAGAAAACCATGAAAAGTAGAAATAAAAAAAGACTTCTGGCATTGGTGCTTTGCATGGTCGTTGCCATAAGCAACAGCAGCTTCATATTCGCATCCGAGAACGGACAGACCGAATATCCACAGGAAGCGGAAGTACAGACTCAGGACGAAGCCGTTGCCGATGACATGGACGTGGCTGCCTACGCAGCAGATGAAGGCCAGGCAGTAGCCGATGAACAACCCGCAGTCGTGGAACAGGTTGCCGCAGAACCGGAAACAACCGCCGAGACACCGGCAGCCCAGCCGGTAGCGGAAGCACCTGCAGCAGAACAGCCGACAACAGAGGCACCTGCAGCAGAGACACCGGCAGCCCAGGAACCTGCAGCTGTACCGACCGAGGAGACAGCTCCCGCAGCAGAAAATGCTACAGCGGAAACTCCTGAGGAAGATGCAACACAGGCGGAAGCTGAAAACCAGCAGCTCACATGGAGTCAGAGTGTTGGAGATACAACCGTTAACGTAACTGCAGAAGCAGGAGCACTTCCAGCAGACGCACAGCTTTCCGTAACAGAGATCACTTCAGAAGACGAAGTAAAGGAAATCGAAAAAGCAGTAGAAGAAAAAGCGATCGAAGAACAGTTTTCCATCAAGAATATCTTCTCCTACGATATCAAATTCCTGGTAGACGGTTCCGAAGTACAGCCAACCACTCCGGTACAGGTCAGCGTAGACACCCCGGAGATCACATCCAGTGAGGATGCAGCAGTACTGCATGTGGATGATAACAACGTAGCGGAAGACATGAAAGGTGCTGTTGACGGAGAAGGAAAAGTCGTATTTGATGCACCGCATTTTTCTAAGTATGTCATTGTTCAGAAAGGTGATTCGAAGGTTAACGTTACCATTGAATACTATGATAATACCCAGGATCCAAAGACTATGATATATGCAAGCAAAAAGGAATTATCGCCTGGGGAAAGCATAAGCAATTATGACATAGCTGATAACTGGACTATCAATCGGGCAGAGAAGAGTACTGCAAATGGAAGCTTCGAACGCATATCAATATCAGATCTTAATGAAATCAAATTCGTAAGCGATTGCACAATTAAGGTTTATTATACTCCTAAAGATGAGACGATTGCTGGAAGCACTAAATTTTATGACTATACCGTTAAAGCAGGAACAAGAAATGGTACCTATTATTCATTTAATCAGTTGACAAATGATAAGTCACCAAACATTGTTAATGATCAAAAACTTATTGCAGGCTCGAATTCGAATGATCCAAACGTTAATCAAAATTATCGGAAGTATCAAAAGTATAAGATTACTTTGCCAGATAGTAAAGGTAATACAAACAAAGATGCAAACTGTTATACTGGAGGAGATAGTACAATCCCAGGATTGCTAAAAGAAATTGATGATAACGGTAATGTAATATTTAATTACACAGAACCGGGATTTTTTGTGGATAGCAATTATAGCGTTCAATTCGGAGGAAGTATCTTCGGCGGAGGTGAAACGAGAAATCTGAGAAATGTGTATAAAGATTACACTCTGGAATTTCGCCGAAAAGGTGATACTTATACACTTAATGGCGTAAGAAATGGAAGTGGAAAGTGGGTTACAGGCGCAGGAAACAATTTCTATCCGTTAGACAAAGTGCTACCTGATTATGAAGAGAGTCAAAGAAGCCATAACTATTATTTCGGAATGCGATATGATGTCACATTCAAAATCGGTGATTATGTAGGACCACTTAATTACAAATTCACAGGTGACGATGATTTATGGGTAGTACTTGACGGTAAGAAGATAGTAATTGATCTTGGTGGTATTCATAGCGCAGCAGAAAAAACTGTTGATTTGTGGGACTCTATTGGTCAGGCAGCAAATCTGACAGAAGCACAAAAACAACAGAATCATACATTGACAATCCTTTATATGGAACGTGGTGCAGGCGAATCTAATTGTAAGATGGAGTTTACTCTTCCATCAGCGAAGATACAGCAAGTCGATCAGACAAAGATGACAAACATTTCATTCTATAAAACAGATGCAGCTGGAACCGGTCTTTCCGGTGCACAGTTTACATTAACGAATGACAGCACAAAGACCACAATGTATGCAGCTTCCGAAAGTGATGGATTGGTTCAGTTCCAGCAGCTCGTAGCCGGAACCTATACATTAACAGAAACACAGGCACCAAAAGATTATGTTACACCAACAACCTCATGGAAAGTAAAAGTAACTGCTGATCGTAGTGGTGATTTAAGTGCAAGGATATACCTGGCAGATGGTACAGAACTGGGAAAGCTTACCAGTGGTGAATACCAGATTATCAACTCAGCAAGTACACCAGTACAGCCTCCGACACCGGGCGTTGTTGAGACAAAGAAAGAACTGTCTCATGAAAAGTACATTGCTAAGAATGAAGATGGTACATACAATCTTACATTAAATGTTTCAGGTGCAGTTGGAAGCGAGTCCTATGCGAATAAGCTGGATGTACTGTTCGTGATGGATACGTCGAACAGTATGAAATGGGCAATGACATATAGTGGAGATAATTCCGATAACTATTTGTCAGATTACAAAACCAATTCAGCTAGTCGTTTCTACAATCAGCAAAAAGCTGTAGAAGATGCTGTTGCCAAATTGAAAAGCAAGAAAAATGTAGATGCTCAATTTGCAGTTGTATCGTTTGATACACAAGCGGGTATCGAAACAAAGTGGACAAAGGACTCGATTAAATATCCCACCAGTGTTGGAAATTATAAGAGTAATGACTGGAAGGCAGGTGGAACAAATTATCAAGCTGGATTGAGAAAAGCGGACGAATTACTTAAAAAGGGTAGAGCCGATGCAACAAAAATAGTTGTATTTTTATCAGATGGAGATCCGACTTTGTACTACAATACAAATTATCTTGGTAATGAGTACGTTTATGGTAACGGATCAGGATATGATCCTAATGCAATGGATAAGGCTCAAACTCAACTTGGAACAATGAGTATGAACTACTTCTACACAGTCGGAGTTGGTCCTAAAGATAGTTACAAGCATTTATCAAATCTGAGCAGGAGTGTTCGGAGTGGAACAGTAACCGGTAGTTACAACGGCACGGATTCAAGTAATTTGAAAAATGCTTTTGATACAATCATCAGAGATGCAACAGAACTTCTTTGTACAGAGGTAACTGTAACCGATACGTTAACCGATGAAGTTGAATTAGCTGATCCAGAGTTACAGGTGGTTGTCAAAGATGAAACTGGAAAGGTTATCAATAAGCTGAAAAATGCTTCAGGAAATGAAGTAGACGTATCAGACATTATAACTACCCAGACACAAAAAGACTCAGATGGTAAGACTCAGATTATTATGCGATTTAAATCTGACTATAAACTGGAATCAGGTTACACATATTATGTAACAGCAAAAATCCAGCCAACTACAAAAGCTTATCTGAAGTATCAGAATGAAAGCTATACAGACACTGGTGATGAAAATACAGACGAATATCTTGGTACAGGCAAAAAACCTGGAAATGATACTAGGAATGATGGAACATCTTCAGAACAAAATGGATTCTATTCAAACATATCAGCCAATGTAACATACAAGTACAATAACAAAACATATACGAAACCTTATGCGAAACCTGTTATACAGGTAAATGACAGTACAGTTTCTCACACAGTGGATAAGAAGTGGGAAAATGACTCAGATAAAGTAGCAGTTGTTGTCGAGTTGAAGGCCTATGTAACAAAAGCGGCGGATTCTGAAATAAACGCTGATAATCCGAAGTATCTTACAAGTGCAGATGTAAAAAATCTTCCGACGTCCATGCAAGTTAATTTGTCAGAAACAAAGAATTGGACATATAGGTGGGAAAATCTGCCAACTAAATACTTCTACGAAACTGCGGATGGTATCAAAGAAACAGATATCCATTACACAGTAGAAGAAGTCCAGACAGATGCGACAAAGGCATTTTACGGTCAGGTTACTGAGTCAAGTGATGGAAAGACCACTACGATTCTGAATAAGAAGAAAGATCAGGAAGATAAGCCGTTTATTGAAGTGACAAAAACATTTAAAGGGCTTACAAAAGATCAGATTCGAGAGTTGGCAGAGGCAAGTAGTCCGTATACAATTACATTGACTCATACTAAAACAAATACGACTAAACCGCTTACAATGGATGCAAGTGAATTAGACCGTATTCTTCGGGGCAGTGATGATGAAAAAGTATGGACATACACCTGGAAACTGGAAGATTGTTTGGATGGCACATACAAAGTCAGCGAAAGTAATTACAGTAAAGAAGGATACGATGTAACCGTCACTGTCAATGGACAACAAGTTACAGATTGGACTGATTTTTCAGTAGTTACAAAGCAAGCAACAATAAGCGAATATAAACAATCTGGAAAGACTACTCCGTGTTCACCAAAAGAGTTTACTATAGGCAAAGTTAATTTAATTGTTGCAAAGCTCACTGCGAACGAAGGATATTTTGTGTGGACAAGCACACCGGTAAGCATCAGTGAACGTAAAGAGATAGTGAAATTGATAAATAATAAAATCGCTGGAATCAAAGGAATCGGATTTAGTCCAGAAGCAGAATTACAAAAATGCTATTTCTATAGTGGAAATGGAATAAAAGACACGTTGGTATTCAGAAATGGTGAGATCAAGTATGACGGAGAAAATATACTTAAGTTTGACGCATCAAAGCAGTGGACAATGTTTGCAGCTGGAACGTACACATTTAAAGAAACACAGAACGCTGAGATTCAGATCACGAATACTTATTCAGAGCAAATTGCAGATTTAGATTTGATTAAGACTTCAGTAGGCGGAACAAAATTTGATGGTGCAGAATTCAAGCTGTATAAGAAGAATGATAAGGGAAAATATGAACTTCAGAAATTTGAATATACAGATAAGTCTGGAAATAATCAGACAAGAGAAACCATTCAGGTAATAAATTCCGATGGACCAGAAGCTGAACTCAAAAATCTTCAGTCTGGACAGTACTATCTGGAAGAGGTAAAGGCACCGGAAGCTTGTATGTTGTTAGCAGACAAGATTTACTTCAAACAGGAAAAAGGTGTGATTACTTTAACAGATAAGGATGGAAAAACACTTTCAAGTTCACCTACAATGTGGACACTTTCGAATACAGCAAGAAAATATACTTTAACTGTAAAGAATGAAATTATCTACGATCTTCCATCCACCGGACACTCCGGAATCTTCAACATCATGATGAGTGGAATCCTGCTGATGTTCGCAGGCATTCTGATCATATACAAGATGAAAGGCAAGGAGGTGCTGAAAAAATAAGAAACCTTAATATTTCAGTGGCCTCCAAGCCACAACAATGATTTCCAGTGCAAATAAAAGAAGAGAATGGCACTGAAAATAAAAGAGAGGAAATAAAAAAGAAAAGGAGAAAATCATATGAGTAAAGTGAAAAGAATTTTATCAGTGATTATGGCGATGGTAATGGTACTGGCTATGAGCGTACCGACATTCGCAGCAGAAAAAAGTGCAACAATTACAGTAACTGGATTGGATAAAGATGCAACGGTAACCTATAAACAGATTATCGAACCAGATGTTACAACTGTGACAGGTTGGAAATTTACTGATTCTGCTGATACCAAGGCTTTTTCTGATACACTGGATGAGCAGGCTATTATTTGGAAACTGTTAAAAATGAAAAGCGGTTCAACAAAAATGACAAATGAACCAGAGGGTGTTGTAGCTTACACAGCTCAGGAATTTGCTGCCGCTATTGCAAATATTACAACTAGTACACCAGTTAATGGCGCAGATGGTCAGCCCCAAAAAGCTGGTGAAGCTGGCGAAATTTCTTGGCCTGTAAATAAAGCAGGTGTTTATGTAGTAAATGCAACATCTGATTCCAAACCTGGAGAAAAAGTTAAATATACTTATAGCACAATGGCTGGATATGTTTCTTTTGACAACTACGATATAACAACAGGTCTTCCAAAAACTTTAGTTGATGCAACAATTACAGCAAAAAGTTCATCTATTGATATTACAAAAGAGAACAATGAAAAGGATGGAGTTGTTGAAGTAGGAAAAGTTGTTGAATATACAGTAAAAACTAAAATTCCATATAAAAATGATGCAAATCCTATCACAAAATTTGAAGTAACTGATAAAATTACTGGCGCAGAATATGTAACAAATGACGAAGGCAAGCTTAGCTTAAGTGTGCAAGTTGGAACTGAAACAACAACTCTACCGGTTGCTGTAAACGACCACTCATTTACATTGGATTTAACAAGCTATCTTGAAAATAACGCTCATGCTAACCAGAGTGTTGTAATTAAGTATAGTGCCAAAGTTACAGGTACAAAAGTAGAGAATACTGTTAAATGGAGCGACGGAGCAAATGAATCCAATACAGCAACAGATACATTATACACAGGTACTGTTACATTAACAAAAACTGGAGAAAACGGTGCTAAACTTGAAAATGCTGAATTTGTACTTGTAAGAAAAGATAAAGATAGCTCATTAAAATATGCTGTTGTAACTCAAACAGATGGCAAAGCAGAGTATACTGTAAATTCTTGGGGAGCTGAAAAAGATGCAACTATCATGAAGACTGACAAGAAGGGTAATATTGTTGTAAAAGGTCTTGATGACAGTACAAGCGAAATGACTTATCAATTCAAAGAGACAAAAGCACCGGAAGGATATTCTATTAATGAAACAAATGCTGATGTAAACTGGGATAAAGATGGTGAAGGTTTTAAAGCTGAAACTCGTACTGGTGCAGCTGCCATGACAGATACCAAACTTAATACTCTGCCATCCACTGGTGGTATCGGTACAACAATCTTCACAATCGGCGGTTGCGCTATCATGATCGTAGCAGCTGGTCTGTTCTTCGCAACAAGAAGAAAAACTCAGAAATAATGAACAATAAGGAACCCCGTACACTCTCAGGAGGAACGGAAGAACCCATGAAAACGGGGCGGCTCGCCCGCCCCGTTTTTGATAAAAAAGCATTACAAGACAGCATACAGATATAGCATTAGAGTTGAAACAAGATACAACAGTAAGGAGAGCCCGGATGAAGAAAAAATTATCAATTGTATTAGCAGGAATTTTGTTTTTAGCCGGTTTGTCCTTGTTGCTGTATCCACTGGTGGCAAATCAGTGGAATAACTACAGACAGAGCCGACTGATCTCGGAATATGAATCTGTAGTAAAAGACGAATCAAGGAAAGGAACCATCAATTATGAAAAGGAATGGGAGCGGGCCGATGCGTATAACCAGTCTCTTCTTCCAAGCATCCTTCCCGATTCTTTCGCAATCGCAGCAGCATCCGATAAGCCCGGTGAGGAATATATGTCCTGTCTGAACATCCTGACAGATGAGATGATGGGATATGTGGAAGTGCCGAAGATCAATATCAAGATCCCGATCTTCCACACCACTTCGGAAGAAGTGCTCAGTAAAGGAGCCGGTCATCTGGAAGGAAGTTCCCTTCCGGTAGGTGGAGAGAATACCCATTCGGTAATCTCTGCACACCGTGGTCTTCCAAGTGCCAGTCTTTTCACAGACCTGGATCAGCTGGAAGACGGAGATCATTTTCTGATCCGTGTACTGGATCAGACACTCTGCTACGAAGTGGATCAGATCCATATTGTGGAACCGGAGAATACCAGTGATCTGGCAGTGGAGCCGGGACAGGATCTGGTAACTCTTCTGACCTGTACTCCATATGCGGTCAACACGAAACGTCTTCTGGTAAGAGGGCATCGCGTACCGTATGAGGAAGAGACGATCGAGAAGGAAGAGAAAGAATCTCCGATGAGTCTCTATACCAACTATCTGTTATGGGTAGTGGTAGGGCTTGCAGTAACCGCAGTGCTGATCATATTCTTATGGCAGTACGACAAACGGTATAAGAGAAAAATGAAAGAAAAACAGGCAGCAGCAGGTGGGGCACCAAAAGATGCCTCTGACCGGAAAGAGGAAGAGAGATGAGAAGAAAATTATCGGGAATTCTCTTTGGTCTGCTGTTTCTGGTAGGATTTGGGATCCTTGCCTACCCCACGGTATCCAATCAGTGGAATACGTACCGGCAGAGCAGGCTGATCAGTAATTATGAACAAGCGGTCAGCGATATGCAGCCGGAGGATTACACGAAAGAGTGGGAAACGGCGAGAGAGTTCGACAGTACTCTGGTACAGAATAATATATATGGTGATGTGTTCGGCAGTGATGATGTGGACATGAAGGACACAGACTACTGGAAGGTTCTGAATGTGGCAGGTGATGGCGTGATGGGGTATCTCTCCATCCCGAAGATCAATATCAAGCTTGCCATCTACCACGGAACCGCGGAGGATGTTTTACAGACGGGGATCGGTCATATGAACGGCACATCCCTTCCCATCGGCGGAGAGAGTACCCACAGTGTACTTGCCGCTCACAGAGGTCTTCCGGCAGCCAGATTATTTACAGATATTGACCAGTTGAAGCAGGGGGATATGTTTTATATCCATGTACTGGATGAGACGATGGCATATCAGGTAGACCAGATTCTGGATATGGTAGATAAAGATGATCACGAGACACTGGAGGAGGCACTGCAGATCCAGGAGGGGAAAGACCAGGTGACATTATTTACCTGTACCCCATATGGTGTAAACTCCCACCGATTGCTGGTCCGGGGAACCAGAGTTCCTTATGAAGGCGAAGAGGAAGTGGAAAATACACCGGTGGACAGCATGTTACGTGCCATCCAGAATTATTATATGTTATACTTAATCTTAGGATTAGCAGTGACACTGCTTGTGATACTGATCATGAAGTTCCTGTTTGACCGGAAGAATAAGAAACGCTCCGGTAAGACGGATGATATGTCGAAGGAGGGATAGAGGTGACTATGAAAAAGAGAATAAAAACCGCAGGGGCGCTGACCCTTGCAGCCATAACTGTTTTATCAGCAGCCGGTTTATCCAATGTATATGGTGCTCTTGGAGTAGAGACAGATAGAAAATGTTCTCTTACATTTACATTGGACGGCACGGAGTTCGATGAACTTCGTAGCCTGGAGATTCCGGTGGATGTGTACAAGGTAGCGGACATTACAGAGGAAGCAGTGTATGACACTACAAACTATACAGCTTTTGCTGATCTGGGACTGGAAAAAGTAAGTAGTACTACTACTGCAGAGGAATGGGCACAGATGGCAGAGAAGGCCATGGAGACTGTAGAGGATAAGAAAATTGCACCAACCGCAGATGTAAAAGTTACCAAACCGGCAGGTGCAACGGAATCTACCGGTGTGATCAATGATCTGGATACAGGTATGTATCTGGTGCAGGCCGAAACCGTACAGACCAACGAATACACCTACGACTTTACCCCGTACCTGGTATCTTTGCCGAATAACTATTATTCCAAAGAGAACCCGGACGATACCTGGGTATACGATGTGACAACGGGTATGAAGCCGCAGCAGACACAGCGTTACGGTGATCTGGAGATCGTCAAGGATCTGACAGAGTACAATGCTTCCCTTAAGGATGCGCTCTTCGTCTTCCAGGTAGAAGGAACCAGAAACGGTGAACAGGTCTACAGTGATGTAGTTTCTATTAAGTTCAACCAGGCAGGTGAAAAATCAGTTCTTGTGAAACATCTTCCGGCAGGAACAAAAGTTACTGTAAAAGAAGTGTACGCAGGCGGAAGCTACAGCAACACTTCCGGTGACTCACAGGAAACAGTGATCGTTGCCGAGGGAGTTACAGATCATCCGGCAAGCGTCAGCTTTACCAATACATACAACGGAAAGCTGATCCCGGGAACCGGTATCGTGAACCATTTTGAGAATAAGGACGGCGAGTGGAGCTGGGAACAGCAGACAGATGAACCCGCCAGTGCCAAGTAGGGAAAGGGGTGCAGGATATGAGAAAATTAAGTAAAAAAAGTCTTTGCCTTGCAGCCGCAGCCCTGACACTGACAGCGGGGATCAGCGCAGGAACAGCGATGGCGTATTTTACCACATATGCGGAGGCTTCCGGTAATGTAACCCTGAATATGGGATTTACGGAGACAAAGCCTACAGAGGAATTCAGTAACTGGACCAAACATGTGACTGTGAAGAATACCGGTGATTTTGCTTGTTTTGTCCGTGTGAAAGCGCTGGCAGGAGAAAAATATCAGGATGGTCTGCAGTACAGTGATTCCGATGGAAAGTGGACACCGGGAGAGGAAGGCTATTATTATTACAGTGAGCCGGTCGCTCCGGGAGAGAGCAGTTCGGTTCTGGATATTAAGATCGACAGCAAGGATACAGAAGACAGTTTTAATGTAGTCGTCGTTCAGGAATCCACAAAGGTTTTATATAATGAAAAGAACGAACCGTACGCAGACTGGACACAGATCGCTGATACCAGCGAGACAGCCGGAGAATAGGAGGGTGAGAGATGAGTAAGAAAAAGAGAATGCCCCTTGGGGGACTGACCGTGGCTCTTCTTTCCGCTTCTGTGGTATTGCTGGCAGGAAGTACGGTGGGAAGTGCCAGAGCGGCATTGACTTATTACAGTGAGAACTATGGTGCACAGGTAGAGGTTTCCAATATCGGTGTCAGCCTGGTGGAAAATGACAAGGTGATCAGCAAGAGAGATTACGCATCCAACGGAAAATGGGATGAGGCAACAGGTGATCTGCTGACAGGTCTGAAAGAAGAAAAGATCGTACCGGGAAAACAGTACGAGGAAGCGATCAAGGTGACAAACAGTGGTTCCATCGACAGTTATGTCCGTGTGATCCTGAAGAAGAGCTGGACGAATAAAGAGGGTGTGAAAGATACCACTCTTTCTCCGGATCTGATCGATCTGAATCTGAAAGAGGGAAGTGGCTGGGTAATCGATAAGAATGCATCTACAAAAGAGAGAACCATTCTTTATTATACAGGTATCCTTCCGGCAGGAAAAAGCACACCGGCACTCAGTGATACGCTGACCATCGATGGCAGCATCGCTACCAAGGTAAAACAGGATGTCACAGAAAAAGACGGTTATAAAACCATCACCACAACCTATGCCTATGATGGTTATAATTTCCAACTTGAAGCCGAAGCAGATGCAGTGCAGACCCACAACGCACAGGATGCCATCAAGAGTGCCTGGGGTGTGGATGTAGACGTAGACGGCAATGGCAATATCAGCTTACGATAGGAGGGTGCAGAAGATGAAAAAAAGAATTTTGTGCCTTGCCATGGCAGCGATCATGGCCGTAGGCATACATACAACAGCATTTGCAGAGACGCTGCAGGGCGGTTCTGACTGGAAGGTAGAATTCAACGGCTCCAAGATGAGCAGTAATTTTACTTCCGCAGACATGAAGAAAGATATCTTCCAGTTACAGCCGGGAGATACCATGGAACTTCAGGTAGGACTGAAGAACACCAGCGAGAAAGATGCAGACTGGTATATGACCAATGAAGTATTAAAATCTCTGGAAGACAGCCAGAGCATCGCAGAGGGCGGGGCATATGGTTACAAGCTGACTTATGTGGGACCGGATAAGAAGGAAACCGTATTATACGACAGCGAAACCGTAGGCGGCGAGGATGCCAAGAAGGGTGAAGGTCTTCACCAGGCCACCGATGCACTGGAGAAGTATCTGTATCTGGATCGCCTCTCCAAAGGTGATGTAGCTTCGGTGCATCTGACAGTAAAGCTGGACGGTGAGACACAGGGTAATGATTATCAGGATACACTGGCAAGCCTCCAGATGAGCTTCGCAGCCGATCCGGTGACGGTGACAACCGTAACGAAGAAGGGCGAAGATAAAGTTGTCAATAAGACAGTAACCAGGACAGTGCAGACACCGACAAAGAATGTTGTAAGATCCCCGAAAACGGGTGATACCACTCAGATCCTTGCCATCAGTGCGGTAGCGCTGGTAAGCGGTGTGATCCTTCTGATCCTGGCAGTGGTACTGATCAAGAAGCGAAAAGAGGAGAAAGGAGAGGGTCAGAGATGAAAAAAATGTATAAGATAGCCACAGTTCTTCTGGCCTTTTGTTTTCTGCTTGGATCGGTTCCTATGAGTGTTAAGGCAGAGGATTATACGTATAAAGTAACAATTTACAGCGGCAAACAGGGAACATTTACAGGTATACCGGGAAATCTGGTAAAAGGAAATAATGCTACAGTTTCTATTAGTGATGATAAGAGTGCTATTGTAATAGACAAGCTGAATCCGAAAGATCCAGTGAATATGTCAGAGATATTAACCTCAGTTTCACTGGGTAGCAATAGCAAATATTATGTTCGCGGAATCAAGGAAAGCGGACGCGATAATAGTGAAAAACTGACAGAGCTCTCATTCAAGGTGAAAGAAGACCAAGAATACGTAGTAGCATACGGAATCAAAGGCAATCAGGTAGCCTACACCATCAATTACCAGGATGCTAACGGCAACAAGCTGGCAGACAGCCAGACCTTCTATGGTAATGTAGGTGACAAACCGGTGGTTGCATATACCTATATCGATGGTTACACACCGGAGTACAGAAACCTGACCAAAACTTTATCTGCCAATGCAGCAGAGAACGTATTTACCTTTAATTACCTGCCATATGAGACCGTAACCGTGACAACACCGGGACAGACCATCACCAATACTACCGAGCAGACAGTTACCGTACCGGGAGGTACAACAACTACAACCGGTGGTACTACCGGAACTACCGGTGGAACTACAAGCACAACCGGTGGCACAGGAACCAATGCCAATGGCGGTAATGCAGCAGGCACAACCACCGGAAACGGTGATGCACAGGGCACAGATGCCACAGGTGGAACCGGCAATGGCGGACCTGGCAATGTAACAGATAATCAGGGAACAGAAGGCACAGAAAACGGCGGAACCACCCAGGATGCACAGGGTAACGAAGACACCACCACAATCGGTGATGAAGATACACCAAAAGCAGACCAGGATCTGAAAGATCTGGATGATGAGGATGTACCGAAGAGTGACAAAGACCTGGATGGCAACAAGAAAGTAAAGAAGAGCCTTCCTCTGGTAGCCGGCGTTGGTATCGGCGTAGCAGCACTTGCAGCACTGGCAGCAGGTATTGTGATCGTCAGAAAACGTGTACACAGATAATCAGACAGTGGAAAGAACAGTGAGACTGCTGTATGGAGTAAAAACAAAACTCCATACAGCAGTTTTTTTGTTGTCCACACAAATCAAAGTCGCGAAGGGTATTCTATTTTGCATAAAATAACATATAAAGAAGATTTGCTTTCCTTCACGTAATGTATTATAATATGCATGTATATTTCGCGGAAGGAACGAAAATCATATTTTCCGTGAAAGTGTAATACAACTCAGGGAAGTGGTTGTCTCAGGAGGCTGTAAACAGAAGTATGCAAACATGTGGAACGTATGTGAAGAACAAAAAATCGAAGAACCACCAGGTTTTGTATGTAAAAATGTTCGGTGATTTTTCCCTGGAATATCAGGGGAGATCTTTGATTGCAAAGAAGAAAAAAGAGACGCAGTTTGCACTGGTATTGCAGTTGATTTTCCATAGCGGAGAAGAGGGGATCAGCCGGGAACATCTGGAGAAGGTTTTGTTTGGTGAACGGACATTGGACGATGCGAATCATGCGATCCACAGCCTGATTTATAATATCAGAAAGAAGCTGGAGCAGACAGGGCTTCCGAAAGGAAAATATATTATTTCCAGAAGAGGAAGATTTTACTGGGACAAAGAGATTCCGTTTGAAGAGGATGCGCATGTGTTTGAAGAGTACTGCAGCAGAGCATGCAGGGCAGGAGACTGGGAGGAACGGATTGAGCTGTGCTGGAAAGCTGCCTCGCTGTATAAAGGTGCCTTTCTTAAGGACTCTGAGCAGGAAGGCTGGGTAAAAGAGGAACGGGAGCGTTACCATACTATGTTCCTGAAGCTGATAGAATATATGGCAGAGCTTCTGCGGAAAAAGAAGGCATATATTCAGCTGGGGAAGCTGGGCCGGCATGTATCGAAAGCAGCGCCATATGAAGAAGGGGAACTGCTGGTGATCGAGGCACTGACCGGTATGGGAAGAACGGAACAGATAGAGAGTCTGTATGTGGAAACCATGGAAAAGTATCGTCAGGTCTATATGGAAGAAGAACTGTGCAAATTAAAGGATTTCCGGAGAAAAATCGAAGAACAGCTTGACCATCCGTATGATATACTGGATAATATACAGGAGAATATGACAGAACAGCTGGAAAAGGTACAGGAGCCATATCAGTGTAACTGGATGGTGTTCCGGGAGATTTATCATATGGTTGCACGTATGATGGAGCGAAGCGGACAACAGGTGCAGCTGATGTTATGTACATTAACGGATATGGAGAAACATCCCATCAGATCCGATGAATGTGCAGAGGTGCTGTCACGGTATATATGGGAAAGTATCTGCAGAAGTATTCGTGCGGGAGACGTAGTTACCCGTTACGGGAAGGGACAGTATCTGGTGCTTCTGATCAATACAAAACCGGAGGATTGTCAGGTGATCCAGAAACGCATCGATGCACAGTTCCGGAAGAAAGATACCGTGTATGAGATCCGGTACAGCGTGAAGTCTGTCAGAAGTCTGAATAATGCAAAGGATGATCAGAGCCTGTCATAAGGTGTTTTTCGGGCAGGCATCTGTTCTGGTACAGGATATGGGAAAAAAGAAGAAAGAAAAAAGAGGGGCACTGGCAGGATGTGCCCGGGTCTGTAAGATATTCGGAACGGTCTGTCTGGTGGCAGTGATTCTTGTATGTCTGCCATTAACACTTCCGCGGATCTTCGGATATGAGATCTATACAGTCATCAGTGGAAGTATGGAGCCGGCGATACCGGTGGGAAGTCTGGTCTATGTACAGCCTGGAGCACCGGAGGATGCCGAGACAGATGATGTGATCGCATTCCACAGTTCTATGGATACGGGAGCGATCATCACACACAGGGTTATCAAAAATGATATAGTAACCGGTCAGATCCACACCAAGGGTGATGCAAATGAAAAAGAGGATCTGTATCCGGTGGGCTATGATTATTACATGGGAAAGGTAGTGTATTCTGTTCCTGTGCTGGGACGGGTACTTGCATTTTTTGTGACTTTCCACGGTAAGATCGCAGCGGGAAGTCTGATCGGACTTGCGATTCTGTTACAGATCATCGGTGGAATGCTGGAATCTGCGAATGAGAAGAAACAGGCAAAAATATCGCAGAAATAGCTTTGCGATATTAGCAGAAAATAGTATAATAACAGTAGCTGTGAAAGATGAGACAGTTACTGAGAAATGAAGGTAACCGGGGCAGTAGCCTGCAGTTACCTTCTGTGTTATAGAAAGAAGGATAGGTACGATGGGATTTAAAAAAGTTGATGTAAAAACACTCGATATGAAACCTTTTGAGAAGATCGGTTCCGAATGGATGCTGATCTCCGCAGAAAAAGACGGCAAAGCCAATACAATGACCGCTTCCTGGGGCGGCATCGGCGTTCTGTGGGGCAAGAATGTGGCAACAGTATATATCCGCCCGCAGCGTCACACCAAAGAATTCGTAGATGCAGGTGATACATTTACCATCAGTTTCTTCGGTGGCGAGCACATGAAAGAGCTGGGCTACCTCGGCAAAGTCTCCGGCAAAGATGTCCCGGACAAGATCGAACAGTCCGGTCTGCATCTGACAGAAGTAGACGGTCAGCCGGGATTCGAAGAGGCCACACAGGTGCTGGTATGCAGAAAGCTTTACCATGACGAGATCAAACCGGAAAACTTCTATGAAACGGAAGAAGATGAAAGATGGTATCCGGAAAAAGATTATCATACCATGTACATCGCCGAGATCCGGGAGTGCTGGGTGAGAGAGTAAAGCAGATAATACAAAAGAAAAGTCGGAATCCTGGAAGGTAAGACAGGTTTCCGGCTTTTTTTCATGACAGGTGAGGCAGGATTTGCTGTTTCTGGTTGCGGAAGTAAGCAAAAGAGACATATAATAGAGGTTGCAGGAAAGGTTTTCATGCAGAAAAAGGAGAAAATCGTATGCTGAATATTTTTTATGGTGATATGAAAGAAGCTGTGTATAATACGGCAGCTTATTTTAAATATGATTATGAGGACAGCTGGATCGTAGATCCGTTTGTGAAAGAAATGATTCAGGATGTCGATCGGTCTACGGTCTTAGACAGTGGTGTCATCGACAGCCCGGTTCTTGGGAAGATACCACCAACAGGACTATCCGGTGGAGTGAAAACACTGATTCTTGTTAAATTCGAAAAAGATAAGATTTTTAATGCTTCGACATGCGGTGACAATTGCGCAAAATGGTTGTTGAAAATTGCTGCATCGGAGGATCGTACAATTAATCTGCATCATTTGATGGAATTTGGGGAAGAACCATTTCAGATCCGTATTCTGAATACGAATCAGGTGGTATGTTCCATGAGCGAACTGATATCGATAGCCGGTGAATTTGTCTGACAGGAGATAGGGAGAATGAAGGGAAAACATAAAATTATTGTTTCAACCAAACGCTTAAAATATGAGTTTGAACTGCACCGCAATCTGACTATCGTTCGTGGAGACAGCGCAACCGGAAAAACCACGCTTATAGATATGATCCGGGATCATATCAATAACCCGTCGGGCACACCGGTAGAGCTGGTTTGTGATAAAACATGCTATGTGCTGGAGGGAAGCTTATGGAAAGCACAGTTATCGGAGATTTCAGATGGTATCGTATTCATTGATGAAGGAAATGAGTTTATCAAAACAGAAGAGTTCGCTGGAGCTATTCAGAAAACAGATAATTATTATGTGATTGTGACAAGGGAATCGTTACCGGCACTGCCATACAGTGTAGAGGAAATTTATGGTATCAAAACATCTGGAAAATATGGGATGTTGAAGCAGAGTTATCATGAGTTTTTCAGAATATATGGAACAGATACCTGTACCAACCCGGTAAAACCGGAGATGGTTTTCACAGAGGACAGTAATTCAGGCTATCAGTTTTTTTCTCACATATGTCAGGAGAACAATCTGAAATGCGAGTCTATGAATGGAAAATCGAATGTTTTCCACTATATCAATGAACATAAAGATCAGAAAATCCTTGTAATAGCAGACGGTGCGGCGTTCGGTTCGGAAATTGACAGAGTATTGAAACTGATCCGGGAAAATGAAACAGCAGCTCTGTATCTGCCGGAATCCTTTGAATGGTTGATTTTAAAGTCTGGGGTATTGAAAAATAATCAGATAGATCAGATATTGGATGAGCCGGCAGAATATATAGAAAGCAGAGATTATTTCAGTTGGGAACGGTTTTTCACATCTGTGTTAATTGAGAACACCAGGGATACTTATTTGGCATATGCAAAAAAGAAACTGAACACAGCGTATCTTGGTGGAACGGTAGAGGATGCAATTCTTAGACAGATGGAAAAGATAGAATTGGGGTGGAAGAAAGAATTAACCAACATTTTATTCGAAGAAGATTGTGAAATTAATCATTCTCATATATAATAAATTATATAATGTGTCGTGGAAAAAGATAATTTTCAGAAAATGTATATGGGGATGGAGGACGTTGTATGAAGAAGAGAAGAATATTCCGCAATCTGAACGACAAAGAGTTCGCCTGGGTGCTTTATGATGTGGGGAATTCGGCGTATACGATGCTGGCCTGTGCGCTGATACCTATCTGGTTTAAGGCGATGGCGATAGGGACAAAGCCGGGACAGCTGACATCGGATCGGGCAACGGCTTATTACTCGATGGCGATTGCGGTGATCACGATCGTGGTTGCGTTGCTGGGTCCGGTGTGTGGAGCGATTTCTGATTATAAAGGCATGAAAAAGATCTTTTTTACCAGTACAGTTGCAGTGGGCGTCTGTGGGTGCATCCTGAATGGATTTGCCTGCCAGTGGATCGTATTTTTGCTCCTGTTTGCAGTAACCAAGATCTTTTACAATATGTCCCTGATGTTTTATGACTCGATGTTAAACGATATCACCACAGAAGAGCGGATGGACGAAGTTTCTTCTTATGGTTATGCATGGGGATATCTTGGATCGTGTATTCCGTTTCTAATCGCGCTGGTGGCTTATGTACTCGGACCGGATATGGTGGGTATCATTTCCGGTAATTTATCCATGGCGATCGGGTTTGCGGTTACGGGGCTCTGGTGGCTTCTGGTGACGGTTCCGCTGATAAAGAATTATAAACAGATCAATTACGTGGAAAAGAAAGAACACGCAGTGGGAAGTGCGTTCCGCAGAATCTTTGCAACCATCAGGTTTATCGCAACAAAAGATAAAAAAGTATTTTTCTTTCTGATCGCATTCTTCCTCTACATCGATGGCGTGGGAACGATTATTGATAACTGTATCAATATCGGAACCGACCTGAACCTGAGCACTGTGGGACAGGTGATCTGTCTGCTGGCGACACAGGTTGTTGCCTTTGGCGGTTCACTGGTATTTGCAAAATTGTCGAAGAAGTACGATACCGTACAGCTGATCCTGGTATGTATCGCAGGGTATTTTATCGTCTGTCTGTATGCGCTGACCTTAAAGAATCTGATCGGTTTCAGTTTTCTGGCATTCGGTGTGGGATGTTTTCAGGGATCCATCCAGTCCCTGTCGAGATCGTATTTTTCCAAAATCATTCCACCGGATAACTCGGGAGAGTATTTTGGTCTGTATGATATTTTTTCAAAAGGAGCATCTTTCCTTGGATCGGCTGTGATCGCAGGAGTAAAACTGGCAGGAGGAACCATTAATATTGCAGTGGCATCACAGGCAATCTTTTTCTTCCTCGGATTCATCTTCCTGAAGATCGCAGATGGAAAAGAGCGGAGGATCGTGGAAAGTAAATAAAGAGTATAAGAAGGAAGTGCGGGAATAAAAAAGCTAATTACATATTGCAGCTATAAACAGCAGGAGTCTGAAGATCAGTAGCAGGATTCTCAGACTCCTGTTATTTGTGCAAGGTAAGTGCGGCTCTGTGCATAATAGAAAGATGATTTTCATACAGTCAGGAAAGAAATGTGATAAGATAAAAAGTAACTATTCAATAGGTAACTGTGAGGGTACTGAACAGTTGCGATAAAAAAGAAATCAGAGAGGGATATTTTCTGGAGTTTTCCGTCTAATCTATGTAAACAAAAAAAGCCGGCCGGCAAACCAACCAGAAAAGGTGGTGCAAAAGTGACAAAAGAACAATTAGGAACCTTGATCCTGGATTCCGAGAGGCAGATGTATTCTACTGCAAAATCCATGTTATACAGCGATCAGGACTGTGCGGATGCCATACAGGAGACGATTGTAAAGGCATTTTCCGGAGTGCATACACTGCGAAATGACAAATATGCAAAAACATGGCTGATGCGGATCCTGATCAATGAGTGTTATACCATCCTGAGAAAGACAAGTAAGGTGATTTCTCTGGACGAGATGTGTGAGACGACAGAGCTTGCAGCGGATGAAAAGAGTGACTACAGCGATCTGTACAAAGCAGTAGGTTCTCTGAAAGAAGATCTGCGGATGCCGGTGATTCTGTATTATATTGAGAATTTTAACATCAGAGAGATTGCGCAGATTATGGATATCAGCGAAGGAGCCGTACAGAAGAGACTGGCCAGAGCAAGAGGAAAATTACGACAGGATCTGCAGGAAAGTGAGGCGTGGACATGAGATTAGAAGAGATGAAAAACAATATCCCGGAAACTCCCGATTTTATTCATAAGATGGTACAGGAAGAAGTCAGCAGACAGCTGCAGGACACCAAAGTGGTACCCATGAAGAAAAGAAAATGGAACAAAGTGCAGGCAGCCGCCGCAGCCGCCCTGTGTCTGCTTGCTACTTCCACAGTGGCGTATGCCGGCAACAGACTGTACCATATGTATGTGGAAAAACAGGGAAATTACCGTGTGGAGACTGGGATTCAGGCAGATGCCGGAACATCCGTACAGCTCCCGGAACAGATTCATGATGTGGCAATCTCAACGAACTATATTCCGGATGGCATGACATGGACAGATGAAGATCATCTGCAATATACAGCACAAAACGGTGGCTTTACATTTAGTTCTGTATTGCTTGACAGTGATGATTTTGAGAAAGCAAAAGAAGATAAAAATATCGTAGAGAGTGAGGAACATACTTTTGGCAAGTACGAAGGTGTCTATCTGAGATATCATGAAGTGATACAGGACGGCTTCTTTAACCAGCGTATCTACCTGTTTTGTCCGGAAGAATACCGTGTGATCACCATCTATGTGGGCGATGATGTATCCAAAGAGGACGCCCTGAAGGTAGCAGATAATCTTCAGATCACAGAAAAAGATACCATGATAGAAACTGCCGGTATGTATACCTGGAGTGATATTGTCTCACCGGAAGAGGTACAGGGGGACGAAGCTGTAACCAGTATATCTGCTGATCGGCTTCCGGTTGCCAAAGTCGGAGAGAAAGTTGATCTGACAGCCAGCGGTGAAGATAAAGATGGAAATTACGCAGACAATATTCCGATACAGGCAACGGTAGATTCTGTTCAGATCACAGATGACCTTCAGCTTCTGAATGGCCAGATTCCGGAGGAATGGGAAGATGCTGTCGGAGAAGACGGAAAATTAAAAGAAAACACAATCTCCTACATCCGGGAAGGAGACGGAGTCAATACGCTGGATGAAGTCGTAAAAACAAAGACCGAACAGCAAAAACTGGTATATACTACCGTCACATACACCAATACATCAGACCAGGAAGCAGACCATATACTCTACCTTGGTTCTCTGATGATGTGCCACAACGATGGAAGTACATACAAAGTGTATACACCGGGCGAAGAAGCCGGAGACGGCTACGATCGCTGCACCTGGGACGGAGCAGCCCGAACCGGTGAAATGAAATACTGCAGTGTAACCGAGAACTATGGTAATGGCGGAAACTATATCCCGTCCCTCAAACCGGGCGAAAGCATCCAGATATCCATGGCATGGATCGTCAACGAAAGCGACCTGAAAGAAATGTACCTGAACCTCAACGGCACAGGCGCCTCCTACCAGTTCGATGACGAAATCCTTGCAAACGGCATTATCGACCTCCGTCAGAACTAGCCCAACGTTTCATAAATAACTATACCATACACGCGGGATACGGATTCGAGTGTGCAGGTTTAAAAACGTAGGCGCAGTGGGCTACGCTGAGACTTTTAGACCTGTGCAATCGGATTCGCAGACAAGTGTATAAGCGACACATAAAAAATCAGGAGAACAGGAGCTCATGATCCCCCGTCCTCCTGATTTTTATGTGCCTGTCATCTTAGAAAAACACAATAATTGCCTGCAATATCCGAAACTCAACACTATACATACCTGCCGCTATCCAATACCCAGAAACAATGCCCCTGCCCCGGAGCGTGAGACAGCCTTTTGTCGGCGCCTTTAGCAAATATGAGATCCAGCATTTACGCAGGCTTTCGCGAGGGTCCGCTGACCCTCGTGAACATAGCCGAAGTTAATGCTTAGCTCAGATTTGCGTTGCCGGCGGTTGTCTCACGCTCCGGGGCAGGGGCATTGTTTCGTCCGCGTCGGTTGCTAATATGGCTGTTTATAGGCAGATTGTCCGTAACAGACATGGCATTGTTTCGTCCGCATCAGTCGCAACATGCTATTTCCCTCCCCAAAAATGAATAACATCCCCCACCCCCGTCAATCCTCTAAAAAAAACAAAAGGAGCCATAAAAATGAAACACCAATCCCCCGCAATCCTAATAGCCCTCCTATTCCTCACCTTACTTCTCGTGACAGAATCCCCCCGCTATCTCCAAGACAAGTCCACTTCCACCCTTCAGCAACAAATCGCAACACAAGTACTGCGCTTTCACATAAGAGCCAACAGTGATACCGTTGCCGACCAGCAAAAAAAACTCCGGATAAAACAATCCCTCCTGGAATGGCTGACACCCATCCTCTCCGAAAACACCAGTAAATCAGAAACCATACAGTGCATCAGGAAAAATCTCCCGGACATCCGAAAAGAAGCCACCCGTATGGCCGCCCCGGAACCCGTCACCGTAACTCTTCAGAAAGAATGGTTCCCTGAAAAAACCTATGGAACCTGTACTTTCCCGGAAGGAATCTATGATGCCCTTCGCGTAGATATCGGACAGGCAAAAGGCCATAACTGGTGGTGCGTCCTCTACCCCTCCCTGTGTTTTGCGGATGCGCTGGAGCCTTCCATGACCGAAGAGGGCGAAGAAAAACTGCAACAGGTACTCGATGAAGATGCTTATGACCTCCTTCTGCATCCACAGAAGCTGAAAATCCGGTTTAGACTTGAATTCTTCTTACGAAACAGGTAGAATATGATAAGTATGTAAGCAGTGACAGAAGAAAAATGTAACTGTAAAAACAGGAAACCTGAATGGGAGAAGAGACATGAAAACAGATCGTAACGCACCGATAGGTGTATTTGATTCCGGTGTCGGCGGGCTCACGGTAGCCAGAGAAATCATGAGAAACCTGCCCATGGAAAAAATCGTATACTTCGGAGATACCGCCCGCGTTCCTTATGGAAGCAAATCCAAAGAAACCGTTATCCGGTACTCCAGACAGATCGTCCGATTCCTGCAAAAACAGGGCGTAAAAGCAATTGTGATCGCCTGCAATACAGCAAGTGCGCTGGCACTTGATACCCTTGAAAAAGAAATCGATATCCCGATCATCGGTGTGGTAAAACCGGGAGCCAGGGTAGCGGCAAGAGAGACTACAAAAAAAAGAGTTGGTGTTATCGCAACCGAAGCGACCATCAACAGCCACCTGTACAGAGAACTGATCCAGCAGATTGATCCTGAAATCACGGTAGTCGGAAAACCCTGCCCGTTATTCGTGCCACTGGTAGAAGAGGGCTGGCGAAAAGATCCGGTCACAGAGATCGTGGCCCGCAGATACCTGAAAGAGATGCAGGACGAAAAAGTAGACACCCTGATCCTTGGCTGTACCCATTATCCACTACTCCGCGGGGTGATCGGATCTATTATGGGTGATCAGGTACAGCTGGTAAACCCGGCATACGAAACCTCACTGGCATTAAAACAATTACTGATCGAACAGGACCTGCTGAATCAGGGATCGGTAGAAGAAGAATTTCCATACCGTTTCTATGTAAGTGATGCGGCAGAAAAGTTCAAAAGCTTTGCCAACTCCATTCTCCCCTATGATGTGGAGATGACAAAACAGGTAAATCTGGAGGAATAAAAAGATGACAAAAGAAGTATTGATCCATCTGAAAGGTATGCAGACCACGGATGACCCCCATGGTTCTGATGAACCTCTGGAGCTGATCACTGTCGGAGAATATTATTACCGGAACAATACCCACTATCTGTTGTATGAGGAACAGATGGAAGGACTTGACGAACCGATACATAACCTGGTCAAGATCCGTCCCGGTCATATGGAAGTGCGAAAAAAAGGACCGGTACAGACCAATATGGTCTTTGAGACAGAAAAACAGAACATGGCCTGCTATCAGACACCATATGGTCCGATCCAGATGGATATCACAACGACCGGAGTAAATTTAGGGGAAGAAGAGGAACTTCTGGAGATAAAGACAGAATATGTTCTGGGGATGAATGGTCAGAAAGTAGCGGACTGTCAGATGCATATCCGTGTAACCCCGAAGGGCAGCAAAGAGACTACATTTTTCAGAGCATAATCAAAATTGGTCCACCGGACCAATTATTGATTGATATGCAATGCAACAAAAAACGGAGCTTATCATCCATCACTGGAAAATAAGCTCCGTTTTTGAGTTTTATTTGTCTTTTTTTGCGATTTTGTTTTTCATTCTCCGGAAGAACTTTTCCTTCTGTTTTGGCTGTTCCAGAGGACCTCTGACACCGCGGACATCTGTGATATAGATACCACTGATGGTAGCTTTCACTTCTTTTTTCAATGGGATCAGATCGAAAATCTTCTCGTCAGCAACCATCGTCATAATTCTCGGACCGATCTTTGCTTTTACGATGGGAAGTTTTGTTCTGCGCATCAGCTTCGGCGTCTGATCGATTACCATCTGCGGGAGTCCGGATTCTTTGATCCGAAGTCTCTTCTTATCAATGATCAGCATATTGACGGTCTGTTTTGCAGCCTCAATCTGTGCCTGATTTTCCTCCTGCTTTTTCTGTGCACGTTTGCCAAGAAAATAAAGGACAACCAGTACGGCAATCAAAATCACTAAAATAATTAATAATACCTGCCAGACTTTCATACTTTTCCTCCTGTCCTGTGATACAAGCACGAATCCATCATTCCATGCCTGTCTATTTTATCACTGATATGGGCAAAAGGCAATCAGAATCGGGGAAAATCTCAGGAAAATCCGATTTTGCTATGGCTTTCAAACGGATTCATGCTATAATATCTGATAGGTGTCAGCATTTTTTTAAAGAGATAAGAACTGACCTGGATGGAGAAATAACCGGATGGAATCAGGGAACCACAGAGACCGCCGGAAGAACCATACAAAAGTCTAAATAAAGGAGTAAAAAAATGAGTCAGGAACAAAAGAAAAGACCACCCATGACGGAAGAAGAAAGACAGAGGCGAATCGAACGGCTTCGGAGAGAACGCAGAAGAAAAAGACGTCAGCAGGCGATGATCATGCGTGCCGCAGTTCTTGGTGTGCTGATCCTGATCCTGATCGGATCCATCGCACTGGTATCTGCTCAGGTGCGCCGTTCAAAAGCAAAAAAAGCGGAAGAAAAAGCGAAACAGGAGAAACTGATCCAGGAGGAAGAGGCAAAAAACAAACAGCGTAAGGAATCCATCGATCAGGCAGATGTTATGGCACAGGGATATGATTATGACGGTGCGATTGAACTGTTAAAATCTCTGGATAATTATGACAAAGATGCGGATATCGTGGCGAAGATCGCAGGCTATGAAGCGGACAAATCTACGCTGGTAGCGGTCAATATGAACGAGATCACTCATGTTTTCTATCATTCACTGGTTGTAGATCCGGAGCGGGGGTTTGCCGGCAATGACAGTGCAGCAGCCGGATTCAAGCAGTGGATGACAACGGTAGACGAATTTAACAAAATCACACAGGCGATGTATGACAATGGCTATGTGCTGATCGATCTTCATGATATGGTAACAGAGACGACAGATGAGAACGGAACGGTTCATTTTACCACGAATCAAATTATGCTTCCGGAAGGAAAAAAACCGTTTGTATTATCGCTGGATGACCTGTCTTACTATCACAGTTATGACGGTCGCGGTGTCGCTTCAAAAATAGTACTGGACGAGAACGGGAAACCGACCTGTGAGTATATCCAGGCTGACGGAACTACCGTAACCGGTGCATACGACTGTATTCCTCTGCTGGATCAGTTTCTGGAAGAACATCCGGACGGTGCATACCATGGAGCAAGGGGAACGATCGCACTGACAGGATACAATGGTATTCTGGGATATCGTACCGATATTGCTTATAAGACAAGAGAGAATCTGACAGCAGATCAGCAGGCATGGCTGGATGCCCATCCGGATTTTGATTATGACAAAGAATGTGAAGAAGCAAAAAAAGTAGCAGATGCTATCAAAGCAGACGGATGGAAGTTCGCCAGTCATACCTGGGGACATATCCGGATCGGTGATGCAAGTCTTGAGAGTATCCAGAAAGATACAGAGAAATGGCTCAGTTATGTAGCACCGTTAGTCGGCGGCACAGATACGATTATTTTTGCTCATGGACAGGATCTTGCAGACTGGCATGATTATTCCGCTGATAATGAAAAGTTTACATATCTGAAGAGCAAGGGATTTAATTTCTTCTGCAATGTGGATTCTTCACAGTATTTCTTACAGATCCGTGATAATTATGTGCGTCAGGGAAGACGAAACCTGGATGGCTACCGTCTGTGGAACGATGTCCACGGAGAGAAAAATCGAACCAGTGATCTGTTTGATGCGACACAGATTCTGGATCCGGCGCGTACGGATATGCCGCCATTATAAAAGAATACAAGGATAAGATGAACGGTGCGGGAATGAAACCGTTACATATAAGGAAAGAACATGGATGATACAACACGACAGAAAGTAGAAGAATCGCCTGAGGAGCGCAGACGCCGGATACGCAGACAGCGTATGATTCAGGAACGGCGCCGCAGACGCCGGAGAAAAGCACTGATTCTGAGGGGAATCCTTGGGTTGATCTTTATACTGATACTTGTGGGGATCGGCTCTGCCGTTTCCTGCAGAGTAAAAAAGTACAGGCAGTCAGCAGCCGGGAAAAAAGATTCAAAAAAACAGGAAACCCAGGTGACAGAAGAAACTGTGCAGATGGAAGCGGTGGATCTTAAAAAGGTTCTCCATCTGTCTTTCGAAAGTCTGATCGCGGATACCGATCAGGCTTTCGGACAGGAAGACAGCAGTGCCGCAGCGACACTGGATCAGACCCGCGTGACGGTGGATGAGTTCAACGCCATGCTGGGGCAGTTGTATGAAGAAGGATATGTGCTGGTGCGGTTTTCTGATCTTGCAGCGGTCAATGAAGATGGTGCGATGGAGGCCAAAAAGCTGATGCTGCCATCCGGGAAAAAACCGTTGCTGTTATCAGAGACGAATGTGAATTATGATCTGGAACTGTCCGGACAGGGTCTGGCATCCAGGCTGGTACTGGATGGCAACGGAGCACTTACCTGTGAACGTCAGGCTTCAGATGGCAGTACTGTGACAGGAGCCTTTGATGTGGTTCCGTGTGTGGAGGCATTTATTCAGGAACACCCGGACTTTTCCAATAATGGAGCCAGAGGGATCCTGGGACTTACCGGATATAACGGAATTCTTGGTTATCGGACGGATGATGCTCTGGCAACATCAACGGATAACCGTTATGCGGCGAAATATGGAGTATTTGATACAGCAGCAGAAAAAGAGGCGGCAGCGCCTGTGATCGAAGCTCTGAAAAGTGCCGGATGGGAATTTGCCTGTAATGGATATGATGGAACCAATTATGGCAGTGATGGAGAGGCCGTATCTGCGGATCTTGCAAAGTGGAACGAACGTGTGGGAACACTTGTGGGAAGCACCACGATTCTGTTGTTTCCGTCCGGTACAGACAGCCGTGGATGGAAAGCATATGATGAGTCGGATCCGGTATATCAGATACTGAAAAAACAGGGATTTCTGTATTATGGCAGCATGGATATCAGCGGAACAAAAACACAGTTGACGGAGCAGTATCTCCGATGCAGCTATATGAATGTGGATGGTTACCGGATGTATCAGGATCTGTATAAGGATGCCGGGCGTTTTACGGGAATTCTGGATTTTCAGGAAATCTATGACAGCAAACGACCGATGGCAGCGAATGAAACAGATACACAGGCTACAGGCGGAGAAGATGAAAAAGTCTGAAAAAAATGTGAAATCTGGCAGATATACTTTTCATTTAAAGAAAAATATGATATAAACAAAAGGTATTGTGCCTGTTAATGGGATGAAAATGGAGGATTTATGAAGAAAAGAGCGATAATGATCAGCATGCTTCTGGTAATGGCACTTTCCGTAACCGGATGCAGTCAGAAGACAGCTACAAAAGATAAGGATACAAAAACAGAAGAGACAGCCAAGACAGATGACGCGGAAGAGACAGAGTCCGACAACACGGAGGAGACTTCCGAAGATACACCAACAACCGCAGAGCTGATGGCAGGTATCGATGTGGAAAAATGTGTGACACTCGGTGACTATAAAGGTGTGACCGTAGAAAAGACCATCCAGTCTGTAACGGACGAAGATGTACAGAATGAGATCGATAATGCGCTGGCAAACTATCCGGTGGAAGTAGACCAGGCTGCAAAAGAAGGTGACACAGTAAATATCGACTATGTAGGTAAGATCGACGGAGAAGAATTTGACGGAGGAAGTGATCAGGGAGCAGATCTGAAACTGGGTTCCGGAAAGTTCATCGATGGTTTTGAAGATGGATTGATCGGTGCAAGAAAAGGGGAGACCCGTACGCTGAATCTGACTTTCCCGGAAGATTATACACAGGATCTTGCCGGAAAGGCTGTAGAATTTACCGTTACAGTCAATGCGGTGAAAGAGCCGTTAAGCGAGCCTACGGATCAGTGGGTGGCAGACAATATCGAAGGATATGACAACATAGCAGACTATAAAGCAGGTATCCGTTCAGAACAGGAAGAGAGCAATGAACAGACAGCAGAGAATCAGGTTCGTTATGCCGCATGGACACAGGTGATCGACAATTGTACCATCAATGAATATCCGGAGACACTGGTTGAAGTCGGAAAAAAACTGTATGAACAGCAGGTGGAGACTTATGCAAAATATGCAGGAATGGAACTGGATGCTTATATTGAGTCCTCCGGACTGACACAGGAAGAATATCAGTCCAATATGGAAGAGTACGGTAAAAACGTAGCAGCGCAGGCACTGGTATGCCAGGCAATCTGTGACAAAGAAGGATTTGCCATCGGTGATGACGATTATCAGAAAGCTCTGCAGGATATGCTGACAGAATATGGATGTACCGAAGATGAACTGATCCAGACTTATGGTCAGGATAATGTAGAACAGAGCATCATGCTGAACCGTGTCAGTAATCTGATCCTGGAAAATGCAAATGTGACAGAAGTACAGGCTGACAGCAGTGCGGACAGCTCCTCAGATGACAGTGGGAACTAACGTTTTGCATTAAAAATAAGAATAGATTACAGAAAAAGAGAGAAAGCCCGGTTGCTTTTTCTCTTTTTTTGCATGTGCATATCAATAATCGGGCCGCTGAACTGATTTTGATGATATCCCGGGCTTGAAGTAAATGTCGATTCGAGGTAAAATAAGACACAGCGATAATTATATATACAGGAGGAGAAGACAATGGAATTAGCAGTATTACAAAAAGACATGGTGACAGCTATGAAAGCGAAAGACAAAGTAAGAAAAGAGGCTATTTCTTCTTTGATTTCCGCAGTAAAAAAAGTAGCGATCGATGAAGGTCACAGAGATGATATAAAACCGGAACTGGTAGATCAGGTAATTTTAAAAGAACTGAAAACAGTAAAAGAACAGATCGACACCTGCCCTGCAGAACGTACCGATCTGATCGAAGAGTACCGGACTCGTTACAATATTATTAATGAATATGCTCCGCAGCTGATGTCTGCTGAAGAGGTGAAAATCTGTCTGCAGGAAAAATTTGCAGAGGTTCTGGCAACGAAAAATAAAGGACAGATCATGAAAGCTGTCATGGGAGAACTGAAAGGCAAAGCTGACGGTAAGGTTATTAACCAGGTAGTGGGGGAACTGTGTAAATAACCGAATAAAGCGGGAGGATTTGTTATTATGGGAAAATTTAAGATTGAAATGGGCGATATTACCACCTATGCGGTAGACGGAATTGTGAATGCTGCCAACACAACGCTTCTTGGAGGAGGCGGGGTAGACGGTGCGATTCACCGGGCAGCAGGACCGGAATTGCTGGAGGAATGCAAGACGTTAGGCGGATGTGATACCGGTAAGGCCAAGATTACCAAAGGGTACAATCTGCCGGCACATTATGTGCTTCATACGCCGGGACCTATCTGGCATGGTGGATATAATTATGAGGATGTGCTGCTACAGGGGTGTTATGAGTACTGCCTGAAACTGGGAGAACAGTATGGTCTCAAGACGATTGCATTTCCATCGATCAGTACAGGGGTGTACGGCTATCCGGTGGAAGAGGCAGCGAAGATCGCGGTGCGGACAATCTGTGATTTTCTGAAATGGACACAGGTAGTGGAAGAAGTGACCATGGTGTGTCACGGTGAAGGTACCTGGAAGGTATATCAGGAAGCGTATCGGGAGTATCAGGCTGCTGAGAGCGAAAAGTAGAAAGAATGAAACGGGCAGAGAGGAGTATGTACAGCGGGGACTGTGCAGGACTTCCTCTGTCCGCTTTTTACACAGCAAAACTATGGGAGGTTTTTGAGAAGATGAAAAAGTCATATGAGATGGACATGTGTACCGGTCCATTATTGAAGAAACTGCTGATCTTTGCGGTTCCTTTGATCTTGTCCGGGGTACTGCAGCTGTTGTTTAATGCTGCAGATATTGTAGTAGTAGGAAAATTTGCGGGAAGTCATGCACTTGCCGCAGTGGGATCTACAGGTGCGCTGATCAACCTGTTTACCAATGTGTTTATCGGTTTTTCCATTGGTGCCAATGTACTGGTTGCCCAGTATTTTGGGGCAAAAGATGAACAGAACATCCAGGATACCGTACATACCTCGATGGCGATTGGCATCATCGGCGGAATGTTTCTGATTGTGGCAGGTATGATTTTTGCACCGATGATGCTGGAAGTGATGGCAACACCGGAGGAAGTGCTGGGACAGGCTGCATTATATATCCGGATATATTTTATCGGTATGCCGGCGATGCTGATCTATAACTTTGGGGCGGCGGTGCTGCGTGCCATCGGAGACACCAGAAGACCGTTGTACTATCTGCTGGAGGCAGGTGTGGTCAATGTGATTCTGAATCTGGTTTTCGTGATCGGATTTCAGATGGGAGTTGCCGGTGTCGCTATCGCGACCGTAGTTTCACAGTGTATATCAGCGGCACTTATCGTACGTTGTCTGATGAAAAGTGGGGGAATGTACCGTTTGTATCTGAAACGGATCCGGATTCACAAAGAGAAAATGATCCGTATTATCCAGATCGGACTTCCTGCCGGGTTGCAGGGAGCGATTTTTTCAATCTCTAACGTGTTGATTCAGTCATCCATCAACTCTTTCGGAGCGATTGCCATGGCGGGCAATACGGCAGCCAGTAACATAGAGGGATTTGTTTATGTTTCCATGAATGCTATTTACCAGACGGCACTGAGCTTTGTCAGCCAGAATGTGGGAGCCGGTCAGCAGAAGCGGATTCCCAAAATTTCCATATACTGTATGGCAATTGTATTTACTGTCGGACTTGCGCTTGGTACACTGGCATATCGTTGCGGAGGCACCTTGCTTGGCATCTATTCGTCCGATCCGGAAGTGATCGCATATGGTCTGGATCGTATGAAGGTCATCTGCCAGATTTATTTTCTCTGCGGAATGATGGACGTGGCGGTAGGTATTCTGCGAGGTATGGGATATTCCATCATGCCGATGCTGGTATCTCTTGCAGGTGCCTGTGGACTGCGAATCGTGTGGATCTTTACTGTCTTTGTATGGAAACATTCACTGTTTGTCCTGTACCTGTCGTATCCGATTACCTGGATCATCACACTGAGTGTTCATCTGATCTGCTTTGCAGTAGTATGGAAAAGAAAAAAAGGGATCTGGGCGACCGTAAAACCGCATCCGGATCTTGGAAAAACGGAGGAATAACATGCGTCTGAAAAAAATACAGGAAGCGCTGAAAACAAAGAATATTATATTTACCTATACAGAAGAGGACAATTGCGGAAGTCTTGATTTTCAGTTCCGTGGACTGCGGTATCATATCTGGGAATTTGTGGATGGTGACATCTGGGGCGTGGAGACAAATGTATATCATGCCGGAAAAAGTGAGGATATTACCGGAGATTACGAAAAAGAGATCAGCGAACTGATCTTAAGCTGGCCGGATATGGCGATTCCGGGATAAATCTAAAGCAGGTATTTTTGCAGCGGACAGAGGCTTTGGAGAAGTAAGAAGTGTATAGTTACAAAAAAACAGATTCGATTCAAATTGGATATTTCTCAGAAAGTATCCGTTTTGAGTCGAATCTGTTTTTGATTTGCATTAGAATTTACTCATCAACAACTTCCAGTACATCCATCGGACATGCTTTTGCACAAATGCCGCAGGCAATACATTTGGATGCCGGGTTGCCTTCTGTTTTTACGATCAGACCAAATGGACAGGCTTCTGCACATTTGCCACAGCCGGTACATTTTTTCTTGTTGATCATATAAACACCCTTTGGATTCTGGGTGATTGCACCTTCCGGACAGGCTTCCGCACATTTGCCGCACTGTGGGCAGGCCATTGGACGAACAGATTTTTTTTCTACGATCTGGATGCAGGATTTGTCCGGGTCGAATTCTTTATAGAAAGACTCGGAACAGGCTCTGACACATGCCAGACATGCCATACAGGTACTGCCTTTTTTTACTTTCAGTTTCTTCATAGTATCGTATCCTCCGCTTTATCAGTAATGTTACCGAGAAATATTCTCAATAATATTATTGTACAGCAAACGGTAAGAAAGTAAAGAGAAAGTTAGCGAAAATCGTTTAAAAATAGTCAGATTTTCTTACAGAAAATATACCGCGGAAGCCCACCGTATTTGAGGGCTTTTGTTACAAGTTTATACCCCAGCTGCTCAAAATTATGTACACTGTACACATTATCCGGATGTGCGGTTCCCATCAGCCAGCGAAAACCGGCAGAACGAAGCTGTTCTTCTGCGGCTTCCATTAGTTTCTTTTGCAATCCATTGCCACGATAGGAACTGCGCACCATGGCAATCTCCATATGTGCCACCAGAGAAAGCTGTGAATCATCCGGTTCCAGATAACTTCCCAGATTTTCATCACCGAGATCGGAAGTCCGTGCCACAAAAACCGCCGCCAGTTCCTTTCTGCCATCCGCAGCAACTGCCTCCGCTTTCACCCCAAACCCGGAGACTGTCATATAACGAATCAGATCTTCCCGTTCATCCATACTGAACCAGCTTTTTTCGGGGAGTTCCCGGTAGATTTCGTTCATACAGTCAAGTACTGTGGGGAGATCCTCCGGGGTTATGCGGGAGATGGAAAAGTCAGGACGGGAAGATAAATTTAATTGATTAGACATAGAATATGCTCCTTTATGAAAATAGTTTGAAGTAAATATAAACAGCAATAAATATATCGGTAAAAAGGTGTTTTGTAAAGGAAATTTAAAAAATCAGATATAGTGCATACAGTTGTTTAGTAGTCGTGTTGTAGAAAATTCCAGTTGCTAATATAATTCATTTTAATTCAAATGTCGAATTAAAATGAATTATTTAACTCGACATTTGAATTAAAATGAGTTATATTAAAAGTGAATTAGAAATTAGGAGGGGTGAATATGCGTACAATTCCTAAAAAGGAGACATTGGATATTGAATTTAAAAGTGATTTAAAATGTTATTCAGATCATGATTTGATAGAAGAAATTGTAGGAATGGCTAATACAATTGGTGGTAGTTTATTTCTTGGAGTTGAGGATGATGGTACGATTACCGGAGTCCATAAAAAACATAAAGATTCAATAGGAGTTGCAGCGTTAATTGCAAATAGTACAGTCCCACCAATTTCGGTGAGGGCAGATATTATTCAGGAAGAAAATAAAGATGTTTTAAAGATTGACATACCGAGGAGTCGAGGGGTTGTATCTACTGCATCAGGTAAGATTTTGAGAAGAAGGCTAAAACTTGATGGAAGTCCAGAAGTAGTTCCGATGTATTCATATGAAATCCCATCAAGACTGGCAGAATTAGGACTGTTAGATTATTCGGCACAACCTCTCGCAGGTGCAACTTTAGAAGATTTAGATCCAAATCAAAGAATTAGATTGCGGAAAATTATCCAAACCAGGCAGGGGGGAGAGAAAACACTTCTTACATTGCCTGATGACGAGCTGGATATTGCTTTACGTCTTGTTACAGAAGTGGCTGGAAACTATGTCCCAACAGTAACGGGAATGCTTTTAATTGGAAAAGAAAACAGAATTACAGAATTGATACCTACAGCAAAAGCTACATTTCAAGTCTTGGAAGGAACTACGGTACGAATGAATGAGGATAGTAATAAACCGTTACTTGAATTGTTTGAAACTTTTGAAATGTATATCAAAGCGTGGAATCCTGAAAGGGAAACAGAATATGGTTTGTTTAGAATACCTATCCCAGAATTTGATTGGTCAGCTTTTCGAGAGGGACTTGTAAATGCATTTTGCCATAGGGATTACACTATGCTTGGAACCGTAAGAGTATTGATAGATGATGAGGGAATGACTATTAGTAACCCGGGTGGATTTATAGACGGAGTCAATTTGAAAAATCTTCTGATGGTTGAACCACATGGAAGAAATCCGGCGCTTGCTGATGCGATGAAAAGAATCGGTTTAGCAGAAAAGACAGGCCGAGGGATTGATAGAATTTTTGAAGGTTCAATAATATTTGGAAGACCTTGGCCAGATTATTCAGAGTCTACCAGTAGAAATGTAAAGCTTTTTATTCAAAGAGCAAAAGCGGATTTGCCGTTTGCTAAATTTGTTGCGGATGAGCAGAATCGACAAGGGAAGTCATTATCTATTTATGCGTTGATGATACTTTCAATACTGAATAATGAACGAAGAAGTTCAGTAGAGAGAATTGTGGAACTGACCAATTTAAGTCAGAATAAAATCAGATCAGTGATAGAAGGTATGATAGAATCAGGATTAATTGAAGCGACGGGTAAGGGAAAAAATCGTACTTATATTTTGGGCAAAAAAATATACCGAGAAAATAAAGAAACCATTCAGTATGTAAGACAAACAGATATTGATAATATTAGATATCCGGAATTGGTAATGAAACTTGCAAATACTCAAAACGGAATTGTTACCAAGCAAGATGTTGTAGAATTATTAAAAGTAACTCCGTCTCAGGCATACACGATAATAAAAAAATTACAGAAAGAGGGAAAAATGAAATTACTGTGTGGTGGGAAATATTCAAAATATCAAGTTGTTTTGAGTGATTAATGTGTTTTGTATTTGCTGTTTGCTTAAAAGTCGCAGGAAAACAATAAAAATTGAACGATAAGAAAAGATAATACAATATTTGAAAACCTATGGAACAATAAGCAATAAAGAAACAAGAGAAGTATTGAAGTTTGTTCATTTGCCACAAAGGAATATAAAAGAAATATTTATACAGAAAAATTGGAGAGAATAGAAATGAAGAAAGTTGTTATCACATTAAGTATTTTCCTGATAATATCGCTTATAGGAAATGTAATATTATTGATGAAACTTGGTGAGAAAAATAGTAATAATGAGTTGGAAAACACAGTTGAAGCAAGTAATGTGCCAAGTGATTTGATAGGAACTTGGACAGCAAAGGCGGGAAGAAAAGTAGAAATTTTTAAAGATGGTGAGGTGTATTGGACATATAATACAGATAATGGAATATATGATGGATATGTAGGAAAAATTGATGGATATTCTATTGTATTGTCTCGACACTATGAAGAAAATGGATTAGGGAATGAATATCAATCGATGAGAGAGGTACCAGAAGATGAATTGAAAAATACATCCATTATATATGACATAACGATGCATGGAGAAAACGCATTTTCAGCACAAAATGTTAATCCAAGTGAGAATCCGTGGTCATTTGTGAAAGAAGAAAATTAAAGAAATATTACCTATTATCAGAATTTCATGGAGAAAATAAATTTGTGGAAAAATATAATTAACAGTAGAGTGATGCCACCAAAACCACGTATACATTGTAAAAAATAATGTACACAGGGGATTTTGTCGTGAAGGATTATATGGAGGAGCATGCAGTGAAAATGGCAGATTATATCATAGAAACAAAAGCAACGGTGCGCAGATTGCAAAGAAATTTGAAATCAGTAAGTCTATGGTATATATAGTAGTAAGAAAATAGGATGTTATACAAACATAATATATCAATTAAATAAGGGATAGAACACCTAGTGTTATCAGTATGATAAATTTGAATTGGGAAAAGATACAATTGTTTAAAGAGGTTAATAGAAATGAATCAAATAAAAGAATTTTGTATTATTGGCTTATGGGGAGAAAGAAATTATCATTTAAAAATAAATGATGGGAAATTAGTTATGGTAGGAGAAAATGGTTGCGGAAAGAGTACTGTTTTAAGAATTATATATTATACGTTGGCAGAAAAATGGGGACAGTTAATTAAAGAGGATTTTGAACGAATTCGAATTACTATTGGAACGGAACAGAAAGAGTTTACTAAAGAACAATTAGGAAAGCCAGAAGAATATTTGATAGATACAGATTCGGAGATATTATCTCGTTTGCCAATGTCATTTAGACGTAGATATTTAGATAATCTCAGAGATAAGGTTATGGCAGAGGAAGTGTTAGAAGATTTAGAACAAATGCGATATTCTGAAGGAATGTTTGAGGTAGAAATAGAACGGCTTGAAGAAATTGCATCTAGAGTTCCAGAGTCAATAAAGGATATTTCTGAGTGGTTGAAAAGATGCTTAAACCAACCCGTGTTATATATGCCTACATATCGAAGAATTGAAAAGAAGCCAGAAATACAGGAAAGAGAATTGGAAAGAAGAAGGTATAGGCGTTATCCTATACAAAATTTAAAAAATTTGAAAATGGAAGTTTCGCGTATTGGTATGAGTGATGTTAATAATGCAATACATGAATTAATTTCTGAAATTAGATCTGAATATGCAAGAAGTTCAGCGCAATTAAATTTAGATTGTTTTAAAGGTATATTAACTCAAGATTTTCAGCAGGTAGACTCTATTCCAGAAGAATATATGGAGGAAGAAAGCATAAAAATGATATTCGAAAGTTTAAATGAAGATGAACTTTTGGATATAGATAAAACTTCCATAAAAGAAAAGTTAATTGCTATTATAGGGAAAACAGAGGCATATGATGAATATGATAAAATTGTAATTTATTACTATAATATGTTGATTAAGAGATATGAAAGTCTTAAGAAAATAGAAAATAAATTAGAACATTTTTTTTATGTATGCAATCAATATCTATCTGGGAAAGAATTTGTATATAAACCTAAAATTTTTGAATATACAATAGCTGTGCAGAGTCGTAATGGAAGTCAGAAAGAAATGAATATAGAACAGTTATCATCAGGCGAGAAGCAAATAGTAGCTCTTTTTAGTTACATTTATTTGTTTATTAAGCAACAGAGTATACTGATTATTGATGAACCTGAATTATCGTTGTCTGTTACTTGGCAGGAATCTATCTTAGAGGATGTTTTAAAGAGTGATATGTGTAATCATCTTATCGTGGCAACGCAATCACCATTTGTTTATGATAATTCATTATTATCATATGCACATACAATGGAAGAATTTTTAACAGTGGAGTGATGAAACAATGGATATGTTGGAAAAACACAGTCTTGCTCGGAAAAAATCAAACGTAGTTGTACATAATATAAAAACTGAATACAAAAAAGGTGAGAGGAAAATTTATATTGTTTGTGAGGGAAGAGAAGATTTGGGGTATTACGGACAAGTAATAAAAAGAAAATATGCTGATATTCAAATGAAGAAACAATATGCAGGTGGAAAAGAGGCCGTACTAGAAGTATATGGAGCTTTTGATTGGAACATTTATGAAAAAAATAAAATTTTATTTTTTGTGGATCGTGATTTCTCTTATTGGACAGGAGAAAAACAGTTTATAGATACAAATGTGTACATAACTGACCAATATTCGTTTGAGAATGATGCTGTGAATGTAGAAATGTTTATGGAAGTATTAGAAGATTTTTATGGGTTTGCTAATGCTAAAGATGAAGAATTGGCAAATATTAGAGAAATGTATCTTGAACGATGGAAAGTGTTTTATGATAATTCCACTTATGGCATGGCGGCAGTATTGGTTAGTAATAGTGTAAATAAGGAGCGTTTAGCAAAATATGTTAAAATTAAAAAGATGATAAAAATAGAGAGTGAAAATGTTTGGGTGGAATGTGTAAAGGGAAAACCTATTAAAGAATATTTATACGAAAACTTGAAGTTGTCAAATAAACATGAAGAAAAAATTTTGCAGATGCAAAGTAAATTTGAACAAGATAAGAAGAATTATTCGGTGCGAGGAAAATGGGCTTTGGGATTTATGGTGGAAATATTAGAATATACGATGATTAATGCTCGGCAATATGTTCCTTCGTTATATAGTGGGGAAACTAATACACCTAAAAGATTATGTCAATTGACCGAGGGTGGAACAATGATAATGTTAGCACCTAGGATTCGACCAGTAAGCAGTTTAGAGACATTTTTAGAATTTAATATAAATTGTGCATAAAGTAGGAAAGGAATGTTTATAAATGAAAAGCATTTTATTTTCGGGGGTACATGGTGTTGGAAAAGGTTTCTTTTTGAAAAAAATTATTAAAGAAATAGAAGGATATAATGTTTACTCAGCAAGTGCTTTGATTGAAAAGTATCATCCCTCAACGGATGCGGGGTATAAGAAAGTCTGTAATGTGAAGGATAATCAGGAGGCTTTGGTTAAAGCGGTAAAAGAAGAAAAATTGAAAAATGAAAATAGTTTTATATTAGACGGACATTTATGTATTTTCGATATGGAAGGAAATGTAGTTCGTATTCCAGAAAATTTTTTTGGTGAAACGCAGATAGAAGTAATAGTACTTTTACAAGATTGCCCTAAAATGATTTCAGATAGAATTAACACAAGAGATGGGGAAGAAATAAGTATACAGTCTATAGAAAAGATGCAATATGAAGAACAAAAGTTTGCGGAAGAATTATGGGAAAAATATAAAATACCGTATGTAGTAGTTACACATGAGTGTACGGGAGTAGAATTTATACAAAGAATACAAGAAATTGGAGGTGAAAATATTGAATAATATTACACATAAAACATTTGCCGAAATGGATTTACAAGATCCTTTTTTTGAATCTTTGAGAGCGGATTATCCAGGATTTAATGAGTGGTTTAAGAAAAAAAGTAATCAGGATGCATTTGTTCAATATGTAGAGGAAAAATTAGTCGGTTTTTTGTATTTGAAAGTAGAAAAATCATGTGTTGAAGATATTGTACCACCTATTTATGCAGATAAAATATTAAAGGTGGGGACTTTTAAAATTGATGCGCATGGAACCAAAATGGGTGAACAATTTATTAAGATAATTATGGATTATGCTTCAAATGAAAAAGTAGATGTCTGTTATGTTACTATTTATGAAAAACATCAGTCGCTTATAGAGTTGGTGCAACAATTCGGTTTTGAATTATATGGTACAAAGGGGAAAGGCGAATATACAGAAAATGTGTATTTAAAACGAATGAATATAATAACTGGAGATATTAAGAAAGATTTTCCTCTGGTTGATTACCGAGCAGTAAAAAAATATTTGTTGAGTATTTATCCTAAATATCATTCGGTTATGTTTCCAGATTCTATTTTGACAACAGAAAATAAAAATATTATCACAGATGTTTCTTATACGAATTCTATTCAGAAAGTATATATATGTTCAATGGGACAAGTTGAAAGGTTAAAATATGGAGATATAGTAATTATTTATAGAACTGCTGAATATGGAAGGAGTGCGGAATATTCAGCGGTAGCGACATCTATTTGTGTGGTGGAAGAAGTAAAAAGGCAAGATGAATTTGATTCATTTGAAGAGTTTTATAAATATGTAAGTAAATATAGTGTATTTGATAAGAATGACTTGCGGTACTGGTTTAATCGAGGAGAGTGTAAAGCTATAAGAATGACTTATAATGCAGCTTTAAAAAAGAGGATAGTGCGTCATGATCTGATAGAAAAAATCGGATTAGAACGAAATCAGTATTGGGGATTTTTTGAACTGACAGATGAACAATTTCAAAAGGTAGTTCGTATAGGAGACGTTAATAAGATTTTTATTGGTGAGAACTAATGTTCGGAAAAACTTGCAATCATAAATGGATTACTATATAATATTATATATAAAATTTGAAATGGGGCGAAAATGATGTGTGCGATATTATTATCAATTAATCCTAGTCATGTAGAAAATATATTGAATGGAACTAAAAGATATGAATTCAGAAAAAAAGCATGTAAAAGACATGTGGATAAAATTTTAATCTATTCTACGACACCCATTATGAAAGTGGTAGGAGAAGCTGAGGTTGAAGATGTTCTTGTTGATGATCCAGAGACTATTTGGAAAAGAACAGAAAAAAAATCAGGAATTGATAAAATTTTTTTTGATGAATATTATCAAAATAGAAATCAAGCGGTTGCTTACAAATTAAAAAATGTTATTAAATATGGGAAACCAAGAGAACTCAAAGACTACGGAATTAATAGTGCGCCACAGTCTTTTCAGTATATAGAAGAAATGTAAGGATTATATACGTAGAAGATTTTTGGGTTGTAACTAGAAAAATCTTCAGCTTTTTGGTAAGCAATCAAATGGTTCTTATTAATTAAAAGATAAAGACATACCACCAAAACCCCTCGCATACATTGTAAAAATAATGTACGCAGGGGATTTTATCGTGAAAGATTATATCGAGGAGCGTGCAGTAGAAATTGCGGGCTATATCATAGAAACAAAAGCTACGGTGCGGCAGACGGCGAAGCAATTCGGGATCAGTAAGTCTACGGTACATAAAGACTGTACCGATCGTCTTCAGCAGATCAACCCGTCCCTGGCACGGGCGGTCCGGAATGTGCTGGACATCAACAAACAGGAGCGTCATATCCGGGGTGGAATGGCGACCAGGGAGAAGTATCTGCATCTTGGAGAGTAAAGATACAAAATGAAAAAGAGAAAAACAAAACAGAGAAAAACAAAACAGAAAATATCCGTCAGGAAAACCGCAGAGAAGGAAAAGCACAGATGGACATAATCCCTTCCGCCTTTACATAGAATAGACAGAACGGCGAGAAGTAAAGGGGGAACAGGATTGTACGATCGTGGTTTGGGGGTGTTGGAACAGTATGGTCTGACAGCAGAGACGGTATTGCGGGGCAGGGGAGCGCTGATCTGTCAGACGGAGAAAGGATGGAAAAGTATCCGCGAATATTGGGGCTCCCCCGGGAGGCTGGAGCAGCAGAGAAAAATACAGAAACGCTGCAAGGAGACCGGGTTCTTACTGGTGGATCAGGTGGAGGAAAATCTGGAAGGACAGGTGGTCACTACGGGAGAAGACGGGATTCCCTATGTAGTGAAAGAATGGTTTCAGGGAACGGAATGTAACACCAGATCCGGGGAAGATATTTTAAGCAGTATGGAAGCGATGGCAAAACTACATACGGTAATGCAGGCAGAGCAGGACGAAGATATGCCAGGGGCAGATCTTCTGGAAGAGTGCCGCAGACACAACCGGGAACTTCGCAGAACCAGAAAATTTGTACAGAAAAAGAAGGCGAAAAACCCGTTTGAAGAGCGGCTGGCGCAGAGCATCACTGCTTTTCTGGAAGCAGGGGAGGGAATGGTAAAAGAACTGGAAGACTCCGATTATGAAAGATTCTGTAAAGAACACAGGCAGGAGGTATGTCACGGGGACTGTAACCAGCATAACATTATTTTTACGCGGGAAGGCATAGGTTTTATGAATTTTGATTACTGGCATTGTGGACCACAGACAGAAGATCTGTGTCTGTTTATGAGAAAAATCCTGGAAAAACATAACTGGGATCCTGAACTTGGAAGAAGAATGGCAGAACAGTATAATCGAAAGCGATCGCTGTCTGTGGAAGAGTGGAAACATCTGAAACTGTGCCTTTCTTATCCGTGGAGGTATTGGAAACTGGTAAACTATTATGCATCCAGTCAGAAGGTATGGATATCCAGAAAAAACATTGAAAAAATAGAACAGGCAACAGCACTCTGGCAGCCGTGGCAACGTTTTTTACAGAGTTTCTGCTGAAAAAAAGCTGTGAAAAAGGGCGAAAACACCTAAAAACCTTGACAAAACAAGAGAGGCAGTATATAAATAGGTGTAGCGTTGTAAACCATTCAGCAGGAAAAGCCTGGGAAGGTACGAAAAAGCTATAAGGTATGTAATTACTAATTTACGAAACAGGAGGAATATCATGAACAAAACAGAATTAGTTGCAGCTATGGCTGAACAGACACAGTTATCTAAAAAGGATGCAGAAGCTGCTTTAAAAGCTTTTATCGATGTAGTATCTGAAGAAATGAAAAAAGGAGAAAAAGTACAGCTGGTAGGTTTCGGTACTTTCGAAGTATCTGAAAGAGCAGCAAGAGAAGGAAGAAACCCGGCTACCGGTGAATCCATGGTGATCAAAGCTTCCAAAGCTCCAAAATTTAAAGCTGGAAAAGCTCTGAAAGATCTGGTAAACGAATAATTTACTTATGAGATTAGATAAATATTTGAAAGTTTCCCGCCTGATCAAACGAAGAACTGTGGCAAATGAGGCCTGTGATGCAGGAAGAGTCCTGATCAATGACCGCCCGGCGAAAGCGTCTGCACAGGTGAAGGAAGGAGATGTTCTGGAGATCCAGTTCGGCAGCAAAGCTGTCAGAGTGGAAGTGCTGAATGTACAGGAGACTGTGAAGAAAGAAGAGGCTCAGGAACTGTATCGTTATCTGTAGAGTGAAAAGGACAGTCCGGCATAAGCCTTTTGAGAGGGCACAGAGGAACAGCGAAGGAAATAACATGAGAAGTAGGATCCCTTCATATAATGTATCAGTACATTGTATGGAGGGATTTTTATATGGAAGAAAAGAAAGAAGTAACGCACAGCCTCCATCTGGAACAGAGAGGGCATGGATTGATCACCGGGGTCACTGAGATGAAATCATTTGATGAAGAAAACATTTTTATGGAAACGAGCCAGGGTACACTGGCGATCAGGGGAAACAGCCTCCATGTATGCCGTCTGGAGCTTGAGAAGGGAGAGGCAGAGATTGAGGGAAAAGTAGACAGTCTGATCTATACACAGGGGAGAAAAGAAAAAAAGAAAGGAAGCCTGTTAAAAAGGCTGTTTCAGTAGATGAGCACCTATATGGGGAGAGAACTGGAACTGCTGGTACAAAGTATGATCTGCGGTGCTCTTCTTGTTCTGGTTTATGATGGGATCCGAATCTTTCGGATAATAGGAAAACGGGTGAAAAGTCTGGATACTGCGGTGGATATTTTGTTTTGGAGCGCAGCCGGGCTTTTTTTATTTTTTATGTGTCTGAGAGAGAACGGGGGAAGCGTGCGGTGTTATCTGCTTTGCGGAATTTTGCTGGGAGCAGGTGTCTGGTATTGGGGAATCGGGCATTTTTATAGAGAATTTGCATTTATTTTGGCAAAAAGGTTGCATTTTTGTTTACAAAGAGTTACAATTTTTTTACTTGTAAAAATGCGTAAATTCTGTTTAAAAATACGTAAAGGCCCGGGGATAGATAAAAGTAAGGGAGCGTGGAATGAAAAAAAGGAAAAGTGCTGCGCGAGGAAAAAACGCAGGAGCACGACGGATAAAGGTTCAGAATAGAGTCGCGATGATTTCTATCAGTATGGTAGTCTGTATGCTGGTGGTATTGCTTGCTTTCAAAGAGCATTCGTTGCAGGTGAAATATCAGACAAATGAAAACAGAAAAGCTCAGCTTCAAGAAGAGATAACGACAGAAGAGGCCCGTACCAAAGATATTGAAGATATGCAGGAATATATGCAGAGCGACGAATATGCGGAAAAGATTGCAAAAGAGAAGATCGGTCTGGTAAAGGACAACGAGATTATCTTTAAAGAAAATAAATAAGCAAAAAATGGCTGTTCGTGTCAAAAATTTCTGACCGGACAGCCTGTCTGTTTGACAAGTTTTTTGCAGCATGTCATCTATAATAAGTTTTCAGGAGTAACTGTGAAAAGAGGAAGCAGTTATCAGCGTAAGATGCCGTAAGGGGGTTATGGATGCATGCAGATATGGATGGTTGCCATGCTCGCAGTCAGTGCAGTGCTGATACTACGGGACATGGCAAAACTTGTTTTCACGGGGAGAAAAAAGGGTCGTCCGGTATACGATGTTTATCCACAGAAAGAAAAGATTGACCGGTATGCACGGTCTTTACAGAAACTTGCTCATACGTTCTATGAGATGCCCGGCAGGCAGGAACAGTTGAGTCAGGCAGAAGTACAGGATATGTTTGTGCAGGTGCAACAGCGGGTGTGCATGGAGTGCTCCGGAAGAGAAAACTGCTGGTCAGATCTTGATCCGCGAACCAGCCAGCAGGTATTTGAACTGTTGCAGATCATAGAAGAGGGCAATCCCGACCGCCTTTTACGTGCACAGAGTGAATGGCTTGGGCAGTGCCACCAGGCTTTCAGGTTTACAGAGGAGCTGCAGCGCATCTTTTTTGAAACCAGAGAAGAATTGTTGTATCGCAATCGGCTGATTGAAAACAGGATTGCTGTGGCGGAACAGCTACAGGAGGTGGCGCGGACGATCCGGAAAATTTCTTCTGATGTCAGTGCGGTGTGTATCCTGCCGGATGAGGAAGAAGAGCGGATGCGAAAATATATGCATAAACAGAGAATCCTGGTAAAACAGATCTGGTTTCTTGATCGACAGGACGAAAAGAAACGGATTTCCCTCACGATGCGCACACGGGGAGGACAATGTCTGACCATGAAAGAAGTCGCGAAGCATCTTTCACATGTGTGTGGCTGCCGGATGGTTCCGTCACAGGACAGTAAGGCCGTACTGAACAGCGAGTGGCGTACGGTACTGTTCTGTGAGGATGTGAACTATAAAGTACTTTACGGTGTGGCCAGAGTCACGAAAGAACGGGAGACGATTTCTGGAGATAATTATGCCTGTGCAGCCACAGATGAACAGTTTACGATGTGTCTTTCGGATGGGATGGGGTCCGGTATGGAGGCGAGTAAGGAAAGTGAAACTGTGGTAGAACTACTGGAACAGTTCGTAACTTCGGGGTTCTCCAGAGAGACAGCGGTACGAATGGTGAATTCGGCATTGATCTTACAGCGAAAAGGCGGGATGTTTTCCAGCCTGGATGTGTGTTCGCTGGATCTGTATACGGGAATCTGCGAATTTTTAAAGGCAGGGGCTGCTACAACGTTTATACGGAGAGGTAACTGGGTGGAGACGATCACTTCTACCAGTATGGCAGCAGGACTGGTACAGAAACTGGAATTTGAAAAAACAACAAAAAAATTATATGATGGTGATTATCTGGTAATGGTCACGGATGGTGTACTGGATGCTTTTGGGGAAGAGCCCGGAGAAGAAATCTTAAAGGAGTGGATTCTGCAGGCACAGGAACAGATGCCAAAAGAACTGGGGAGGTATCTGTTGGAAAAAACATTACAGTATGCAGACTACCGGGCAAAAGATGACATGACAGTCCTGGTTGCGGGAATATGGAGAAAATAAATGACTACAAAAGGCAGAAGTGGACAAACTGATAAAACGATGTGGAAAACAGAACAGAAAGTGAAAACATATGTGGAAAAATTCCACATGATCGAACCGGGTGACACCATTGTACTGGGGATTTCCGGTGGGGCAGATTCGGTGTGCCTGCTGAAGCTCCTTTCAAAGTGGAAAGAATCATGGGGAATTTCGCTGAAGGCGGTTCATGTACATCATCAGCTGCGGGGGAAGGAGGCAGATGATGACGAGGCCTTTGTTCGACGACTCTGTGAAGGAGAAGGAATTGTCTGCCAGGTGTTTCATGAGGATGTACAGGGAATTGCCAACCGGGAGAAAACAGGTCTTGAGGAAGCGGGAAGGCTTGCAAGGTATCGGTGTTTTGCAAAAGTTTGTGAAGAGGCCGGCGGAGGAAAGATTGCCCTTGCCCATCATCAGGATGATCTTGCGGAAACGATGCTTCACCACCTGGTGAGAGGAACAGGCATAGCGGGTCTTTGCAGCCTGAAACCGGTATCCGGCAATCGGATCCGGCCATTACTCTGTCTGGGAAAAGAGGAGATTCTGGCATATCTGGAAGAGGCAGGACAGTCCTGGAGAACAGACAGCAGTAATCTGGAAGATGATTATACCAGAAACCGGATCCGGCATCATGTGCTGGAAGAACTGAAAACAGAGGTTAATCCACAGGCAGTGAGGCATATGGCACAGCTGAGCGAAGAACTGGAAGAAGCCAGAGAAGTGCTTGCCCGGGTGGCAGAGAAAGAGAGAAAACGATATGTAGAAGAAGATGCAGATGGTGCTATACTTTTAGAAGCACTGAAAAAAGAACCGGATCTGATCAGCCGGCAGATCATACACACACTTTTAAAAGAGATTTCAGGGAAACAAAAGAATTTTACCAGAATCCATATAGAAGCGGTGCAGCAGTTATGGAAACAGAAGGTAGGGGCAAGAAGAGATCTTCCTTATGAGATGCAGGCAAGGCGAACCTATGATGGGATTCTGCTGGGACAGAAAAAAGAAAAAACCAGCAATACCGGAAAAAATGAAGCAATTCCGGTAACGGTACAGAGTTCGCAGTCAGAATCTTTTCAGGCAGGAGACCTGATTCTTACAGTAAGTCTGATTTCCCGTGATTTTGGGAAAATACAGGAAAAGAAGTATACGAAATGGTTTGATTATGATAGAATAGAACAGAAACTGGTGATCCGGCACAGACAGCCGGGAGATCGGATCTGTCTTTTTGACGGAGGAGGCAGTAAGAAACTGAAAGATTACCTGATCGACCGAAAGATCCCGGTGGAAGAACGGGATCAGCTGTGGCTTCTGGCAGACGGTTCTGAGATCCTGTGGATCGTAGGAGACAGAATCAGTGCAGCGTATAAAGTGAAGGAGCAAAGCAGTCGAATCTTACAGGCAGAGATTAAAGGAGGAAGTACTCATGAGTGATAAAATCAGTGTATTGATCAGCGAAGAGGATGTAGAAAAGAGGATTCAGGAGATAGGCTCGGCAATCAGCAAAGAATACGAAGGAAAATGCGTACATCTGATCTGTGTATTAAAAGGTGGCGTATTTTTTGCATGCGAACTTGCAAAAAGAATCAGTGTACCGGTAACCATTGACTTTATGTCCGTATCCAGCTATGGAGATGACACAAAATCAAGCGGTGTTGTAAAAATTGTGAAAGATCTGGATCAGCCGCTGGAAGGAAGAGATGTTCTGATCGTGGAGGATATCATTGATTCCGGACGTACTTTAAGTTATCTGATCGAGATTCTGAAAAAGAGAAATCCGGCAAGCCTGAAACTGTGTACACTGCTGGACAAACCGGAACGTCGTGTGAAAGAAGTACATGTAGATTATACCTGTTTTAATATTCCGGATGAATTTGTTGTAGGTTATGGTCTGGATTACGCACAGCGTTACAGAAATCTGCCGTTTATCGGCGTGGTAGAACCGGGTGCAGGAGAAGAATAATAACCTGAGTTTTAAAAAATGAATAAAAACAGTCACAGACTGAAAAAAATATAGAGTGTACGCAGGGTATCTTCCGGAAAATATTTCGTAGAGATTTCCTGCGTACCTCAGACCCGAAAGGAGAAACAACGTGTCAAAACAACTGAAAGGGGTAGGAGTCTGGCTGATTGTATTGGTGCTGATGATTGCCGGATTGTCCTATCTTGGCGAGAAGCTGCAGACGCAGAATAACTATTCCTATAAAGAACTGGAAGAGGATCTGGAAAATCATCGGGTGGCAGAGGCAGTGATTCATCAGAACCAGCAGACGCCTTCCGGCCAGCTGATTGCGGTTCTTATGAACGGAAAAAGTAAAGATATGTATATTGACGATGTCAAAGAAGTACGTCAGATGCTGGAAGATGCAAATGTATCTTATCAGATGACAGATGTACCGAAGGAAAGTAAACTGCTCAGCGTGGGTGTTCCAATCGCCTCTCTTGGTGTGATGGTGATCCTGCTGTTTATGCTGATGGGAAGAAACGCCGGAAGCGGTGGCGGCGGAAGCAAAATGATGAATTTTGGCAAAAGCCGTGCACAGCTGACACAACCATCCGGCAAACGATTTACTTTCCGTGATGTTGCCGGCCTGCAGGAGGAAAAAGAAGATCTGAAAGAGATCGTCGATTTCCTGAAAAGCCCGGATAAATATAACAAAGTAGGTGCAAGAATCCCGAAAGGCGTACTTCTGGTAGGCCCTCCGGGTACCGGTAAGACACTGATGGCAAAAGCAGTTGCAGGGGAAGCGGGCGTTCCGTTCTTTTCTATCTCAGGATCTGATTTTGTGGAAATGTTTGTCGGTGTTGGTGCTTCCCGTGTCCGTGATCTTTTTGAGGAAGGAAAACGTCACAGCCCGTGTATTATCTTTATTGATGAGATCGATGCTGTGGCAAGACGAAGAGGAACCGGCATGGGCGGCGGTCATGACGAAAGAGAACAGACGCTGAACCAGTTACTGGTAGAGATGGATGGTTTCGGGGTTAATGAGGGAATCATCGTGATGGCAGCAACCAACCGTGTGGATATCCTGGATCCGGCCATTCTTCGTCCGGGACGATTTGACCGTACCATTGCGGTAGGTGCACCGGATGTCCGTGGAAGAGAGGAGATCCTGAAAGTTCATGCAAAGGGCAAACCCCTGGGAGATGATGTGGATCTGGCACAGATCGCACAGACCACTGCAGGATTTACAGGAGCGGAACTGGAGAATCTGCTGAATGAAGCGGCCATCCTGGCAGCAAAAGAGGATCGTCAGTTCCTTTGCCAGAAAGATATCCAGAAAGCATTTATCAAAGTCGGTATCGGAACGGAAAAACACAGCCGCGTGATCTCGGAAAAAGAGAAAAAGATCACAGCGTACCATGAAGCAGGTCATGCAATCCTGTTCCATGTGCTCGAAAAGATGGATCCGGTGTATACCATCTCCATTATTCCGACGGGAGCCGGTGCAGCAGGTTATACGATGCCGCTTCCGAATCGGGATGAGATGTTTAATACCAGAGGAAAGATGCTGGAAAATATTGAAGTATGCCTTGGTGGAAGAATCGCAGAGGAACTGATCTTTGACGATATCACCACCGGCGCATCCGAAGATATCCGCCGTGCCACAGGCATCGCCAAAGCAATGGTGACAAAATATGGTATGTCTGCCAATATGGGTATGGTGACCTACGGTGATGAGCAGGACGAAGTCTTTATCGGCAGAGATCTGGCGCACAGCCGTGGATTCAGCGAGACGACAGCGGCAGCGATTGACCGGGAAGTAAAAGAAATTATCGATGAGTGTTATGTAAAAGCGAAAGCAAGTATCCAGGCACACAGTTATGTTCTGGAACACTGTGCACAGCTTCTTCTGGAAAAAGAGAAGATTGGAAGAACAGAATTCGAAAAATTATTCGAAGAGGAAAAAAATGCGGCAGCTTCCGGGGAGATTGTACAAAATTCCGAAGAGAAAAAATAAGAGCTTTTTTATCTGTAAAAAAATGAATAAAAAATTGCACAAAAAAAATCCATGTTTGTGCACACTTTTCCCTGGCTACATGCTATTATAATAACTGTAAAAACCCCCCAATACATTATATAGTTTTTGCTACACCCCATAAGAGAAATACCTTCTCCAAAAAAGACAGCTTTGGCTGTCTTTTTTTCTTTCTTGCATATCAATAGCCGGTCTGCCGGCTCAAGTTCGGTGCCCTGCTATCAATAACGGAAAAATCGTGGCTTATACGGGAAAATAATATTTGCAATTCACAGGAAGCTATAATAAAATGGAAAAGTATTATCAGAAAATAAAGGAGTTTGCGATATATGAAAGCGATTTTGCAGGGATTTTATCAGAAAGAACATTTCTGGCTGAGACTTGGCGTGGTACTGCTGGCAGTATTTGGAATGGGATTTGCATTGTCGTTGCTGCTGCTGGTGGATATGGGAACAGATCCGTGCAGTATGATGAACAAAGCGATTTCCGCAAAGACCGGTATGAGTTTTGGAAACTGGCAGGCACTGATGAACACGGTGCTTCTGGTACTGGTCGTAATCTTCGGAGGAAGAAATCTTGGTTTTGGAACACTGGCGAATATGTTTCTCATCGGATACTTTGTAGACTTCTTCACATGGATCTGGAACCGGGTACTGCCGGCAGATTTTTTTACCACGCTGCCGGTTCGGATCGCAGTACTGATTCCATCGGTGATACTGTTTATTCTGACAGCTGCTTTATATATGGATGTGGATATGGGAACGGCTCCCTATGATGCCATTCCGATTATTATTTCCGGACATTTGCCAAAAGTACCGTTTAAGGTGATACGGATCGCCTTTGATTTTTCGGTAACCATGATCGGGTTTTCCTTTGGCGGAAAGATCGGAGCGATGACTGTCATTATGATCCTGGCTCTGGGACCTGTGATCCAGTGGCTTGGCGATATCATGAAAAAGCATTTTCCTGCACTGACAGGAGAAGGATGAGAATAAAATAGAATATAAGTGTAACTATTTAGCAGGCGGTATCCTGTGCGGGTACTGAACGGTTACATATAAGCGACTGCGAGAAGGGAAGGGAAAACATGGAAGATCTGAATAATGTACTCCGTGCACAGGAATATATCAATAAAATGCGACCGGTATTTAATAAACGGGCCTTATACAGCGATGAGACAGCACAGTACAGAACACCGATGGAACCGGAACCGGGAGATATCGTGACGGTTCGATTCCGGACACTGAAAAACAATGTAGATGCTGTTTATTTTATCAGCGGTACGATCCGCAAAGAGATGAAAGTGGAGGAGAGCCGGGAAGGATTTGATTATTATGCGATTCAGATTCCGGTGGGAAGTGAACCGATCCATTATTATTTTGAGATCCGGGCAGGAAAAATTGTCTGTTATTACAATGAACTTGGTGTGACCCGTCAGTTGCAGGAACAGTATTCTTTTGGTATTATCCCGGGATTCCATACACCGGACTGGGCAAAAGGGGCGGTAATGTACCAGATTTTTGTGGATCGTTTTTATAACGGAGATAGCTCCAACGATGTGCTGACCAATGAATATTTTTATATTTCCGGCCACAGCAGACGGATCGAAGACTGGAGCAAGATCCCGGACAATATGGACGTGAACAATTTCTACGGTGGCGATCTGCAGGGTGTTATGGATAAACTGGACTATCTGCAGGATCTCGGTGTGGAAGTCATCTATCTGAATCCGATCTTTGTATCACCGTCGAACCACAAGTACGACATTCAGGATTATGACTATGTGGATCCGCATTTTGGAAAGATCGTTCATGACGAGGGCAATCTGCTGGCAGACTGGGACAAAGATAATACCCATGCCAAACGATATATTGACCGTGTGACCAACAAAGAAAATCTGGAAGCCAGCAATCAGCTGTTCATCGAGCTGGTGGAAGAGATCCACAAAAGAGGCATGAAAGTGATCCTGGACGGTGTATTTAACCATTGCGGATCCTTTAACAAATGGCTGGACCGGGAACGGATCTATGAAAATCAGCCGGGTTACGAAAAGGGCGCATTTATCAGCGGAGACAGCCCGTATCACAGCTTTTTTAAGTTCCATAATGAACACTGCTGGCCTTACAATGAATTCTATGACGGCTGGTGGGGGCATAATACTCTTCCAAAGCTGAATTATGAAGATTCTGAAAAACTATACGAGGATATCTTGCGCATCGCGAAAAAATGGGTTTCTGCGCCGTTTCACGTGGATGGCTGGCGCCTGGATGTGGCAGCGGATCTGGGGCACAGTGCGGAGTACAATCATAAGTTCTGGAGACAGTTCCGTAAGGTGGTAAAAGAGGCTAATCCGGAGGCGATCATTATCGCAGAACACTACGGAGATGCCAGTCCGTGGCTGCAGGGAGATCAGTGGGATACTGTTATGAACTATGATGCGTTTATGGAGCCGATTTCCTGGTTTTTGACCGGACTTGAAAAGCACAGTGATCAGTACCGGCAGGATCTGAAAGGGAATGCAGAGTGTTTCCGTGATTCCATGCGCTATAACGGTTCACGATTCTATGCACCGTCTCTTCTGACTGCGATGAACGAGCTGGATAATCACGATCATTCCAGATTCCTTACGAGAACCAACAGCCGTGTAGGACGTATCAATACAGTTGGCGCGAGAGCAGCAGAGGAAGGAATCAACAAGGCTATTTTAAGAGAAGCAGTTGCCATTCAGATGACCTGGCCGGGTGCTCCTACTGTTTATTATGGAGATGAAGCCGGTGTCTGTGGTTTCACCGATCCGGATAACCGGAGAACGTATCCGTGGGGACATGAGGACCAGTATCTGTTACAGTTCTACCGGGATGCGATCCGGATGCACAGAGAACTGCCGGTATTAAAATACGGATCTGTAAAGATGCTGAAAGAAGACTATAATCTGATTTCCTTTGGACGTTTCAATGAAAACGAGCAGGTTGTCGTTGTCATCAATAACAACAACGAAAACAAGAAAGTAGAGATTCCGGTATGGGAGACCGGTATCAGCAGAAGTGCCGATACGACCATGACCAGAATCCTTGACAGCAACGCCATCGCCTACGATATGGACCAGAAAGAATACCCGGTAGTGGCAGGCTACCTGGAACTGGAGATGTCCCCGCTGGAAGCAATTGTCCTGTGCAGGGGATGTGAACTTCCACAGAAGAAGGACGAAGAAGCTGCTGAGAAAGAGGGAGATGCATCCACAGTTCTCAATAATTAAAAAACTAAAAATATCTTGCAAATCAGTTAGAAAAGACTTGCAATTTAAAAAAGATTGCGTTATAATTCTATCTTGTCAGAGCGTATGAATGCTTTGACAAGATATGGATGGATTCCCGAGTGGCCAAAGGGGACAGACTGTAAATCTGCTGCAAATTGCTTCGGTGGTTCGAATCCACCTCCATCCATCGGATAAAGGTAGTAACGAATCGAAACTGTCTGAAATGATAGCAAAAAGGTTCGGATCCGCCTCCATCCATTAGTGCGTATGAAAGTTAGCTAGCTGGGACAGTGCTTGCACGTATGCCCACGATTGAAGCCGTATTCATATGTATATGCCGCAGTGGCGGAACTGGCAGACGCCCGGGACTTAAAATCCCGTGGGTAGTGATACCCGTACCGGTTCGATTCCGGTCTGCGGCAGTAGTTGAAGATAAGAGAAACGTTGAAGATACAGCGTTTCTCTTTTTTGATTTACAGGAAATTGCTTTTCTGCAAATTAAAAATACTATGCCAAAAGCTTGAAAAGGAAATGACAAAGTGCTATTGTCGATATTGAGGCAGGGATCAGATGGGTATGCAGCAAATGGTTGATGGGAGCATATATGGGAAGTTTAAGTGTAATACCTTTCATAGGAATTTTGGGAATACTGTTTATAGTATTTAATATATTTCTTTTTGTGCTGGTAGTACTGACGATTATATTTGGTGTTATAAGATCTAAGAAGAAAAAGTTTAAAAAGATATTTCTTGTATTATTAGCGATAACTGTTTTAGCAGGAATAAAGGATTATCAAATAGTAAATGAATTTGTGAATTATGATGAGATTAAGCATCAGAATCTGATAAAAGAAGAAGGAAAAGAGTTAGTTGCTATCAGAGATAATGATTATAATAAAGTGGAACAATATTTAAAAAGCGGGTGGGATCCGAATGAAAATACAAAGTCGGTGTATTATTCTATAAAGTATAATACCGAAAGTAACAAGAAAAAAGATGAGTGGAAAATATTAGAATTACTGTTAAAACATGGAGCAAACCCGGATGTCCAGATTTTTGAAAATCCAACAGGAGTAAATACACCATTAACCTATACAACAGAATGCGGTTATTATGGAGCAACCAAACTTCTGCTGGAATATGGTGCAGATTGTAATTTTCAAGAAGATTATATGAAGCAGAATGGTTTACTTGCACTTAGATTCTACGAAAATGATGCAGCTGCCAAAACGTTGCAGTTATTGCTTGATTATGGAACAGATTTGGATATAAAACAAAGTGATAATAAGTCAGGGCGAGAAGAATTAAAAAATTTTCAGAAAGATTATATGAATGTAAAAGATAAAGTGCCAAATTATGATGAGATAGTGGAGATTATTGACAGACTTGAAATCTAAAATCGGGAGCAACGAATTTATTGCTCCCGATTTTAGATAACAAAAAAGCACGAGACGGGATTCGAACCCGCGACCCTCGCCTTGGCAAGGCGATACTCCACCACTGAGCCACTCGTGCATAAATAACTGATATTCAGTTGAAAGCGGGTGATGGGAATCGAACCCACGTATCCAGCTTGGAAGGCTGGTGTTCTA
>ERZ1673722.353-NODE-353-length-62795-cov-18.729598_pt1 | contig 62795 bp, 52 predicted proteins | sample MGYA00580222_ERZ1673722 | MGnify/ENA primary metagenome ERZ1673722 (study PRJEB41218, sample SAMN15661750) | gut metagenome | host: Homo sapiens | place: Canada: London | collected 2015-08-20/2019-03-30 | study: EMG produced TPA metagenomics assembly of... | reverse complement strand
ATCGAACCCCTGTTTCCGCCGTGAGAGGGCGGCGTCTTAACCGCTTGACCAACGAACCTTGCACGATTATAATACTACACCTTTTTGGAAAATGCAAGTGTTTTTTTCAAAAATTTTTAATTTTTTTATTTTTCTATATTTTCATGAAAAAGGAGGCATTAATTATGAAAAAGAAAACCTTACTTGCCCCGTCACTCTTTTTGAGTGGCATCCTGCTTTTCTCCGGTTGCGGAAGTTCTGCAACCACCTCTGCGGTCCACCAGAATAAATCTGCAGACTCCTGGGCTGTCGAAGCCAGCGAACCCCTGGACGACTCCGGCTTCTCCTATGACGGCGAAGCGGATATGATGGACGATACCGCCACAGCTGAAACTGCCGGTTCATCTTCTGACTCTTCCGTTTCTGATGCTGCGACCGATGCTGCTGAAGCAACCCACGACCAGAGCACCCGGAAACTGATCCGCACCGTCTCGATGGATATCGCCACCGAAGATCTTGACACCCTCCGAACGAAACTGGACAACTCCATCACCTCCTGCGGTGGCTATATCGAATCCTCCACCCTGGATACTCCACAAAACGGCTACAGCAGACGCTCCTACTACGTCACTGCCCGGATCCCTTCCGACAACCTGGATAGTTTCCTGGAAACTGCCGGAACTCTGGGCACCGTCACCAACAAAAATATCGAAACCGAAGACATTACCCTCCGATACGTCGATCAGAAAGCCTACCTGGATTCCCTCCGAACCGAATACGACCGTGTCAGCGAACTTCTCGAGCAGGCCACTGAGCTGGATCAGATCCTGGCCCTCGAGTCCAAGCTTTCCGACCTGCGCTACCAGATCAACAGCTACGAAACCCAGCTTCGAACCTACGACAACCTGGTAGACTATAGCACTGTCTACTTAAACGTCAACGAAGTAGCCTACGAACAACCCACCTCCAACACTATAGGCAGCCGCATCAGCAACGGTTTTCGAAACAGCCTCTACGAAGTCCGCGATTTCTTCGTAGACCTCTTCGTAGCCATCATCGCCAACCTCCCGGTTCTGGTGGTCCTGGTCGCCATCATCACCTCTGCCATCCTGTTGATACGAAAACTGATCCGCAGACACAAAGCAAAAAAAGGGAACACCACCACTCCAGTCACTCATCCCCCAATCGTTCCCGCAGACGCAGATACAAACAAAGATGTAAAAGCAACGTCAAAAACCGAAAACAAGTAATTCCTGACTCTTCTGCTCAAAAACTTCTACCCCCCTATAAAAAGCCAGCGGCGTTCCCTCATCGAACACCGCTGGCAGCTTTTTATACATTCTCTTACAGTTTTTCCATCATACCATATATTACATACCAGACATTTTCCATCCGGATGCCGAAAACATTTCACTCTGATTTTCTTTCCTCCCGCCTTAAATGCACAGCGGCAGGCACCTGTTCCATGGGGGTGGACAACACTTTGTGGGCGCTTAGGGCAAGCTTTGAAATCCGACACTTACGGAGACTTTCGCGAGGGTCAGCCGACCCTCGTGAATATAGTCGCAGTTAGTGGCTAGTTCAAAGTTGCCCTGCCCACGTTGTCCACCCCCCATGGAACAGGTGTCTGCCGCGTCCGTCTAACCAACCTAAAAAACAGGCAATCCTTACTTTTCTTCATCAGTCCCCTCGCTGGTAAGTCTCAGCACAGCCCGGATTTCCTCCTCATCCATATCCAGATAAGCCGCCAGCTCCTCCACACTGAACTTCTGCTCCTCATCATCCGACAACTCCCGGATCGCAGCCTCCAGCTTCCGAACCTTCTCAACCATGGACTCGTCCCGATACTTCTGCTCCGTCTGCTCCTTCACCCAGTTTTCCATACCTGCCAGCAGACGTTCTTCCATCCAGTCCGCCTTACCTTCCTCCGGCATCTCTTCCGCCAGCGCCAGCAACAGACTCATATTCCCTTCCTGAATCAGGTCACCAATATAAATCCCCTGTCTCCACAGCTTTCTCGCATACTGCAAGATCTCCTTCAGATACAACTGTGCCAGACGCTCCTGCACACCGGCCACATCTGTCACTGCCTGTAAAAGCAGAGCCTCCCGCTCCCCTTCCTTTTCTGAAGGGAACTGCCGGAGCATCTCCTCATACTCCTTCAGACACTGCTCATCCTCTGCTTCCAGAATCACAGGCTTCTTCTCTTCCTCCTGTTCTTCCTGCGGATCCAGTGCCTTTCCGATATCCATAGGGGCAAGATCTGCCCCCTGGATACGGATTCCCTGGATACGAAGATATTCATACAGACTCTGCAACTGCTGCGGAGATAACTGATTCAGCCCAAAGATCTCAAGAATCTGCTCGTTATTCAGATTCTTCTCCTGCTTTGCTGCCAGTTCCATCAGCTGCTCCAGTTTTTCCTGAAATTCTCTCATATCCATCATATTTCGTTACTCCCTTTTTGCCTTTTATTTTTCACGGATCCGGCTGTGCAGTTCCTGCAGAGATACTACTTCATTTTTCTCCTGCTTCTGCTCTGCCAGAATACCGTCTGCGCTTGCCAGTGCTGCTGCCATCGTTGTGATATACGGCACACGGCTCTTGATGCAAGCCTTTCTCACATAACTATCATCCGGACCATCCTCGTCACCCTTCGGTGTGTTGACTACCAGCTGTACTTTACCGTTGGTGATCACATCATAGATATCCGGGCGTCCTTCACTGCGTTTGAATACTCTTTCTGCCTCGATGCCAGCCTGCTCGATCAGTTCTTTCGTGTGACCGGTTGCCAGGATAGCAAATCCTGCTTCTTTAAACCGTTTTGCGACTTCCACAACCTCTCCTTTGTCACGGTCGCTGACACTGATCAGGACAGTTCCCTCTAACGGCAGTTTGCTCTTGGTTGCTTCCTGTGCTTTATAGAATGCCTCTCCCACAGTGTCCGCAAGGCCCAGAACCTCACCGGTAGAACGCATCTCCGGTCCTAACAACGGGTCAACTTCCGGGAACATATTGAACGGGAAGACAGCCTCTTTGACACCATAATATGGAATCTCTTTCTCTTTCATACCATCCAGTGGTGACGGTGCGCCGCTGAACTCGGAGGTAATGATCTGTGTAGCCAGCGGTACCATGGAGATATTGCACACCTTGGATACCAGCGGTACGGTACGGGATGCACGCGGATTGGCTTCCAGTACATAGACGGTTCCGTCTTCGATCGCATACTGCATGTTCATCAGACCGCGCACATGCATTTCCTCTGCGATTTTCTTTGTATATTCTTTGATGGTTTTCAGATTTTCCTCTGAAATATTTTTTGACGGGATGATACAAGCGGAGTCACCGGAATGTACGCCGGCAAGCTCGATATGTTCCATAACCGCCGGAACAAATGCATGATTACCGTCGCTGATCGCATCTGCCTCACACTCAGTCGCATGACGCAGGAAACGGTCGATCAGGATCGGTCGATCAGGTGTCACACCTTCTGCTGCTTCCATATAGATTCTCAGATTTTCCGGATCGTATACCACTTCCATGCCACGGCCGCCCAGTACATAGGACGGACGAACCATAACCGGATAACCGATCTTTTCTGCAATCGCAAGTGCCTCATCCACATCCACTGCCATGCCTGCTTCCGGCATCGGGATACCAAGTTTGTCCATCATCGCACGGAACAGATCTCTGTCTTCTGCCATATCGATGACTTCCGGAGAAGTACCAAGGATCTTCACCCCGTATTTTTCCAGATCTGCGGACAGATTCAGCGGTGTCTGGCCACCGAACTGTGCAATCACACCGAGCGGCTGTTCCTTCTTATAAATAGACAGTACATCTTCCAGTGTCAGCGGCTCAAAATACAGTTTATCGGAAGTATCATAGTCGGTAGATACCGTTTCCGGGTTACAGTTTACAATGATCGTCTCAAAACCTGCTTTTTTCAGTGCCATCGCCGCATGTACACAGCAATAGTCAAATTCGATACCCTGACCGATACGGTTCGGACCGCCGCCGAGGATCATGATCTTATTCTTGTTATCGCTGACCGGACTTTCGTCTTTGCAGTGATAGGTGGAGTAATAATAAGCATTATCCTTCGTTCCGCTTACGTGGACACCTTCCCATGCTTCCTCCACACCCTGTGCGATTCTCGCATTACGGATGTCTTCTTCCGGAACTTCCAGGATCTGTCCCAGATATTTGTCAGAGAAACCGTCCAGTTTCGCCTGTTTCAGGGCTTCCGGAGCCGGCACCTGACCTTTGTTTGCCAGAAGTGCTTCCTCTTCTTCCACCAGTTCTTTCATCTGTTCGATGAAATAGTGTTTGATCTTTGTCAGAGCAAACAGTTCGTCTACCGTTGCACCTTTTCGCAGTGCTTCATACATGATAAACTGTCTCTGGCTGTTCGGTTCTACCAGCATCTTTAACAGTTCCTCTTTTGATTTCTCATGGAAATCCTTGGCAAAGCCAAGACCGAACTGACCGATCTCCAGGCTTCGGATAGCTTTCTGGAACGCTTCTTTATAGGTTTTACCGATACTCATAACCTCGCCGACGGCACGCATTTGTGTACCCAGCTTATCCTCTACGCCCTTGAACTTCTCAAATGCCCAGCGCGCGAATTTGATTACCACATAGTCTCCGTCCGGAACGTATTTGTCCAGGGTTCCGTACTTTCCACATGGGATCTCGTCCAGATTCAGACCGGAAGCCAGCATCGCGGATACCAGTGCGATCGGGAAACCGGTTGCCTTACTTGCCAGTGCAGAGGAACGGGAGGTTCTCGGGTTGATCTCGATAACGATGATTCTTCCGCTGACCGGATCGTGGGCAAACTGTACGTTTGTTCCACCGATGACTTCTACTTCTTCTACGATCTTATATGCCTGTCTCTGCAGTTCCTGCTGTACCTCCTCGGAGATGGTCAGCATCGGAGCGGAACAGAAAGAATCACCGGTATGTACGCCGATCGGATCGATATTTTCGATAAAGCATACAGTGATCATATTGTTTTTGGAGTCACGGACAACTTCCAGCTCCAGTTCTTCCCATCCAAGGATGGATTCTTCTACCAGAACCTGACCTACCAGGCTGGCCTGCAGCCCTCTGGCGCATACGGTTTTCAGTTCTTCTACATTATATACCAGACCGCCGCCTGCTCCACCCATGGTGTAAGCCGGTCGCAGCACAACCGGATATCCCAGTCTGTCAGCAATCGCAAGCGCCTCATCCACGCTGTACGCCACATCGCTTCGCGCCATCTCGATACCCAAACGGTCCATCGTCTTCTTAAATTCAATACGGTCCTCGCCACGCTGGATCGCATCCACCTGAACGCCGATGACTTTCACACCGTATTTGTCCAGGATCCCTTCTTCTGCAAGTTCAGAACAAAGATTCAGCCCTGACTGTCCTCCAAGATTCGGAAGAATCGCGTCCGGACGCTCCTTTGCGATAATCTGCTCCAGTCTCTCAACATTCAGTGGTTCGATATACGTGACATCTGCAATCCCCGGATCCGTCATGATCGTTGCCGGATTGGAGTTTACCAGTACAATCTCATATCCCAGCTGGCGCAGTGCTTTACACGCCTGTGTTCCGGAGTAGTCAAACTCACACGCCTGACCGATAATAATTGGACCGGAACCGATAATCAATACTTTGTGTACATCATTTCTCTTACTCATCTTGTTCTCCCTTTTTCGCAGAATATGTTTCCATATTCCGTTTTTTCACGCAAGAAAGCTCCTGTCCCAGGATCCTTCCCTTTTGCATCAACATTTCCGTATTTTATTATACATGAGCCTTCGGTAAATTACTACTGTAAAGTGTGGTTTGCATCAAAAAAACAACCCCTGTCTCCAGGAGTTGTCTTTTCCTTGTCTATACATCTGTCTGATTTTTAAACAGTTTTCACATCCTGCTCCGCAATCAGCTGATCCACCAGCTCTTCCCGTGCCTCATCCCACGGCTGAGCGGTCTCTCCATCGGAGCCAAGCTGTTCTTTGTACTCATTTTCTTTATCCGCGAAATACTTTTCTATCTCCGCTGATGTTCTCGTCTCTTCTCTTATGTATTCCCAATACTGATCTTCCCCGCCAAAGGAATCATACAATGCTTTCAGTGTCTCCCCGTATTCCTTATTTTCCGGATCATCGATGCCTGTATCCATGGCTTCCCGCTTTTCGCTGACGATCTGATCCAGTTCTGCATCACTGACTGTATACCCTGCCGTTTCCGCCGCAACCGCCAGTGTCTTTCTCCGAACCAGCGCCTGAAATGCCTTTTCTTCCGAAGACTTCCCATCATCCGTCACCGAATCCTGTGCATCTTCCTCACCCAGCGCGAAACGCTTTTCATGATTCTTCATCTCCTGCTTCGTGATCTGAATATCCTTTCCGACCGCATACAGCTCATCCGACGTGTCCGTCTCTTTGTCCTGCTCCTGAATCATCTGCCCCAGCTCATACGCCTGATCGCTGCTGCTTTTTGCTTTCTGACTGCGAGTCGCATAAACCGTTCCTGCACCCGCTATAGCTACGATTCCGATTCCAAGCGCAACGAGTATCTTTTTCTTCATTACTTTTTCACCTCCTGCCATTATTTTCTTCGCTCGCTCTTTCATATCGTTTTTGTTATATGTATTATATCATATTTTTTTATTTTGGTCATTATAATTTCCATGTCAACCAGTATATTTTATAATATTTCATTCAAGTTGCATATTTCCATCTGCAATAATTTTATTTATTATTTCTTCTTTTTCTGCATCCCAGCTGTCGACCATTACCCCCGTTTCCTCATCAAGGACATAGCAATCTTCACCATGTTCCTGACGATATTTACTTTCTTCATCATTCAGGAATTTAGAAGATGTGGCTTATTCAAAGCTTTTTGATATAATGCTTTTCTTTTGACCAGATCATTATACGCCACTGCATTCTCGCTGTATCCCATAACCGTATATCTTTCTGTATACTCCTCCAGTTCTTCCTGCGTTATTTCTATATTACTTCCCTTCGCATAGATAGATGTTTGAGGGAAAAACAACGAAAAAAAAAGCTTGATCAAAAGTGCGGCTGTAAGAATCCAGGCAAGGGATTTTTGCGGTCAAAAATAAATTTCATCTTTTATAGAAAAAAGGATGCAAACATTCCTTTCTTCAATGAACTTCCTTATATACATGATTCCAGCTGACTTTATACACCTGTTTTTCATGAATATCTATCTCATGCCCCTGAATCTCTACCGTATCATTTTCTTTCCATTTGAACTCCGGCGCATTACTCAGAAATTCTATCGTTTTCTCATTATAATGAATGTAGCAGTAATCCTGATAAATAATTCTTTCCTTACCAGTAGCCACATCACAGACACTTCCATACAAATGAACAAGTCCTCCCGGAAGCGTATCAAAAGCAATTCCTACTATTAATCTTTTCGTTCCATCCGGAGATTCTTTCGGGCTGTCAGGTAACTCTATATCGTATCGATAAGCAGACGGAGAAAAATCCTGTCTGCGCTCGTTTATTATATGTATTCCATAAATCATTACGAAAATAATGACCACACTAATTCCTATACCGTTCCATCGATATCTTTTATTTTTCATGATATATCAGTTACCTTTCCGATCATTGCAATTTAGTTAGTCTTATGTATAAAATGAATCGAATATAAATCAATAGATTCTATAAGATACTAGCATTTACTTGTATGTAAATGTCGCACTATACTTATAAGTACAATTTTGTATATTATTTCCCCATAAAGTCACTGAAGCCGAATCTTCTATATATTTTAAAGACTGATTTTCCGTAACTATACCATATACGACTTTCCCATAAACAGTCATTTGTTTATCATAAGTATCCTGATACTGATACTCATACCCACATTTTGTATCAGCTTTTGTAGTTAATATTCTAAAACACTCAGCTATTGTTCCTACCTTCGGTATTGCCGCAAGTCCCACTTGAATTATATTTTGCATAATACTACTTTGCGAACACACATCATATCTTCCACGTATCATTACCCCTCTATCCGCATATGTGTTTGACACAGCAATATTCAGATTACTAACTGTAATTCTTTTTGCATCATGGTCACGAACGCTGATTTCTCCAGAATATGCATTATACAACACAGTAGCATTCGATATCACACTGCATGTATACATAAACATTTGATTATTAAAATCTGAATAATACAGTCTATCAAGTAGTACCACTTGTGTAATTCTATTTTCTGTTCCCGCTGTTTTTGTTTGATAATACGCATATGTATATGCAGCACCATTCTCCGTTGCGTTAACAACAGTCATCTTATCCATAATACCATTTTTAAATATAGAATCTGGTATTGGATATAAAACACTTCTTGTACTAAATTTATTTATCGATAACGAACTATTCTCTTGTGTTTCAATTGAATCTTCACTTACTTCTGTTTTATTGCTTATACCTCTCTCATTTCTTTCGTTATTTAATGTTAAATAATTTTCTTCGAGAGTAATTAACTCTGCATTTGATATATTTTCATTTTCTTTATAACATACTGCCGTTTCATTGTATATACTTTCAAAATCAAACTCATTAATACTTGTCTGAAAATAATACATTTTCCCATTTTGCATATTTTCTAAAACATACGACAACAATATATTACCTTTTAAATTCAAATTAGATTTTAATAATGTTATTTCAGATGCATTTTCTTCGATTCTAAACGAAACCACTCTCCACATTTCGTTTGGATCAGTTTTCCCTACCAAGGCTTTATTGGACATATATTTTAACTGGCTAGGATACAAATTTAATAAAAACTGATATTCATATGTTTCCTCATCTAATATTTCTCCCCATAACTTAATTCTGCCCTTGTCATATTCTAAACTGATAGTATTATAATTATCTATTGTAGATTATTCCGAAAATGGTTCTTCTAAATCACATGAAGAAACTGCTACCGATACATTATCCTTTTTAATAATAGTTTTATTAGCTGCTTGTACACTATTAACCATTCCTATAATAATTATCATCTGTAATATAATATTTAATACAATTTTAACCGTATTTTTCATATGAATACTCCTTTTCAGTTAACTTGTTCTATAACTTTCTTTCACGAGATAATGCAGTTTTTCATTCCTGGAACTTAAAAATCTCCATCTGCTAACTCCACATACTCATTTTCATATGCTCCGACACGTATATATATCCTAGTTGTTCATCTTGTTGTCTTAGAAAATAAATAACTTCGCTCCTTATATATGCTTCAACCTCTCCTTCGTAAAAAATTTATTTTATAAAAACCGGCGCCTGTTTATTATCTAATCATCTATGATTGTGTTTTGTTTACATTGTCATTATATTTATACTTTTATTTTTTTTCAACATCTTTTTATTGACTCGTTTACTTTTTTTGTTATATATTACATTTATAAATCAAACTAAAAAGGAGTGACCTTATTTGTTATTTAAAAAAAAGAAATTTCCAAAACTTACTTCCCGTGAAGTTGATATTATGAACATCCTCTGGGAAAATGAAAAACCATTAATTGCTTCTGAAATAGCAGATGCCCGATCGGATCTTACGATTAATACCGTTCAGGCAGTTCTTCGGAAGCTTCTGAAATACCAGTTGGTCGAAGTTGCAGATATTGTATACAGCGGTACGGTTTTGTCTCGTTCTTATCGTCCCACTATCACCTCAGAAGAATTTGCAGTTCAGGAATTGACATCTGATTATCTTGCTTTTCAGAAGACAGTCTCAAAGCCTCTTCTTGTTTCTGCACTTTTGGATACCGAAGAAGATCCTGTAAAAGCCCGGGAAACGATTGATGAATTGCAGCAAATGTTGGACGCATACAAAAAAGAGTTAGAATAGAGGTCATATGATATGATAGATTTTTCTATTTCATCCGTGAATATGGCGATTTTGGTAAGTAATCTTTTTATTATTTTTCTGGTTCTTATTTTCCGAAATCGTAAGGTTATGTTTCGGCTTGGACTTCCACTTCTGGTTGGATTCGTGATTCTTATTTGCGTTCGTATGATATTTCCGGTTGAACTATTGCCGATCTCCCACAATGTATATCTTCCTGATTTACTGACCACTATCGTGGGAGAAACACGCCGTGTACGTTTTTTTCATGATACGGCATCCTGGTGGAATATTCTGGAAATCATATGGGGATGTGGTATCTTATATTCGTTGTTCAAATACATCAAACGCAATTATGCTTTTCGAAAATATGTGAAAAATCATGCTATTGTTTTATCTGAATCCAGTGTACAAATGCAGACTTTCACTCAGATCCGGTCTGAAACTGCCCAAAAATGTGTGCAAAAAATCCAGTTATTGGCTCTTCCGCTTCTTAAGAGTCCGGTAATCTGGGGGATTCGAATACCATGCATTCTCATTCCGTCCACTTTGGAATTATCGGAAACTGAATGGCGCTATGTTTTATTACATGAAGTCAATCATTATCTTCATAAAGACCTGTACATAAAATTTTTGTTACATATTATTTGTATGATTTACTGGTGGAATCCTTTTTGTCGGTTTTTAAAGAATGACACAGATACGATATTAGAAATGCGGATTGATCAGACATTGGCAAATAATCCCGTGCATACTGCCGAATATTTGTCCTGTCTTTTGAAAACAGCTTCTTATCAAATAGAAAATCCTCTACCTGCACCGGATTTTTCTATAAACTTTTGTGATTCTGTTCTGGCACGACGTTTTGAAACGCTTACTCAACCCCAAAACAAGTCTACTTCTGCTTTAGCTGCAATTGTTTTCCTGAGTATCTCGTTCTTTATATACGTATCATCTTATTTTATTATTTTTGAAGCCAATTATTTTCCACCCGATATGTTTACTGATGATATTATTATTCCTACCGAAGATAATTGTTTCGTTATAAAATGTCCTGATGGTCAATATGATTTTTATCTATATGGCGAATACATAGAAACATTACCAGACAAAGAGCATTGCATTATCGGTATTACTACTTACAAAAACATCCAGGAGGCACGAAAACATGAAAAAATCATTTCTGAAAAATAGTCCTCTACTTTTGACTTGCTTATTTGTCTTTTTTATATTTACTTTGGAAAGTCCTAGCATTTCAGTTGATTCTCCATTAATTAATTCAACTTTAGCTACTTACCAATCCCAATGTACTGTTCGAAACACTAATGTTGTTTGGGTATATAAAACAGTTAATGAAAAAAAATATAAACGACTCTACAATATAGAAACCGGTCAATGGATTGGAGACTGGATTCCAGCCTGACGCAAACAGGGTCTGCCGCACCATATCAGTGCGACAGACCCTTCCTTTTTGTCATACTTTATTTTTTTATTTATACATACTCATATAATCCCCATGTGCCTCGATCAGTTCGTCGCACATTGCCTTGATATCATCGATATTCAGCTCTGCTGCGGTATGTGGTTCGAGCATGGCAGCCTGGTAGATCTTTTCTTTGGATCTGGTGGCTGCGGCTTCGATGGTCAGGAGCTGGACGTTGATATTGGTCATGTTCATGGCTGCCAGCTGGACCGGGAGTCTTCCTACGTGGCATGGGTTGATGCCGTTGGCATCTACCATACACGGAACTTCCACACAGGCATCGGATGGCAGGTTGTCGATCAGACCGGTATTCAACACATTGCCACCGATCTTATATGGATTGCCGGTCACAACGGCTTCCATAATATAAGAAGCATATTCTTTGGATCTTTCGTGGGTTACTTTTCCGTCTTTCAGAATATCCTCACGTTCTTTCTCCCAGCCTTTGATCTGCTCCACACATCTGCGTGGGTATTCGTCCAGCGGGATGTTGTATTTTTCAATCATTTCCGGATATCTGGATTTGATAAATAACGGGTTGTACTCTGCGTTATGTTCGCTGGATTCGGTGCAATAATATCCAAGATGTTTGATGTACTCAAAACGTACCATATCGTCATGTTTTTCAGTTGCATTCTTCTCTGCTGCCCGTCTGCGGATCTCCGGGTACAGGTCGTTGCCGTCTTTGTCATGCAGTTCCAACAGCCATCCCATATGATTGATACCGGCGATCAGTTCTCTTCTGCCTTCCAGCTTGTCTTCCATGCCCAGTTTTTCCAGCAATTTCTCCGAACATACCTGTACGCTGTGGCACAGACCTACGGTACGGATCTTTGTGTATCTCTGCATATAGCCGGTCAGCATCGCCATCGGGTTGGTGTAGTTCAGAAACAGGGTGTTCGGGCAGACTTCTTCCATATCTCTGGCAAATTCTTCCATCACCGGGATGGTACGAAGTGCACGCATGATACCGCCGATCCCCAGCGTATCTGCGATGGTCTGACGCAGACCGTATTTTTTCGGGATCTCAAAGTCGGTGATGGTGCACGGATCATAGCCGCCTACCTGGATCGCATTGACTACAAAGTCGGCATCCCGCAGGGCTTCTTTTCTGTTTTCTACACCGAGATAGGTTTTGATGGTGGCTCTGGACTCGTTGACATTCTTATTGATCGCGCCGAGGATGATTTCTGAATCTTTCAGTCGTTCCTCGTTGATATCATACAACGCAATCTCCGCCTCACAAAGCGCAGGTGTACACATACAGTCCCCCAGTACATTTCTGGCAAATACGGTGCTGCCAGCCCCCATAAAAGTAATTTTCATCTTCATACCTCCTGTACGAATCTATGTATTTTGTTGTCTTCCATAATCCATCCCTGTCTTTTCCCCCGATTGGATGAATTGCGGTTTTGCTATGGATTTATTATATGTTTATAAGATGAAAAATCCTATCTGTTTTGTTTCCATTTTATTGTTGATTTGTTGCATGTTTTACAAAACAGAAGTCGCGGTTCACTTCGTCATGTGTTTCCCGGATGTGTATGAAATCGGTATGTCCCAAGGTTTGTTTCATACAAGCATAAACTTTGGCTTGTTGCTTGTAGAATAAAGAATGTGCCTTGGCACATTCTCGCGCCTGCGGCGGTCGCTTGCGACATCTACCTTATACGTCGCAGTGCGCATCCTCGCGGAGCGTTTTTATTTTACAGGAAAGCAATTTCCTGTAAAGTAAAAAAGAGCCGCGAATCCACTTCGCAGCTCTTTTATGGTTCTTATGCTTCTTTATTTTACTTCCTTCAGATAAAACTCCACCGCTTTGAAATCCCCGGTCTGGCGTGGAAAGTTCAGGCCGCCGTGCATCAGGGCGCGGCCGCTTCTTACCAGTTCGCCGTTTACTTCGTACATGGCATCCGCTTTCAGCCCTCTTACCGGGATGTGAATGGACGGGCCGCTTGGCTGTGCCAGGATCTGCATGCCGTGTACCAGAGCTTCGCTCTGATCCTGGGATACGAACTCCCAGGCTGCGTACAGACGGTTTTCCATCGGGTTGGTCAGGCGGTAGTATTCACCTTCATGGGTCAGGTTGTAGTATTTCTTAAAGGTTTTGATCTGTTCTTTGACCTCTTCTTTTTCCCCGTCGCTTAACAGGTTCAGATCCAGTTCGTATCCGAAACTTCCTGCCATGGCTACGGTTCCTCTGGTTTCTACCGGAGTGATACGGCCGGTCTGGTGGTTCGGAACAGCGGATACATGGGAACCGACTGCTGAGATCGGATAGCAGAAGGACGTTCCGTACTGGACACTGAGACGTTCTACTGCATCGGTATCATCACTGCACCAGATCTGTGGGGAATAATACAGCATACCAAGGTCAAAACGTCCACCGCCGCCGCTGCAGCCCTCCAGTAACAGATCCGGATAACGGCTCACCAGTCGTTCCAGCAGATCATACAGACCCAGCATGTAGCGATGGCTTGCCTCTCCCTGGCGTTCTTTTGGTAAAACGGCACTGTACACATCACTGATGTGACGGTTCATATCCCATTTGACATATTCGATATTGGCACTGTCGAGGATCGCCGTCATGCGTTCGTACAGATAATCCCGGACATCTTCTCTTCCCATATCCAGGATCAGCTGGTAACGGCTTCTGTTCGGCTGTCTTCCCGGGATCTGAATCGCCCAGTCCGGATGTGCACGGTAGAGATCACTGTCCTCGGAGATGCATTCCGGCTCAAACCAGAGACCGAACTTCATACCCATGGCATTGATTCCGTCTGCGATCGGTTTCAGACCGCCTTCCAGCTTGTCGGTGTTGACATACCAGTCACCCAGTCCGCTGACATCTCCCTCACGTTTTCCAAACCAGCCATCGTCGAGAACCAGCATCTCCACGCCAAGTTCGGATGCGCCTTTTGCGATGTTCAGGATCTTTTCTTTATCAAAATCAAAGTAGGTTGCTTCCCAGTTGTTGATCAGCACCGGACGTCTCTCGTGTTTGTATTTGCCACGGCACAGATGCTCCCGGAAGGTATGATGGAAGTTGGAACTCATCTTTTCAAATCCTTCGCTGCTGTAGGTCATAACAGCTTCCGGTGTCCAGAACTCTGCTCCTGCTTCCAGTGTCCAGGCAAATCTCTGGCTGTTGATGCCTGCAGTCAGTCTGGTCTGTCCCATCTGGTCTTTTTCTGCTTCGATCGAGAAGTTTCCACTGTAAACCAGTGCTGTTCCATAACATGGTCCCGCTTCTTCGGTGGTATCTTTGCTGCACAGGATGGCAAATGGATTATGCTGGTGGCTGGATGCTCCTCTGACACTTTCCACGGTCATCTTTCCGCGCATCAGCGGTACCCGTTCCATCTGGCGTTCCAGATTGTGTCTTCCGTGAAAATGCATCAGTTCCCAGTCACCGCTCATCAGATCCAGATTCATGGAAGCAGCTTTTGTCAATACGATCGCATCGGTTCCCTGATTTACGAATTTTACGCACCGGGTAATGATATCTCTTTTTTCCCACACACTGTAGTATAAAAATGCATGCAGTCCGGTTACTTTATCTGCCAGTTCCACGATCAGGGTATCGGCATCTTTTTCTTCTCCGTACAGTGCCGGCATTCCCGGGATTGCATATTTGCCTTTTGAGGTGGTATATCCCACATAACGCCAGTCTGCGGCATCGCTTCCGTCCGCGTTGATCACGCTCACACTGTTGATCCGGTAATCGCCGACGCCGTTGGTGGAGTATTCCTGTGGTCTGGAATCGAGAGAATACTCTCTCTCATTTCCTGCCTCGTAAGGGTTTCCGGAAAATCCCCGATCCTGATAGTCTAAAAGATAGCTCATATCTTCCTGACCGATATTTTCTCCATAGTACAGGTGATTCAGCACAAGATATTTGTCTGCCATCATCTGATAACTTGTATTGTTTGTTGACAACGTAAAAAGTTTTTTCTGTTCGTCTATATAAATTGCCATGTTCGTCCTCCTTTTTATCGCTCTGTCTGCATCACAGTTTATTGTTTTTACATCACTGTTTTTTACATTCACCGTTATGTTTTGCAGTCTGTTTTCTATTCACAGACTATACTCAGTATACCATGCTGCAAAACTGAAAAATATAGGATTTGTTTCCTGTAATTGTGGATTCGTTGCGCGCTGTATCAATTTTGGAGATTTTCATGTACGCTGTTATCCGTGTTTTTTCTGCATTTCCATTTTCCGGACGGTTCTTTGCTCTGTTATCCGTTTTGTTCCTGTGTCCGTTCACATTCTCTTTTCAGGATCTCATGCCACTCCGGTTTTTCTTTTTTTAAGGATAACGGTTTCCCTTCCCTGTTCAGAAAGCAGTGACTGGTCTGTCCGCTGCAACGCAGGGTTCCGTCTTTTTTATCCCTGATATGATATCCCAGAAAGATTTTTACGCCATTATATTTTTTCACTGTCACCTCAATAGATACTTCTTCCCCGTACCGTGTCATGGAGTGATAGGCTGCCTCCACCGTCAGTACCGGGCTGATCACACCTGCGGCTTCCATTTTGTCATAATCCATGCCGAGATATGCCAGATAATCGCTCCGGCTTTCCTCGAACCAGCGGATATAGTTGGAATGATGCACGCATCCCATCTGATCGGTTTCATAATACTGCACCCGATGGTTATAACCCGGGTATTGTTCTGTCATTTCCATCTGTGTCTCTTCCCTTTCTGTCCCATACATTTCTGTTCTGTCGTTTTTCTTCACATTTTTGCGATTTCAATTTTAAAATGCACCATCGCAAATCGTTTTCTCTCACTTCAACATTTTTATTTTCAAAAGGATTCTTCTTTTTTCAGTTTCTGATAGATCCGTCCTACCGGAAGTCCCACCACATTGTTATAATCTCCCTGGATTTTTTTTACAAACCGCGCACAAAGTCCCTGGATCCCGTAGGCTCCTGCTTTGTCCATCGGCTCTTTCGTGCTGACATACCATGCAATCTCTTCTTCTGTCATCGGGTACATGGATACTTTTGTCTCTTCCGCAAAGGTTGTCTGTTTTCCTTCCTCCAGCAGTGTCACACCGGTATATACACTGTGAGTCTGCCCCTGCAGCATGCGTAACATACGGATCGCATCTGCCTCATCTTTTGGTTTCCCAAGGATCTTCCCGTCATAAACCACAATCGTATCCGCCCCGATCACCAGCCAGTTCTCCGGTAACTGTGGCTCCAGCTCTTCCTTCACCGCAGCTGCTTTCTGTGTCGATAACGATTTTACCACTTCCACAGGATCTGTGCTTGTGATGATTTCCTCACCGCCTGCCGGATGCACTTCGAATTCTAATCCGATCTGTGTTAAAAGTTCTCTTCGTCTTGGGGACTGGGATGCGAGTATAATATTTTTCATAATTCTCCGTTTTCTCCCTTCTGCCGTTCCTGTGCAATTACAATTCCGCGACAGTATTTTCTTCTATTATTATGCCATATTCTCTCTTTTTTGTGAATCGTTTTTCATTCAGGCAATACAGAAACGAGATAAAATAGTTACTGTTCACTCCGTGCCCAGCAACACGCTGCGCGATGCACAGAATTTATGCTGATCGCATAAATTCGCGCGATATGTCTCGGGTTTTCTGTGACCTTCGCTCACAAAAAACACCTCGCGGGATATTACCAGTGAACAGTAACATAAAATACGCTTCGCGAATTTTACTCATTATCGCAGCAGTCGTCAAGGTCTTGTGCAAGCACAGACTTTGACTCGTTGCTCACGTAAAAAAACTGCCGTCCGAAACACTTCTTTTCATGTTCCGGACGACAGCCATATTCTGTGAAAGTAAGCAGAACGATAAGCCGGGTTATGTCTTGAATGGTCATCTATCTAATCCTGCTGTTGCCAGCAGGCTTCAGCGACCTACCTAAAAACGTGACGGGCAGCCACATAGTTTTTTGTTCGGTCTTGCTTCGGATGGGGTTTACATGTGCCCTCTCTGTCACCAGACAGGCGGTAGTCTCTTACACTGCCTTTCCACCCTTACCAGGCGAACCTGGCGGTTTATTTCTGTTGCACTGGCCTTGGAGTCACCTCCACCGGACGTTATCCGGCATCCTGCCCTTTGAAGCCCGGACTTTCCTCACCTGACCCCTTTCGGTTCTGTCAGCCGCGACCATTTATTCTACTTACCGAATCAGTCTACCACAGGAAAAACTTTTCGTCAAATACATTTTCTATTGTATTATTTGTATCGTGTGGTATAATACAAAATACAAGGAGGTGTTTTCATGATCATAAAAATCAATACACTCTCGCAGATTCCTCTGTATCTGCAGCTTCGCAACCAGATTGTAAAAGGCATCGGCAAAGGGGAACTGACCGAGGGTGAGTCTCTTCCCACCGTGCGACAGATGGCTGCCGATCTTGGTATCAATACCATGACAGTGAGCAAAGCCTACCAGCTTTTGAAAAATGAAGGTTTTCTCTATACTGACCGCCGTCTGGGAAGTATCGTTCATATTCCGGAAAACGAGGAACCTTCTTCTCTTTTTCAGGAAAAACTGGAGGACGAACTGGAACTTTTAAGTGCGGAAGCCAGGATCCGCGGAATGAACCTGGAAGATTTTCTCAGTCTTTGCAGCAAAGTATTTGTGGAAATGGAGGTGGCTGTGGAATGATGCTCTTTTGGATTCTTGCGATCACGGACCTGATCATGGTCGGCATCACCTGGGCGGTTTATGGAAGTTCGGCAACCTATCGGGACGGGATGCTCCTTGGCATTCATCTGCCGGAGTCTGCTGCATCCCTCCCTCCTGTAGTTCAGCTGACTGACAGCTACAAAAAACGTATCCGACAGTTTTATCTGCTGCATCTGTTTTTGGGTGTTGCAGTCGCCGCTCCTTTTTTCTGGCGGACTTCTGTAGCTATGATCCTCTGGTGTATCTGGCTTTGTGTGTTTTTGATCCGTGCAGTCTCTTTGCTGTACAGTGTCCACCGTCAGCTGTATCTTCTGAAGCAGGACCTGAAACTGTGTAATATGGCAGAAAAACCTTTCACAGCAGCTGTTGATACTCACACTGCCACACAGACAGGAAAGGCAAAACTCCCTCTGTACTGGCATCTGCTTCCGCTGGTGATGGTTTTTATACCGTTGTTTTTCTCCTCTGTCCGTAACTATATCCACGCCGATACTACCGGCTTACTCTTTCTGGTTATCTGGATCGCCGTCTGGCTGCTTTTTCTTCTGATCGCATGGTGCTATTCGAAAACCGGCAACCAGATCTACAGCGCCCATTCGGAGATTAATCTTGCTATCAACATGCAGGAACATCGTTCCTGGTCCTGGATGTTTTTCTTCTACAGCCTGTGCAACAGCCTGGCCTTTATCAGTGAACTGATTTTCCTGGCAAACGATCTGGAATGGTACTGGTGGTCGCATCTGCTCTTTTTTATCTTCCAAACGATTCCAATCGTTACCATTTTCGTGATCTACTTCCGCGTAAAGAAGAAAAAGGCACAGATTCTTGCAGCAGACGATGCACCAATATACGTGGATGACGATTATTACTGGAGAAACGGCTGGTATAACAATCCTGTCGATCCCCGGCTTATAGTTCCCGACCGTTTCTGCGTGACGAACTTTACTACCAATATGGGAAGACCCGCAGGAAAGATTCTCACCGCCGGTCTGGCAGTTGTGGTTGCCGGACTGCTGATCTGGATGTGCGGACTGTTCTTACGTATGGATTTTGTTCCGGTGCAGATGTCCATAGATGGTACACAGGTTTCTATCACCTCCGGTTACACCGACACTTCTTTCTCTACAGACGAGATCCTGGATCTGCAGCTTCTGGACAGCCTGCCGGACGATTCCTTCGTCCGCTCCAACGGATCCGCTGACGGGCATCAGCTGCTCGGTGTGTTTAGAGGAAAGAAAACCGGTCCGTGCAGAATGTATGTAGAGCTGGATGAATCCCCGGTTCTTTCCATTCAGACCGATGAATACACGGTATTTCTTACGGCTCCGACAAAAATACAGGCAGAAAACTGGTATCAGGAGCTGAAAGATCATATGTTTGATAACTGACAACCGAACAAAACACAAAAGGAGTTTTCAATAACATACAAACGTTTTTTGAAAACTCCTTTTTATCACTTTTTATTCTTTTTTCTTTCCGTTGGAATCGTAAATCAGTTCTTTGTATTTTTCCACAAGTTCTTCGTACTGTTCCTCCGATTCTACGAATTTCTGAACCTGATGGTGCGCTTTCTTATGTTTTTCGGCGCGTGGTTTTGCTTCCAGAATGGTATAGGTATCTTCCTCTACCTGCAACGCATTTTCTATGGCTCTGGTCAGACCATTACAGCTGTATGTCGCGCCCGAAACAGCATCGGTATCCAGCGGTTTATTTTCCAGCACTTCTGTGATCACTGCCGGTGCCACATGGAAAAGATATTCCTCATTGTCATAATAAGATAGAATTCTGATTTTTTCTGCTTTCTGATCTTTTACCGTAACTTCTACTTTGATTTCTCCGCGAAAGCCATTGGCTGTTCCCTCATAGTTACCGTCTTTCAGCCGGATCTGACTCGTGACATCTGTCCCGTTTTCTGTTTTTTCCGGATAAATCGCCTGATCTACAGCTTTCAGGAGTCCTTTGCTGCTGTAGGTCGCACCGGAAACCGTATCCACCTCTGTTGATTGTTCTTTCAGCACTTTCGGAATCAGCTCTCTGATAACGCTCTGCATATAAGTAGCATCATCTTCATAATCCTGCACCTGCACATCAGAAATATTTCCATTTTTAATAGTGACCGTCACATCGATCTTACCACGGAATCCATTACCGGTTCCTGTATACGTTCCATCTGTATACGACCCTTTCTCTGTCACTTTTACATCTGCTGTTCCGCTTGCCGTTTCATTTCCCGTTGCTTTTAACAGATACAGATTCATGCAGGAAAAGACAAGTATTGTCACCGCAAGACCCCAGCGGTTACTTTTCTGCTGTTTGCACTGATACGGACAGATTGAACAATCTCCGCTGTTTTTGCAGCTTCGCTTTCTTCTGTCCAAAGAGAAAAAGGAAAGCAGTGTATAAATTGCTCCCATCGGACACAGATATCTGCAAAACGCTCTGAAAAATACTGCCGATATGACCAGAACAATGATACAGATCCAGACACCTGCAGAAATCAGATTCTCTTTGCTGAAATTTCCTCTCAGCAGGGACAGCAGACTGGCAAATCCCTTCCAGGGGCTGATGACATCCAGCAGATTTTTCTTCCAGACAGCACTCACTGCCACAATCACCAGAACAGGATATTTCAGTTTGGAAAGAATTTTGTCTGTTTTCACCGAAAGCATACGTTTCTTACGGTATTTTGTCTGTTTTCGTATCAGGTTTCCCAAATCATAACTCAGATCCTGTGCCGCACCAAAACTACAGATATATCCGCAGTAATACCGTCCGAAAACCGCTGTTGTTACAACAGTTTCCAGCAGCAGAAGAACCGGTTCCCGCGCATAAGTAAAATCCATCACCGAAACCGCATGGATCAGCTTTTTTACCGCATACAGACTGGCAGCAAAAGACTCCGGTATCCACAGAAAAAACAGAATCTGGATTACAATTTTTATAACCTTAGAATATTGTTTTTTCATCATCGGATAAAGTTTGTCTGATTTCCTCTCTCTGTCTCCGGAAGTGGCACACCTGCTACTTTTCCGGCTTCAAAACATTTCATCATCCAGGCCAGGTTCTTTGCCAGATTCCGCATGGTCTGCATTCCCTCTGCATCCATCTTCACTTCTCCCGGTTCACAGCCGTGTACCATGTTCCAGTAAGTAGAGCCGGCTACCGGCATCTGGCAGATGCCATAATATTTATTCATCACATCGAAGGAAGCACTGCATCCACCGCGTCTTGCCACTGCTACAGAAGCCGCCGGTTTGAAGGCAAATGCTCTGCCGCTGCTGTAAAATACTCTGTCCAGAAATGACAGGATCCGTCCGCTTGGATGTGCATAATAGACCGGTGTACCGAAGACAAATCCATCCGCCTCTTTCGCCTTTGCCACGAATTCATTGACTTTGTCATCCGCAAACACACAGCCATTTTCATTACACTGTCCACATCCGATACAGTCTCTCACCGGCTGACCGCCGATCTGAAAGATCTCATACTCGATGCCCTGTCTTTCCAGTTCCTTTCCTACTTCCAGAAGAGACTGGTATGTATTGCCTTCTTTTTTTGCGCTTCCGTTTAACATCAATACTTTCATACCTTCCACCCTTTCTTTTGAAAATACCAGGGACAAAATCACTTTCACCCCTGACATTTTTTCATATATCTTTTATAAATATATATTTTTCGCACATTATTTTACACATCAAAACAGCTGCCGCCCACGAATTCCCTCAGGATAGAATTCTTCGGGATATCCTCACTGGGGATCCCCACAAAATAATCCAGGAATTTTAACAGCCGCTTCGCTTCCTGATACTCCGGTTCGTCCGGACCGATCTGGAAGAGTACCGGCTCCGCGTACAGTTTCAGCACTGCCAGTTCATACAGAAGTGCCGAGTTAAACATTGCATCTGCCTGTTCCTGATAGGGGAAGATATTTTCATCCTCTCCACGGCGAACCGACGGCCACATCGCAATCGTTGCTTTCGCACTCGTTCCTCTCGTCCGGTTATCCCGGACAATCCGGCGAATCAATCGTCCGTCCGTCGTCGGAATCCGGTTGTGTTCGTCAATATTTAACTGCGTCAGCGCACTGATATAGATCTTGAATTTGCTCTCCGTCGGAAGCGAATAGCTCAGCCGGTCGTTCAGTCCGTGGATTCCCTCAATCACCAGAATATCGTTCGGCTGCATCTGCAGGAAATCCCCTTTGTATTCCCGTTTTCCCAGTTTGAAATTAAACCGTGGCAGTTCCACCCGCTCGCCCTTAAGCAGCGCATTCATATCGCGGTTGAAAAGTTCCACATCGATAGCTTCCAGACACTCGTAATTGTAGTTCCCGTTTTCATCCCGCGGCGTATCTTCCCGGTTTACAAAATAATTATCCACTGCGATCGGATGCGGTTTCATCCCGTGAGCCGCCAGCTGGATTGACAGGCGATGAGAAAATGTGGTTTTTCCTGAGGAGGATGGTCCGGCGATCATAACGAATTTTACACCGCCACGCTTGATGATCTGCTCTGCGATCTTTGAGATTCTTCCCTCCTGCAGGGCTTCCGAGATCAGCAGCAGTTCCTGCATTTTTCCTTTCGAGATCTTCTCGTTCAGTTCCCCTACCACGGAAACTCCCATCATCTCGCCCCATTTTTCCGCCTCTTTCTGTACCTGAAAAATCTTCGGTGACGGCGTAAACGGCGGTAGTTTTTCCGGTTCTTTCCGGGTCGGCATCTGCATCACAAAGCCCTCGTCATACGGATACAATTTGAAATATTTCAGATATCCGGTATGCCATACCATATACCCGTAAAAATAATCCTCAAATTCCTCGAGATTATAGATATTTACGCGGGAACTTCTCCGGTAACGAAACAGTTTTTCTTTGTCATACATGCCATATTTGTGAAAGAGATCCAGCGCAGAGGCGGTAGACACACTCCGTTTCATCACCGGTGCATGTTTTTCCACCAGCTCATGCATATACGTTTCCACCTGATCCAGAAATGGCTGATCGATCGTCACATCTCCATCAATCGTATAGTAAAATCCCTCTCCCACCGTAAAATGCAGGACAATCTTCCGGATCTTCTCATGTCCTGCCACATGATATACCGCCTTTAACAGCAGTAGATTCATACTTCTTTTGTATGTTTTATGACCGATACTGTCCGCCACCGTCACCAGTGAGATCCGGCAGTCCCGGTGAATCTTTTTATGAAGTTCGCGAAGTTTTCCGTCTACCGTTACCAGAACCACCGGATACTTACAATCCTGGTCGAAATCTTTGACAATTTCTCCAAAAGGTGTTCCATCCGGATATGCTTTCTCCCTGGAACCCACTGTTACTTTACACATCTTAAGTCCCATCTTCACCACTCCTTTCAGCTGCCACTACACCACCCGGTACGGATGATGCACTCTGGCAGCGCCTACCGCAAGCTCCGGAAACATAGTTTCCAGTTCCTGTCTCATATATGCGATAAATCCATATTCAGTTCCATAATGACCGGCATCGATCACAGCGATTCCCTGCGCAACGGCATCAATTGCCGAATGATAATCCACATCTCCGGTAACGATCACATCGGCACCTTTTTCAATTGCACCACGGATCATACTTTTTCCGGATCCGCTGCTCACTGCCACACGATGAATGATCGCTGCCGGATCTCCGTACATCCGTACATCCGGGATCTCAAAGTCGTTTCTTACTTTTCCGGCAAATTGTTTCAGATCCATCGTCCCTTTCAGCGCACCTACTCTTCCGATGCCTTCCCCGGGAGCGGTTTCTTCCAGCACTTCACAGTCCGTAAGTCCCAGACATTCCTGATTCAGCTGTGCCATCCCCTTCACATCAAAGTTCGTATGCATTGCATAATAACACAGATCCGCCTGGATCATCGTAATCAGTCTGCGGCCGATAAAATCTGCACTGGTCACTTTTTTTACCGGTGAAAAAATCATCGGGTGATGGGTGATCAGAAGATCCGCACCGAATTCCAGTGCCTGTGCGATCGTCTCTTCTGTAGCATCCAGTGCTGTAAATATTTTTTTGATTTCTTTTTCTTCTCTTCCCACCAGAAGTCCTACGTTATCCCATTCCAGTGCATAGGAAGGATTCCACCGTTCTTCCAGCTTTCTCATAACTTCTTTACATATCATCGTTCATACACCTCCAGTGCCTGCCCGATCAGCCGAAGTTCGTCCTCCAGCTCTTTTTGCCGTGCGGTGATCTTTTCTGCTTTCTTTCCGTCTGCTGCGAGTTTTTCCTGTATTTTCCTGCAGGTTTTCTGTTTGTCTTTCAGATATTCCTCTAATACCGGATGTTTCTCTTCCAGCAGATATTTTCCATACTGTAACTCCACCTCCTGCCACAGCGGCATTTCCCCATGTACTGCCCGCATGGCGGGATAATATTTTCCGTCCTCATATACCATCTTTTCCCCGGCTATCACATATCCATGGGTCAGAAGGTATGACCGGACTTTGTCAATCTCTGACTGGGGTTGCAGGATCAGTTCTTTTACGGAAGCAAGCACCTTTTCACCTGCTTCCAGAATCTTCACTGTCAGTGCCCCGCCCATTCCGGCAATCAGGACAGAATCCGCCTCCCCGGGGCACAAAGCCTGTACACCATCGGAGAGGCGGGTATGTATATCTGTTTCCAGATCAAACTGTTGTATATGTTCTTTTGCGCGCTCCAGTGGTCCCGGATTCACGTCCATAGCCAGAGCTGATGGAATCACGCCTTCCAGGCAAAGAGCGATCGGAATATATCCATGATCCGTTCCCACATCTGCCAGCCGGTTTCCCGGTGTCACAAAAGAAGCATTCATCCGAAGTCTTTTGGATAATTCCATTAATCCAGATAATCCTTCAGCTTTCTGCTGCGGCTGGGGTGACGCAGTTTTCTTAATGCTTTCGCTTCGATCTGACGGATACGTTCTCTTGTGACACTGAATTCTTTTCCTACTTCTTCCAGTGTTCTGGCTCTTCCATCATCCAGGCCGAAACGCAGACGAAGTACTTTCTGTTCTCTCTCGGTCAGTGTGCTCAGCACCTCTACCAGCTGTTCTTTTAACAGTGTAAAGGCTGCTGCATCTGCAGGTACCGGAACGTTGTCATCCTGGATAAAGTCACCCAGATGACTGTCTTCTTCTTCACCGATCGGGGTTTCCAGAGAAACCGGTTCCTGAGAAATCTTAAGGATCTCACGGACTCTTTCCACCGGCATATTCATCTCTTCTGCAATCTCTTCCGGCGTAGGTTCACGGCCCAGCTCCTGCAGTAACTGTCTGGACACACGGATCAGTTTGTTGATGGTTTCTACCATATGCACCGGGATACGGATCGTTCTTGCCTGATCGGCGATCGCACGGGTGATGGCCTGACGGATCCACCAGGTTGCATAGGTACTGAACTTATATCCTTTGGTGTAGTCAAATTTTTCCACTGCTTTGATCAGACCCAGATTTCCTTCCTGAATCAGATCTAGGAACAACATGCCACGTCCCACATATCGTTTTGCGATGCTGACTACCAGACGAAGATTGGCTTCTGCCAGACGTTTTTTCGCCGCCTGATCGCCGTTTTCCATCCGTTTTGCCAGTTCGATTTCCTCTTCTGCACTCAGAAGAGGCACTTTACCGATCTCTTTCAGATACATACGAACCGGATCCTCGATACTGACCCCTTCCGGTACGGAAAGGTCTATATTTTCCAGATCCACCTCATCCTCTTCCATATGCATATCTTCATTATCCAGCAGTGCGTCGTCCTCGGTTACCCGGAGTACATCCACGCCATTGGCTTCCAGATATTCGAAGATCAGATCCATCTGCTCATTGTTCAGGGTGATTCCTTTAAAGAAATCATTGATTTCCTGATACTCCAGCACATTTTTCTTCTTCTTGCCTAATTCCACAAGGTTTTTCAACTGTTCTGCAAATTGGGCTTTATCCATTTCCATCTGTTTTTCCATCCTTCCATATATTGTTTATATTTTATCCTTAACAAAAAGAAATATGCAAATGCAGCTTTCCGGCTTTTAACTCTTCCAGTTCTTTTTTCGCCTGCATCAGATTCATCAGCCCCTGCATGTCTGTAGGTGCCAGATTCTCTGTGCGGTGGGCGATACTGTCTTCCTTCATTCTGCATATCACATCCAGTAATGCCTGCTCCCTCTCCTGTTCCGAGTCCAGCGGGATCGTCGCGTTGAATACAGCCGCCACTTCGGTCTGTTCCTCGCTGTCCGTAAACCGGTTCAACAGTCTCGCCGGGTTTGGCTCGCCCTGCCGATACTGCTCATATAGCAGTTCAGCCACCTGATGATAGAGGGGTCTTGTAAAATCATCCGGTCCGATATAACGGCTTACCTCTCCGAAAATCTCCGGATAAGAAGTCAGCCAGGTAAGCATCAGTTTCTGAGATACTTCGTATCCGTTCTGCTTTTCCTTATTCCTGTTCAGACCCGATTTTGGTTTGACAGTCTCTGTCATTCCCACGCCCTTCATCGCCAGCCGGTTCACCATCTTTCTGAGTTCTTCCGGCTCGACCTGATAAGTTCCGGCAATGGTTTTGATATAACTGCTTCGTTCAATCTCGTCTTCAAAACGCAGCAGCCGCTTTGCCGTTTCTTTAAAAAAGTCCGTGCGACCCTGCGGGTCCTCCATATCATACTGCCCTTCCAGTGCCTTCAGTTCAAACATAAAACTGTTCATTCCGTGATCCAGCCTCTCCTGAAAGGCTTCTTTTCCCATATTTTTGATAAATTCATCCGGATCCTTGTAAGGCCTGAGATTGATGACCTTCGTGGAAAGTCCGGCGGTTTTTAACATCGGGATGGCCCGGAGAGCTGCTTTCACACCTGCTTCATCACTGTCGTAAATGATCAGGACTTCATCGGTATACCGTTTCAGGAGACTGGCCTGCTGAGAGGTCAGAGCCGTTCCCAGAGACGCCACTGCATTGTTAAATCCTGCCTGATGCATGGAGATCACATCCATGTACCCCTCGCAGATGATCAGATTTTTCTTTCTCGAAGAACGCGCCATATTCAGTCCGTACAGATTCCGGCTCTTATCAAAGATCTTCGTCTCCGGTGAGTTCAGGTATTTGGGCTTTGCATCTCCCATCACCCTGCCTCCGAATCCGATCACACGGTTGTTCACATCCATGATCGGATAGATCACACGGTTCCAGAACTTATCATACATGCCACGTTTTTCATCCACATTAAACAGCCCTGACTGCCGTAAGAGCTCATCTGAATAGTTTTTTCCCTTCAGATATTGATACAGGTTGTTGCTGAACTTGCCGGAATACCCAAGACCAAACTTATTGATGGTTTCATCACTGAGTTCTCTGCCCTTCAGATATGCCATCCCCTGTTCTCCGGTTTTCTGACGCAGCTGATAATAGTAGAACTTCGCCGCTTCCTTGTTTATCTCCAGAAGTGCGGATTTCAGGTCTGCCTGTTCTTTCGCTTCTTTGGAATATTCCATTTTGGGAAGTTCCACTCCTGCACGGTCCGCCAGCATCTCCAGCGCCTCCGGGAAAGTAAAGTTCTCATATTCCATCAGAAAGGTAAATACATTACCACCAGCTCCACATCCAAAGCAATAATACATCTGCTTTCCGGGGCTTACGGAAAACGACGGTGATTTTTCATTATGAAAGGGACAAAGTCCGAAATAGGAACTTCCTTTTCGCTGCAATTTCACATAACCGGAAATCACATCTACAATATCGTTTTTCATTCGAATTTCTTCGATCAGATCATCCGAATAACGCATGTTTTCTCTCTCCTTTATCCACTGTTGTCATTTACCCACGTATATATATATTCCCCGTCCGGCGACAATATCCTTTTTTATTTGTCCCGGTTCTCTTTTTCTTTGACAAAATATGCATTTTTTTATTCTTCTTCGCAACGGTTCCCCGGAGGGTTCAGTATACTGCCCAGGCCGAAGGAATAAAAATTTCTTTGAATTTCGCCATCGCATACTGATCCGTCATGCCGGAGATATAATCACATACCACCCTTTCTCTGTTCTCGCCTTCTGCGATCAGTTTCTGGTATTCCCGGGACATCTGTTCCGGATGCCTGCTATAATACAGATACATCTCCTGCAGCATCGTCCTGGCTTTTCTTTCTTCTTTTTTCGCCACCGGATTATTGTAAACGCTCCGAAACATCAATGTGCGAAGTTCCCGCATCGCCTCCGCAATCTCCGGTGTCATCTCGACTTTATCTTTTCCGTAGCTGTTGCGGATCGTATCATGGATCAACGTATTTAACCGCTCTTTGCAGGAATCTCCCAGTGTCACCCTGATTGTGATCGGAATATCATCTTCCTGAAAAATTCCTGCCCTCTGTGCATCATCCATATCATGATGAATATAAGAAATCTTATCACACAGTCGGACTACCTGACCTTCCAGGGTATGCGGTGTGCCGGATGTCCGGTGATTCAACATCCCGTCCCTTACTTCCCAGGTCAGATTCAGTCCCTCCCCGTTCTTTTCCAGCCGTTCCACCACCCGGACGCTTTGTTTAAAATGTGCAAATCCTTCCGGGCAGATTTCATTCAGAGCCGCTTCACCGGCATGTCCGAACGGTGTATGCCCCAGATCATGCCCCAGCGCAATTGCTTCCACCAGATCCTCATTCAGCTCCAGCGCCTTCGCGATCGTCCGCGCCGTCTGTGATACCTCCAGCGTATGTGTCAGTCTTGTCCGATAATGATCTCCCTGCGCCGCAAGAAACACCTGTGTCTTATCCTTCAACCGTCGAAACGCCTTCGAATGAATAATCCGATCCCGATCCCTCTGATACACCGTCCGGATATCACACTCCTCCTCCACACGCGCTCTGCCCTTCGACTCTCTGCTGTGTGAAGCATATCGGCTCAGATACTGAAACTCCCGCTCCTCTGCCTGTTCCCTGATATTCAAATACATCACCCCTTCTATTACCAAAAACAGCAAAAACCATTCTATTTTCATCTATTCTGTTAAATATATTCCACTCTTTCCTCACAAAATCCTTTTTATTTTCCAATTTTTTCCTGATTTTCACTTAATTGTGTATACATTTGTCGAAATCCTCACCCGGTTTCTTCCGATACGCAGTGTTCTTATCTAATCAGGAACAAAGAATGTGCCTTGGAGCATCTTCGCGGAGCGTTTTCTACTTTACAGTAAAGCAATTTCCCGTAAAGTAAAAAACTGCCACACCCTACCCAGAGTGTGACAGTCTCTTCTCACTTCATCAAATGTACATCCGCATAATTGCACCCCAGTGCCAGAGCCCGCTCATGATCATCCACATAGATATCAATATGATTCTGCTTCACTCCACTGCCGCAATCCTGTGCCGTAAAAATATGTCCATTAATAATAACTTTCGTTCCATAAGGAATCACTGAAGGATCCACCGCGATCGTTTCCCCTTCCGCAACCCTCGCTCCGGAAGCAGTAATTCCGGTTGCCTTTCCACAACACTTCGCACACGCACAGTAATATGTCAGCTTAAAAAGTCCCAGATCCTGTCCGTACATTGCTTCCGTTGCATTCACTTCACTGATATCCTTACTTCCTGCAATCACTTTCGTATCTTCAAAAAGCTCCAGGGCAAAGCTCTCCTGTTCCGGATCTATCTTTACTGTTACCACCTTGCCTCTCGTCTCAGAAGCCTGTACCATCTTGCCGTCACCCACATAAATACCGGCTGCACTTGTTTCTTCCCCGGATCCATAGCAGATCACATCACCGGGTTTTGCCTGATCCACAGAAACCTTTCCCTGTTCCTGTATATTTCCGTCTTTATCCGTGACATTATATCCGTATGCCTCATAAATCTGCTCAACAAACTCGCTGGTATCAATTCCTTCGCAAAGGCTGGTTCCTTCTTCCTTCCAGACAGTTCCAAGGAATCCACTGGCATAATCCACGATCGAATCACGGATCGCCCCGTCCGGAATTCCCGTTTTCACCGAAGTCAACGTATAATAACGTGCCGGATTTTCCTTCGGATCTACCCTGGCAACCGCCAGCGTAAAACGATCCGCTCCGGTCTTATTCACTTTTTTCTTCACTTTCCTGCCTGTCTGCAGATATTCCTTTTTTACAAACCCACGAACTTCTCCGGATTCCACATATACCCACTCTTCTGTCTCATCTGCAAGAATATAACAGAGATTTCCCTTTTTCATCGTTCCGACAATCTCACTGTCTGTGCTCTTGTCCGCCCTGATATTCAGTTCATCTCCTTTGCAGAGTGCATAATGCTTCTTTGCTACAGTCTGCTGAATCGTTGCTCGGTAATATGCATATGCCTGATTTTCTGCCGGCGCAACCAGCTCTGTTGCATATACCGGAGTAAGTAACGCCTCATTCTTATCTCCGATCCTGCGAAGCGCTTTTTTCTCCACAAAACCACGAACGGTTCCGGATTCCACGTAGTACCATCCGTCTTCCTTTCTTAAAATATAACAGATACCGCCTTCTTCCAGCCTTCCCACACTCCGGGAATCCTGTGACTTCTCTTCTTTGATCTCCTGAACCACTTTCGCCTGTGCCGCTTTTCTGCTGGCAGATACTGTCCAGAAACGGTAATCCTCCACCGTCACCGGTACTTCCACAGACTGTGGAAATGCTGTAATAACCGGGATATTTTCTTCCACCACAGTCTCCTGCGCAGCTTCCGGTGTGGTCTCCGGTGCCGGTGTAGGCTCCGGCGTGGGCTGTTCTGTCACTTCCTGTGGTTCTGCCCCTTCCTGACCCGGTGTGGGTGTTGGAGTATTCTCTCCTGCCGGCGTCGGTGTTACAGTCAGCTCCGGTGTCTGTGTCGGCGTCGGCGTTGGCGTTTCACTTGGTGTTGGTTCCGGGGTGGCAACCGGTGTAATCTGTGGCGAACCATCTGCCTGCAGAATCACAAACCCGTTATTCAGTACATAGGTATATCCCTCTGTTAAATGGTATCCTGTTCTTGCCTCAAACTGTTCCGGTGTTTCCTGTACTTCTGCTGCTGTTTCCGCTGTCGGTACACCGAGTTCTTCTTCAGCAGCCTTGACTGGCGCTGCCACGGACAAAGTCATTATATATGTCATAGACAGTGCCAGCATACGTTTCCATTCTTTTCTTATCACTTTCTGGTATTTCCTCCTGTTACTTCACGTTACGTATACTTCCCTGGTTATTAATTATAATCCTTTTCATTGCCCATGTCAAAAATGTAATACTTCAATTACCGACATTTTTTCTGTTCCTGTTCACTCCGTTCCCGGTAACACGCTTCGCGGGATCTTATCAGTGAACAGGAATAATTCCTTCAATATAGCTCTGCGATTCTCGTAATTCCCACATAGATTTCCTGGATCTTATACCAGGTCGGATAATCAACGACTCCTGTCTGTCCCAGTCCAAAAACGGACTGAAACTGCCGTACTGCTTCTTTCGTTCGCTCTCCGTATATGCCATCCACCGGTCCCCTGGGAACTTCTGTATAAACTTCCCCGATAGTATTTAACTGTTCCTGAATCTGCCTGACTTTCATGCCACTTGCTCCGATATCCAGATCGTAGCCCGGCCAGGATGCCGGGATTCCCGAAATCTCTTCTGCGGAATTGATATACATACTTTCCCCATAATAGTTTCTGATGATTTCGATGGCTGTGTAATTTTGATCACCCAGATATTTACTTCCCCACTGACTCATCCACTGCGGGCAGGTCACCCGCTGTCCGTCACAGTACTGGGTCAGAATCGGCTGACGGACGTTCGGACGTGACAAATAGTTTTCGAAGAGTTCATCCACTATGTTGGATATACTGTCGAAAATATTGCGACCGTATATCCATTTGTGATCGAAGGCAGTGGAGGATGTAATGGTAAAGTCGTACTTTTTGTTTCTGTACCACTCCGTATAAACCCGGTTCAGAGTAAAAGACATGATTGCCAGAACATTCGCCTTGATCGTCTCAGGTGGCCAGGTTGCGTATATCTCGCTGCATGCCACGTTTTTTATATAATCCCGATATCTTACATAATAATTATCAGCAGTGGAATCTGCTGGTGATCCATCGTGTACTACTACATATTCCGGTATTACTACACGACTCAACACAATTTCTCCGGATTCGTTGACCGGTTTAACTTCTTCTTCCGGTATTTTTTCCGGATAATTACCAAACAACGTATGATCCGGAATCACTACATCTTCATAGTTACCATCGCTGATCGGCCGGAGTTCTATTTTCTGTCTGCTGATCTCACCGGACAGGATCTCACTTCCGGATACTTCTATGGGTTCATAGCCTTCGGCTTCCACCTTCAGATTATATTCCGAATAAGGTTGTTCTTCCGATGGCTGCAGGCTGTACTCCACCGGTGGTGCCGCCAGTTCGATGGTTTCGGTCTGACCGCTGCTGTTGGTCCGTAATTGTTCCAGTGGCTGCCCGGGAGCTCCGGTGTAGCTGATACTGATTTTCGCTCCCTGGACAGGCCGATTCTGGATCTGAGAGACAAGCTGGATCTGCAGCTTGCCGTGGTCGGTATAGGATTGCACAGATTTTATAAGCGTGGTTGACATTTTATTATAACCTCATAATTTTAGGCTCAGGATAGTATATGCACAGGAGTAGTGCCAGGCACTAAAAAATGATTTTTCTCTTGACCTTTCATCTGTTTTGCGTTATAGTTCCCTCTACGTTTTACTTTTCAACCAACAAAAAACAGAAAGGATGATAAATCATATGACTTTTTATCAGGAACTGCAGTTAAGCTCTGCCGGATCCAAACAATTGATTCATAAGACAACCAATCCCCAAGAAAAAAGACGCCATATTCTGGTTTACAATTTTAAAGTTTATCTGGTCATGGCTTTTTGTGTGGCGGTGGTCTCTCTGTTCAGCAGATTTCTCGGAAGCGAAAACAGCGTCGTAGGTGTTACCGTACTTCTGGCGGTTTTAGTTCTCCGACAGGCTGATTTCGGAATCCGCACCACCCATGGACTTGGCGTTATTGCCCTCCTCTTTGCGATTCTCATGACCGGTCCGCGTCTGGCAAATATGCTTCCTCCCCTGGCAGCATTTCCGGTACATCTGACCTGCATCCTTCTGCTGATGATTCTCGGATGTCATAATGTTATTATGTATAACCATTCCACTTTTGTTCTTGGTTATCTCCTTCTGACCGGATATGATGTGCAGGGATATGCCTTCCTGCTTCGTGTCATCGGTCTTTTTGCGGGAATGCTCCTGTGTATGGGAATCTTCTATAAAAACCAGAAACATCGGCCCTATCGCAGAACATTCTCAGATCTTTTCCGGGAATTTGATTTACATTCCGCAAGAAGCCGCTGGTACCTGAAACTGACCTTTATCGTATCCAGCGCCATGCTTTTTATGAACCTGGCCGGCCTTCCCCGTGCCATGTGGGCAGGAATCGCCTGTATGTCCGTATGTCTTCCTTTTACAAAAGACTGTGAACAGCGTGCTGTTCCAAGGGGATTATATAACATCATCGGATGCGCTGTTTTTCTGGTTCTCTATCTCCTGCTCCCGGAAAACATGTATCCCTACATCGGAATGATCGGCGGAATCGGCGTTGGCTACTCTGCAAGCTATCCATGGCAGACCGTTTTCAACACCTTTGGTGCCCTCTCCATCGCCACCACCCTCTTCGGTCTCCCCTACGCCCTGGCCCTCCGTATCGGAACCAACATCTTCGGTGCTGCCTACACAGTCCTCTGCAACAAACTCTGGGACAGCTTTCACGCCAGAACCACAATATCCGCCACTCCAAGATACTAACAATATTTTGCACTTTAGAGCGTGTCTGAAAAAGGCTTTTCGTGAGCTGCGAGTCCCAGTTTGTGGGAGATTTTATCCGAATGAGGGCGGCGTAGCGGGCTACGGCAACCGAATGAGGGTAAAATATACCGCAAAGTGGGGCTTGCAGATTGCGGAAATGATTTTTCAGACACGCTCTAGTATTACAAAAACTATCCCCCTGCCAGTACACAGAACCCGCAGGACGCACATAGAAAAACAGACACCCTTCTGCTGGTGCCCTTAGCACAGATGAGATCCGGCACCTACGTAGACTTTCGCGATGGTCAGCTGACCATCGTGAACCTAGTCGTAGTTGGTGACTAGCTCAGCTGTGCGTTACCAGCGGGTGTCTGTTTTTCTATGTGCGTCCTGCGGGTTCGTCCCCTCTTGCACATCACAACAAAATCTTACTTCTTAATCCGAACCGTCTTAACCTCAAACGCCCGGAAGTTCAACGGAATCTCTCCGTTTTCCACCGAAATCTCTTCCTTACAGTTCTCCAGCATATCGCAAAGATAAACCTTCTCTCCCTGTAACAGATCCGATAAAGTAACTGTTGCCAAAACCGCAGCCTTCTTGGATTCATACAGACGAAGAATAATATCTCCACTTCCGTCTTCTGCCGGTTTCATGGTATCCAGAATAACATTCTCTTTATCAATGGTGAGTGCACTGAACGTCCGTACTGCACCGCCGGCAACTACCGGTTTTACATTCAGTTCGTACCCCTGTCTTGCCACATCACTCTCTGCAAAACTTCCCTCCCATGCGGTAAATGCATAGGTGAAGTGATGAACTCTGTTATCTGCACACATTTCCGGGCAGGTACCTGCACGAAGCAGTGTCAGCTCCAGAGCATTTCCATTCATACTGATTCCGTATTTACAGTCATTCAACACCGCTGCACCATGTGCGCCGTCAGCAAGTGCACTGTAACGGTGATTGCATACTTCAAACCGATCTTTGTCATAAGCTCTGGAACGATGTGTCGGATGTTCCACGAATCCGAACTGCATCTCATTGATACCATTTTCCGCATAAACATTTACCGGGAATCCTGTCTTTAACAGACGATGCATTTCTTTCCAGTCAACCTCTGTCTCAAACTCGATTCTTCGGCTTTCTGCCGCCAGACGGATATACTGTGTAAAGGTGGAATTGCTGATCTCTCCGGTTACTTTCAGCACGCCTTCCAGACCATCTGCTTCTATGGAAACCGCAACATTTTTTGCCGCCTCAATTTCCTGATCGATATAATTGGAATCAATATCCCATGCATCAAACATACGTGGTACATCTTTGTACAGATGGAAGCGGTTCATGGCATCTGCTGCGAACTCTCTTCCGGACTCTTTCAGTACGAAAGAAATCACCTCGCCTTTTTCGTTTATGACTGCTTTTACCTGGCTGTTTTCCATGGTAAATCCACCATCACATGTTTCTACTGCAACTGCGTTTTCTTCCACCTGACCTTCTGCCGGAATCAGAGAAACTGCTCCACAGGACGGTACTTCTACGGAAGCTTTCACAGTATCACCGATCTTCTGTACCTGTACAGCGGTTCCATCCACTGTTTTCGCTCCGTTTGCAAATGCAGCCGGAAGCTCTACAAGCATCTTTCTCGGAAAACTTAAAGAGTTAAATACGGTCACTGCCTGAGATTCTTTCTGATCGGTCAGCTCACTCAGTGCATCTGCCTGCAGTTCTTCCACACCATCCAGAATCTCATGGAACGCTTTTTCTGCATCCACATAAACTTTTGCAATACTGGAACCCGGAAGAATATCATGGAATTGATGTAACAGAAGTTCTTTCCATAAAGCATCTGCTTTGGAAAAATCATAAGCCATGCCTTTATTCATTGCCAGAGTACTCCACATCTCCATCTCACGCAGTGCCAGTTCGCATCTTCTGTTGTTCTGTTTTACCATCGCCTGAGAAGTATACGTTCCTCTGTGGGCGCTGAAATACAATTCTCCAACATAAGTATTTGCCGGGCCGCCCTGCGCTTCCATATCGTGGAAGAATTCCAGCGGACCTGCCATTTTTACTTTTACGCCGCCTTCCAGATCTTCCTGACGTTTTGCAGATTCGATAAAATCTCTCGCCGGACCGCCGCCACCATCTCCATATCCGAACGGAAGCAGGAAAGCATCCAGATCCTGCACCTGCACACGATTCTGCCAGATTTTATTTACTTCACTCGGATGTGTCCGGTAGGTATAGCTTGTCGGTAAGAAAGAATCAATCTCACTGCCGTCCATACCCTGCCAGGTGAAATAATGATACGGGAACTGTTCTCCTTCGTTATAAGACCAGAAAATTTTCTGTGTTACCAGATAATTCACGCCACAGCCTTTCAGAATCTGCGGCAGTGCTGCCGTATAGCCAAATGTGTCCGGAAGCCATAACACTTCACTGTCCACTCCCAGCTCTTCTTTATAGTAGCGTTTTCCATGAACCAGCTGACGGATCAGTGCCTCACCGCTGGCCATATTGGTATCCGGCTCTACCCACATGGCACCATCAGCGATCCACTGTCCGCCTTTGATTGCTTCTTTGATCCGTTCAAACAGCTCCGGATAATACTTCCGACACATCTCATATGCTGCAGGCTGGCTCTGTACATATTTATATTCCGGATACTGCTCGATCAGACGCAGCTGTGCCGCAAAGGTACGCTCTGTTTTCCGGTGTGTCTCTTCCATCGGCCATAACCATGCCAGGTCCAGATGCGCATTGCCAATCGCATAGAATACCGGCATCGTAGAACCGTTCTTCGCTTCCATCAGCGGTCTTAATGCTTCTCTCGCTTCTTTATAAGATGCGATCCGTGCTTCCCGCGGCTGTTCAAAGTCCACGATCAGTGTAAATTTCTCTAATGCTTTTGCAATTTTCGCAGCACGCAGTGTTGTGGAATCCATCGTTTCCAGAAGACGTCCCAGTGTATCCACATCCATAAACAGCTGATATGCATCTTCGTTCCACACCCCAAAAGTGGAAGTACCCAGAACACATCTTGCCCCTTCTTTTTTCGGATCTGTATATGCCCCCGGCAACACCGGTCCCGTCGCGCAGCCCCCCGTTGGTGCCTCCGGATAAAAATGACCTGCATATGTTTCCATCAGGATCTCATAGGTGTCGCCTTCTTTTCCGCTGACTGCCAGACAGTTATCTTCAATAAACTGATGTGGTTCATCCACCCATGCCGCACGGTAATTTCCGAATGCCTTTCCGTTGACAAATACGGTGGATTCTCCTCCGGCATCCAGGTTCATCACGATTCTCTTTCCTTCTGCTGCTTTAGGAAGGATCACAGTGCCTTTAAACCAACAGTATTCCCAGGTTTTCCCCCATATAAAACCTGGTTCTGCCGACGTAAAGTGCCCCTGTAATGCTTCTTCCGGAGATAGATGATCCATGGTTCGAAAAGCTTCCCATCGAATTTCCCCCAACGGTTCATAAAAATCATCTCTCAATGTACGAACCCAGTGCTTTACTCTGTCCTGCCACTCTGAATGCATTAACTTCATACAGTTTCTCCTTTTCTTATATTTTATTTTTGCATACACCCTTGTACATCCATATCATACTATTGATATATTAATATGTCAATTCTTTTTTCAAAACTGTTATATCAAATATCACCTGTTTCTTTTACATCTGTGGATCTTTTCTGATAATACTGTACGGGACATATTTCCGTAATTCCACTTCGCCTCCTTTGATAAGGCGACACAGATTTTTCACCGCCATTGCCCCCATAAGGTACTGCCCCTGCATAACGTGCGTGCAATACGTGTGAAACTCATATCCCTCTTCCACACCATCAAAAAAGACAATCTCTTTCCTGAGATTCTTTTTCTGCAATACTCTATACACCAGTACACCTGTCTGCAGATCAACCGTAAAAAAGGCGGTCACCTGCGGATGATTTTCCACATAGTTTTCAAGTGCTTCCATTACCTTTTTTTCTTTTTCCCTGGTTTCTTCGATATTTTCAACCAGACTGTCCAGATCGATCATCCACAGATCTTCATTCGTCAGGATCTTGTGTTCGAGCATGGTATCCCTGTACCCATTAAACCGTTCCTCCACAGAAGATGTCTCCAGCGGAGCCTGGGATACAAAACAAATCTTTTCATGTCCTTCTTCCAGCAAGATATTCACCAGATCCTGGGCTGCCCTGTAATTATCTGTGCCAATACAGGGAATCGGAAGTCCTTTAAGCGCCCGGTCGACCAGTATTACCGGAAATTTATCCAGTGCAAGCTTCACAATCCTTGTACTGTAATTTTCCCCCTGCACACACATCAGAATAATCCCGTCAACACCAAGTTCCATCAGTTCGTCAATCGCTCTGCTCTCTGCCTCCACATTTCCGTAGGTACACTTCAGGATCATATGATAATTTTTAGACCAACACTCATGCTCAATCCCGGCTATCAGCTCACACCCGAAGAAACCACTGAAAGAATCCAGAATAACACCCAGCATTTTCCCTTTTCTTACCGGTTCCACGGTCTGTGGCACCGCCGGAAGATTCTCTCTGTCCTGCTCATTCTCTTCCAGTACAAACGAACCCTTTCCCGGCATCCTGACAATAATATTCCGGTCAGCCAGCATTTCCAGAGCCTTTTTACTGGTGATTCTGCTCACATTATACTGTTCCATCAATTCCTTTTCGGAAGGAAGCTTCGAACCTGGCGAATATATCCCTTTTTCAATAGCCTCCAGCAAATCATCATAGATTTTCTTATACAATAACTCTTTCTCCACGCTTATATCCTTTCGTCTCAAATGATATATTATTTCTCTTTATTTCTATTATAAAGCCTCAGTATTTCACTGTCAATTTCTATCATCTTCCGTCTCAACCCAGCCGGCATTTTGGCTAACGTTCCCCCGTGCCCAGCAACACACTGCGCGATGCACAGAATTTATGCCGATCACATAAATTCGCGCGATATCTCTCTGATTTTCTGTGACCTTCTCCAATAAAAAAGAAACTCTTATTTCCAATATCCAACTACCATATACCCTCTGCGCGATGCACAGAAACCGGGGGACTCACATAGAAAAACAGACACCCTTCTGCTGGTGCCCTTAGCACAGATGAGATCCGGCACCTACGTAGACTTTCGCGATGGTCAGCTGACCATCGTGAACCTAGTCGTAGTTGGTGACTAGCTCAGCTGTGCGTTACCAGCGGGTGTCTGTTTTTCTATGTGAGTCCCCCGGTTTCGTCCGCCTTGAACAGAACATCACAACAAAATTTTATTTACCTTCCCTGAACTTATTAATCGCCTCATAATTCTTAGACATATCCACATTCGGATCCGGTGTTGTCTCCGGTCCCCGTTTGAATACCGGTTTCAGCAGAATCGGCGCAATAATGGTCGTCAGGATAACCACGATAACAACCGGTCCCATAACTGCCGTCGACATCATTCCCAGGCTCTCTCCCTTACTTGCCACGATCAGCGCAACCTCACCTCGGGAGATCATGCCCACACCGATACGAATCGCCTGATAATTCTTATAGTGACAGAGCTTTGCACCCAGACCACATCCGACTACTTTTGTCAGGATAGCAACAATAGTAAGCACAACCGCAAACGCAACGATCGTACCATTCATTTCCGGAAGACTTACCTTCAGACCGATGCTTGCAAAAAAGATCGGTGAAAGATATGTATAAGAAAGCACATCAAATCTGGATGCGATATATGGCTCTCTCTGGGTCATAGAGATAATCAGACCTGCAAAATAAGCTCCGGTGATATCGGCAACGCCAAAAAACTGTTCTGCCGCATAGGACATAAACAGACAGAATACAAAGGATACGATTACATGCCTCTGCAGACCTGTACCTTCCCCTGCACTCCATTTGCTGAAGAACTTATAGAAAATAAATCCTGCGACAGCAACAAAGATAAAGAAACCAATAATCTTCAGTAACACAATTGAAATCTTAACTGATTCATCTGCCATACTGGTGATCAGTGTCAGTGCAATGATACCAAGAATATCATCGATAACTGCCGCACCAAGAATCGCGTTACCGGAACGGGTTTTTAATTTTCCAAGTTCTTTCAGTGTCTCAACTGTGATACTTACGGAAGTTGCTGTCAGGATCACACCGATAAATACATTCTGCAAAAACAGACTGCAGGATGCATCTGATTCGAGCATACCCGGACGGTTAAAGAACGCTGCTACGGCATAGCCACCAACCAGAGGTACCAGTACACCGATCAATGCAATGATCAGTGCAGATTTGCCGCTTTTTTTCAGTTCCTGTACATCCGTCTCCATACCGGCACAGAACATCAGGACGATTACGCCAACTTCCGCTGTATCGCTGATAAAGTCAGTCGGTGTAATAATTCCGAGAATACCAGGGCCGAGAATAACTCCGGCAAGCAGTGCACCTACAACCTGTGGCATACTAAATTTTCTGGTCAGAAGCCCCAGGACTTTTGTTGATAACAGGATCAGGCAGAGATCCAGTAAGAATTTATACGTTTCCATTTTTAATAAACATCCTTTCTATTATAAAAATATATCTCTTTATTCATAACAGAAATGATGCTTTTTTCGACCGTCCATATCCTGCATATAACGGATCACATACACCATCCGCTCCAGATACTTCCTGCTGAACTTCTCAATCTGTCCAGTCCCTGAAAGCAGAGTCCCGAGAAACATCAGAAACTCGCCCAGTGCCAGATAATACAGCAACCGTTCACCGTCCTGGGACTGCCGGTTTTCTTCTTTTCCCTCGTTGAAAGGCCCGTTTTCATTTTCCTCTTTCTTGCAGTCTACCAGTTTCATATCTTCCGAAAAAGAAGTGAGTACTGTCTCCTTCTCCGATAACATCCACTGCGGATTGCCGGATGGCACATGAACCTGAATGCTTCCCAAAAGAAAGAGAACCGCCAGACTATATACAATGATTTTTCTGATTTTGTCCTTTTTTTTCATGTCATTTCATCATACTCCATTACAGTTCCACACCGCAGTTCTCAGAACAGTCCCCTTATGTCCTTAAACGTAACAAACACAAGCAGCCCCATCAGCAAAAGCAGTCCTGCAAAATGTACCATACCTTCCGCCTCCCGGTTCACCGGTTTTCCTCTCACTGCCTCAATCAGTAAAAATACCAGTCGGCCACCATCCAGTGCCGGAAGCGGGAGCAGATTGGCAACTCCCAGATTCGCGGAAATCAGAATCATCATATTAATCATCGTAAGCCAGGTCATCAGTGTGCCCTCACTTTTGCTTTCCTTATAAGCATCTCCGATCACATTCACCACTCCCACCGGACCGGACAGACTGTCCATTCCCAGCTTTCCACTGATCAGAAGTTTCAAGCCTTCCAGCGTACTGTTGATCCAGTAACGCACTTCCAAAGCACTGTACTTGATCACACCCGGCGCACTTATTTTTTCCCGTCCGAGATTGTAAGAAAATCCCTGTTCCACATAGTTGACCGCCTGAGGAGTCACCTCCACATCATAATCCAGTCCATCCCGCAGATATGTCAGCGTTATTTTCTGATCTGTCAGCGGATGATCTTCGAAATACCGACTCAACGCCTCACCGGATGCAATTTCATTACCATCCACCGCCGCAATGTAGTCACCTGCCTGAATCCCAGCATCTGCCAGTGCACCACCGATTGTTACCGACTGGATCTGCGCCTGACTTTCATCCGGATTATAACTGAATCCCAGCATATAACGTTCTTCCGTTGCAGGATGATAGGTCAGAGTTTCTTTTTTCCCATCTCTTTTTACAGTAACTGCGATATCTTTATCTTCCAACCCTTCTAGTGTCAGATAAGAATACAGCTCTCTTCCCAGATAAATCTTCTTCCCATCAAAGGAAGTGATCAGATCGCCTTCTTTCAGCCCTGCAGCTTCTTCCGGTGTCCCTTCTTTTACCTGTGTGACAACCGGAGGATCGTATCCGATAATACCTATAATAATCATTGCACCGAAAAATGCAAGAATAAAATTAAAAATCGGTCCTGCGGCAATGACGGAAAAACGTCTCCAGACAGATTTGCTGTTAAATGTCCCTTCTCCGTTATCTTCTCCATCTTCCCCCCGCATCATACAGGAACCGCCAAAAGGAATCAGTTTCAGTGAATACCTCGTCGTTCCCCGCTGCGTTGACAGTATCCTTGGTCCCATTCCCACAGAAAATTCTTCCACCACGATGCCATTCGTCTTTGCCAGTAAAAAATGTCCGAACTCATGTACGATAATTACGATACCAAGAATCAGAACAGCGATTATACTACTCAAACACTCCACCTGCTTTCCATCCATTCATAGGTTTTTGCTTCAGTTTCCAGAATTTCTTCCAGACACGGATGTTCGATCACCTGGTGACGATCCATTGCCTCCCGGATGCTTCGGTAAATATCCAGAAATCCGATCTGTCCATGCAGGAATTTTGCAACTGCCCGCTCATTGGCCGCATTGAAAACCGTCGGCATACTGCCACCTCTCCGTGATGCTTCCATCGCCATCGGCAACCCCAGAAACGTCTCCATATCCGGTTCCTCAAACGTAATCTCCGTCAGTGTCTTAAAGTCCAGCCGTTCTCCCGGAAGATACCTTCTGTGTGGATAATACAGTGCATACTGGATCGGCAGTTTCATGTCCGGTGTACCGAGCTGTGCCATCACCGCACCATCGACAAATTCTACCATCGAATGAATGATACTCTTTGGCTGTACCACAACCTGAATATGATCCAGATCCACGTCAAAGAGCCACTTTGCCTCCATCACTTCCAGACCTTTGTTGACAAGCGTTGCCGAGTCGATCGTGATCTTCTGTCCCATCGCCCAGTTCGGATGTTTCAGTGCGTCTTCCACTTTTACATGTGCAAGATCTGATGCTTTCATTCCACGGAATGGTCCGCCGGATGCTGTGATCAGCAATTTATGAATCTCTCTCTTATCCTCTCCGTGAATCGCCTGAAAAATTGCACTGTGTTCACTGTCCACCGGAAGAATCTGTACTCCTTTTTCTTTTGCCATCGGCATGATCAGATGCCCTGCCGTTACCAGTGTCTCTTTATTGGCAAGTGCAATATCTTTTCCCGCCTGAATGGCCGCGATAGTCGGGCGGATCCCGATCATTCCTACGATCGCCGTGACCAGAATATGACTTTCTTCCATCTGTGCCAGTTGCAACAGCCCATCCATGCCGCTGACGACTTTTACATCCAGATCGCGAACTTTTCCTGCCAGGATCTTCGCCTGCTCTTCGTCCCAGACTGCTGCCAGAGACGGATGAAATTCCCTGATCTGTTTTTCCAGCAGAGTGATATTGCTTCCTGCACTCAAACCGGCCACCCGGATATCCTGATTTTCTCTTACTACTTCCAGAGTCTGCGTTCCGATAGAACCGGTCGACCCTAAAATTGCAATTGTTTTTTCCATAGTATGTTCTCTCCTCCACGTCCTATGCATCATTTTACATCAGAGTAATCGCCAGTGCGTAAATAACCGGTGCAGTAAAGATCACACTGTCAAACCGATCCAGAATACCGCCATGACCGGGGATCAAGGTTCCATAATCTTTGATATTTTCCTGTCTCTTAATCGCAGAAGCAGCCAGATCTCCCACCATAGATACCAGTGCTCCCACACCACAGATGATCGCGTAAATCAGAGGTGTATGAGCCGGATTCGGGTTATAAGCGCCCGTCGCTGCCGCATAAATCGCTCCCAGAAGTGCAGCACCGAGAACACCTCCGACAGCTCCCTCAATAGATTTTTTGGGGCTTAATACCGGTGCCATCTTATGTTTTCCGATCAGTACACCCACACAGTATGCGCAGGTATCACATCCCCAGGAACATAAAAAGATCAGCCATACCAGAAAAGCTCCACCCGGCAGCACGCGGGTCTGATAGATATAAGACAGCATCACACCCACATAAATCATACCGAAAAATGCAGTCATGATCTGTTTATTCTGATATTTTGGATACGTAAATACAAAAATGCACATCATTACCAGTACACCAAGAATCACTGCCGGCAGATGATAACTTACCGGCAGATAAGCAATTGTCAGATAATAAATCACAACTGCCAGATAACCGGCAATTTCCAGTCCGTTTGTCTTTCCTTCATGGACACCCGCTGCCCGGTATAATTCCTGCATACCGATACAGGAAACTCCGATCAACGTCACCAGAAGCACCGGTCCGGAACAGATAATTGTAGCAAGTGCCAGGATCACCAGGACAATTCCGCTGATCAATCTTGTCTTAAACATCCTATTCCTCCTTTACACCGCCATATCTGCGGTCTCTCTCATTGTATTTTTCAATTGCTTTTACCAGTTCTTCTTTTTTAAAATCCGGCCACGGCACGTCGGTAAAATAAAATTCGCTATATGCCAGCTGCCACAGCAGGTAATTAGACAACCGCAGTTCTCCGCTGGTACGGATCATCAGATCCGGATCCGGGATCCCGGCCGTATCCAGATAACCTGATATCGTATCTTCACTCACCGGTGTCTCTAGCTTTCCGGCTTTCTGATCTTCCAGCATCCGGTTTACTGCTCTGGTGATTTCATCTCTGCTTCCATAATTCAGTGCGATCTGAAAATGCAGATCTGTGAAATCTTTGGAAAAATCTTCCAGTTTTTCGATACTTTCCTGAATATCCGAATCAAAGGCAGTGATATCTCCGATCACTTTTACACGCATATTATTTTTCTGTGAGATCTTAATACATTTTTTCAGATAATTCCGAAACAGCTTCATCAGCCCATCCACTTCTTCTTTGGATCGTTTCCAGTTTTCTGTGGAAAAGGCATAAACAGTCAGATATTTTACTCCCAGTTCTTTTGCCACTTCACAGATATCTTCCAGATTTTCACATCCTTTGACATGGCCGAAGCTTCTCGGCATGCCTCTTTTTTTTGCCCAGCGACCGTTGCCGTCAAGGATGATGGCAATATGATTTGGTACTCTCATACAATTCTCCTTTGCTCATTGAAAAAGGGACACCATACAATGGATCGTTTTCCATATGTTGATGCCCCTCAGCTTTTTACGTACTCCGGAAGTACATGATATTACACAGTTAAGATTTCTTTTGATTTTACTTCCACTGCTTCATCTACTTTTTTGATGAACTTATCTGTCATTTTCTGAACAGAATCTTCCAGCTCAGCAATTTCGTCTTCAGACACATCAGTTTTTCCCAGCTTTTTCAGCATATCATTTGCATCACGACGGATATTGCGGACAGCTACTTTTGCAGCTTCGCCTTTTTTCTTAACTTCTTTTACAAGATCTTTTCTTCGTTCTTCAGTAAGCTCCGGAAATACCAGACGAATGACTTTACCATCGTTAGTCGGATTGATTCCCAGATCTGACATATTGATTGCTTTTTCAATTTCTTTTACCAGAGATCCTTCCCACGGCTGAATCTGGATCATCCGGGCTTCCGGTACAGAGATATTGGCTACCTGCTGCAGTGGTGTCGGTGCTCCGTAATATTCTACCATAATACGGTCAAGTACGTGAGGATTGGCTCTTCCTGCACGGATTGTTCCAAATTCACTGTCCAGATTGGCCAGTGTCTTATCCATTTTTTCCTGATATTTTACAATTCTCTCATCCATGTATATTTCCTCCTGGTCTGTCTTTTTGTTACTGTTCACTCTGTCTGAGTAACACCTTTTTATTTCGCTTTTAGTCTACCAGAACTTTTGTTCCGTCAATCTCTCCCTTTGCTGCACGGATAATACTGTTTTCTTCATTCAGTCCGAATACCAGCATCGGCATCTTATTTTCCATACACAGAATCGATGCAGTCAGATCTACCACTACCAGTTTCTGGTCAATGACTTCCTGAATATGCACGCTGTCGTACTTTTTAGCGTTCGGATTCGTCTTCGGATCACTGTCATAAACACCATCCACTGCTTTTGCAAGAAGAATAGTCTCTGCCTCAATCTCGATGGCCCGAAGTACGGTAGTTGTATCTGTTGAGAAATAAGGATGTCCGGTTCCGCCTGCAAAGAAAGCGACTTTCTTCTCTGCAAAACATGCATTTGCCTCATCTTTGGAAAACAGTTTTGTCATAGCTCCACAGGCAAACGGCGTAAAGATCTCCGTTTTCATTCCTACGGAACGGAAAATCTCAGATACATAGATACAGTTCATAACAGTTGCAAGCATACCGATCTGATCTGCTTTTGTCCGGTCTATGGTCTCGCTGCTTCTTCCTCTCCAGAAGTTTCCGCCACCGATTACTACACCGACTTCCACACCTTCCTCAACAAGAACTTTTACCTGTTTTGCGACCTCAGTTACGGTTGCTTCGTCAAATCCGGTATGCTTTTCGCCAGCCAGTGCTTCTCCGCTTAATTTTAATAATACTCTCTTCATATTTTCAGCTCCTTGTCTGTTTTAGTCCTGTGTCAGTCCACTGACATAATTCTGTACCGCGCTTGCATCAAATTCTACCGTTTCCTGCGCAGTACCCTGTGCTCTGTCAATTTTCGCATATACGGAATATCCGATCCATCCAACGAAAACCACACAGACAAGGGCAATACATACCATCTCCAGACGATGCATGATTTTTTCTCTTTTCATGATTTTCTGGCGATTGGCTTTACTCTTTTTATAATTATCTACTTTCGCCTGACTCATAAGTGTGCTCCTTTGCTTTCAGTTTTGCCGCTGTCTTTTGGAGATTGGGACAGCTGCATATCTCATACTGACAATTATAACATATCACACGTTAAAAGCAAAGAAGGTTTTTAAAACGTTTGGCTTGTTGCTCGCGGGATATTACTGTACACTCCGTGCCCAGTAACACGCTGCGCGATGCACAGAATTTATGCTGATCGCATAAATTCGCGCGATATGTCTCGGGTTTTCTGTGACCTTCGCTCACAAAAAACGCCTCGCGGGATATTACCAATAACCAGTAACTGTGGAATGCTGCCTTCTGCATGGTTACATCGCAACAATAATCCCACCGTCATTCGCATACATGGAACTCACTCCGGCGGTATCCAGAATGATCACGTCTTTCACCTGCATTCTTTCCAGAAGTGCCTCTTTTACCATCTGTACCCTCTCCGGACAGTTGCAGTGGCTGATAGCAAGTATTTTATCACTGCTGTTGTTTTCTCCTTCTTTTACATAATCAACCATTTTAACCAGTGCTTTATTGATTCCTCTCGCCTGATCCAGCTGACAGATAGTACCTTCCGGTGTGGCACCCATTACCGGTTTAATCTTCAATGCGGAAGCCACCAGTGCTTTTACTCTGCTCAGTCGCCCGTTTTTTCGCAGTGTTTCCAGATTCTCCAGTACGAAATACGTGTGCTGAGATTCGATATAAGCATCCACAGTTTCCACAACCTGTTCAAATTCCATGCCTGCTTCTTCACATTCCTGGATCTTCAGTGCGATCAGTGTCTCCCCTATCGAAGCACTTTTTGAGTTGAATACATGAATTTTCTTATCCGGATGTTCTTCCAGTGTCAGACTTTTTCCAAGCTCCGCACTATTATAGGAACCACTCAGTTCAGCGGAAAGAGTCACCGCATACAGATGTTCCGCATCTGCCTCAAACCCTCTCTGGTAAACTTCCGGAGACGGGCATGCTGATTTCGGACACTCCGGATATGCTGCTACCTTTCTTAAAAAATCTGCCTGATCAAAGGAATCATCATCCACAATAGTATCTGCTCCCACTTCAAGAGTCAGTGCTGCCGATGCAAAACGTTCATCCTGTTTCATCTCTGGTGTCAATTCTCCACAACTATCTACAATTATTTTATATTTCATTACTTCCTGCCTCCAGCATTATATATTTTCTACATAACTGTGTATCCATATCTTTTCTCATCATCGCAGGATTACAGCTTTCGCTTTTGGACTTCGTCACACCCTGTAATTCCGCCTACCTGATATAGTTTTCAATACTACATTTTACTATATCATATCTTCATAAAATTGAAAAGAGATTTTCTATGTTCTTTTTGTGTCTTTTGGTTTATAATACTGATATCTGTTTTTTTAAATTATAACTTGGAGGTTGTATGGATTATTTACTGAACAGTTCCATGGAAATGCTGGATGAATATTATCAGCCGAAAGACACTGATGTGGTGATATCTCTGGTTTCCACTGAAGAGTGTGAACAGCGCTATCATTCTCTCCCCTATTATCATATCCTCGCAAGGAACATGCAAAATCACAATATCCGATACTGCAAAGCAGAAATGTTCAAGGACTGTATCCTGGGAACCCTTCTGATTCCCGATAAAAGAAGTATTGAAGAGACTGTTTTATCCATTTCTTTCTATATGAATAAAAATCTGCTGGTTCTCGTTGATGATTCGAAACATATCCAGGCGATTCTTACAATTCTTGAAGAGGGGGAACTTTTGAACTGTAAGACCATCGCAGAATTTCTGTGTCAGCTCATCGGCACACTTACACTGGAAGATGCCTTGTTTTTACAGGAACTGGAACAGCACATGAGTGATTTGGAAGAAAAAATCATAAAACACACGATCTCTGACTCTTCCGCACAGCTTATGCACATCCGCAAACGACTTCTGATCCTGCATTCTTATTATCAGCAGCTGTCTGATTTCTGTGAGGATCTGGAAGAGAATTCCAACCACTTTTTTCAGGCAGAAGAATGTCAGATTTTTTCTCTGTATGCATCCAGGATCGAACGGCTCTATGATCATTCCCAGATGCTTCGGGAATATGCCCTGCAGATTCGTGAAATGGAGCAGTCTCAGATTGACGCCAGACAGAACCGCACCATGCGGATTCTCACCGTAGTAACCACGATCTTTTTCCCACTGTCGCTTATCACCGGGTGGTATGGCATGAATTTTTCTCATATGCCGGAACTTTCTGCTCCCCACGCCTACGGGATTCTGATCGTTATCTGCGCTGTTATTGTTTTGATCGAAATCTGGGTTTTTCATAAAAACAACTGGTTTTCCTGAATTTCCATGCCGGATAACCATTATGTCATATCACATTGGGAGGATTTTATTTGTTAGCACTTCGTATTTTAGATTTGAAAGATTTTACCGGAAAATTATTTATTGGAGAAATGTTTCAGCATTTTTCTTTTGTGGAAGCTTCTTTTACCACCTTTGTCACTTATACTCTGGATGGACAACTGCATAAAGAATTTTTTGATTCCGAACAAAAACCCATGCGGACGTACTGTCTGTGGGAAGATGTGCAGGCGCAGTGTTTTTCCATAATCAAAGGGAAACGCACACCTTTGAATTTTAAAATTGTCTTCCAGCTTTCCTCTTCCAATGTGGAAAAGCTGCTCTCGCAAAGCGGCATAGCACTGAAGCCTGAAGACATCTACGGTTTGTACCTGAACTGTCAGTTTGACGGGAAGCAACTTCTTTGTACTACCGGCACTTCTCTGAAAATTTTCACCCTGGACAAACAGCTGGACCGGGTGTGGGATGAAATGGTTCGGAAATTTTTCCGAAAAAATCAGGTAGCTTTTGAGGATGCATAACAGGTCGAACTACACATCAACAGATTTAGATGCATAGTCTCATACAATATATAGCAAAACGGGAAACTCTTTGCATCGAGTTTCCCGTTTTGTTTTCGCCAACCGGCTGTCTTTCTGTCAGCCGGTTTATGTTTTTCCATCTTTATGTTATCTGTGATTTCTGTATATTTATCTCAAAATAGATCCCTGCAGATTACCGTCCTGTCCGGATGCTCCCGGCTGATCCTGTCCCTGCTGACTGTTCTGTGCAGTGGTTGAAGTATCTGCTTTATCCAGTGTGATCGTCAGTGATTTTTCCACGTAACTTCCGTTATCCGCGATTTTTACAACCAGATCTACGGTTTCTCCCGCTGCATAGTACTCCAGCTGACTCTTCAGGTCATCCATTGATTTTACAGAAGTTCCATCAAATTTTGTGATGACACTTCCGGATGTGATGCCGGCTTTTTCAGCAGCACTTCCTTTTTCCACTTCTGCTACATAGACACCCTGTGGAATGCCATAAGCTTCTGCGATGGAACTGTCCACCGTCTGTCCTTTGATACCCAGAGCAGCTGCCTGATCAGAACTTACTTTTGTTCTTGTCTGGCGGTTCATCAGATCTTCAAAGATCGGAGAAGCAGTACTTACCGGAATAGCATATCCCATACCTTCTACTTCTGTAGATGCCAGTTTTGCAGAGTTGATACCGATCACCTGACCCTGCATATTCAGAAGAGCTCCACCACTGTTACCAGGGTTGATTGCTGCATCTGTCTGGATAAATCCGTTCTCGGAATCAGAGTCTTCCAGCTGACGATTTACCGCACTTACAATACCGGTCGTTACAGACTGTCCATAGCCCAGTGCATTACCGATAGCTACCACCTGTTCCCCTACCTGCAGCTGATCGGAATCACCGATCTCTGCAATTTTAATCTGAGACATGGTGTCATCAGAAATATCTGAAAGTTTCACGGCGATAACTGCCAGATCGTTATCTGCATCTGTTCCTTTTACAGTTGCTTCGTAGGCCTGATCATCCACAAAACATACAGATAAGGTATCTGCATCTTCTACTACATGGTTATTCGTGGCGATCAGAAGTTCACTGTCGTTTTGTCCAATAATAATACCGGAACCCTGGCTTTCTACTTCCTGTTCCTGTGTACCGCTGCCTCTCGAAAACATACTGAAATAATCCTGTACTTCCTGTACAGATTTATTGGTAATTGCAACAATCGACGGCATCGCATTTTTGGCGATAGAAGAAACATCCAGACTACTCTGTCCGGAAGCACTGCTTCCTGTGCTGCCTGAAGATGTTGTGGTCTGCAGTGTGGTCTTCGTTGTTTCCTGTTTGCTGCTGTCTGTCTGCGTGGACTGTGCTTTTGCTGTCGCACCGGTTGCATAAGTCACCCCGGTAAATACACCCCCGGCTACGCCTCCGAAAAGTACGGCACTCAGTGCTACTGCACCGATTTTCTTTGCCCATCTGGCTCCGTTTCCATTTCTCTTTCCCGGCTGTTTTTTCGGTTCCATCGGTGTATTATTCTGCGGTTCATTTCCCTGCTGATTCCAATTATAACTTCCATATTCTTCCATAAGTCATTCCTCCTGTTTATGTAAATGTATTCTTTTGTTTTTTATTTCTTCTTTGTTTATGGCTATAGTATAGAAAAGGTTTGTGGTCAATTTGTTATCAAAATATGTTTATTTTGTGAAATAGTTCAAACTATGTTATAATAGCTTTCAGCGAACAGGTGCAGACACTGCCTGTTTCTGAAAAGAGCGATAATCCATGTACTCCCGAGATCTTTCTGTGTCCGATTTTGTGAGTACATCATTACACAGGAGGTTGTTTTATTATGCAGAAAATTACAAGTTTTACTATTGATCACTTAAAACTTCAGCCGGGCGTATATGTATCCCGCAAAGACCCGGTCGGCGATTCCCTGATCACCACATTCGATATCCGTATGACATCCCCGAACGAAGAACCGGTGATGAACACTGCAGAAGTACACACCATCGAACATCTGGGAGCCACCTTCTTAAGAAATCACCCTGACTTCGGCTCCAAAACCATCTACTTTGGACCAATGGGCTGCCGCACCGGCTTCTATCTCCTTCTGGCAGGTGACTACACCTCCGGAGACATCGTCCCGCTGATGACCGAGATGTTCACCTTCATCCGCGACTACCACGACGAAGTCCCGGGCGCATCCCCAAAAGACTGCGGCAACTACCTGGACATGAACCTGTCCATGGCAAACTACCTGGCCAACCGCTTCCTGACCGAAGTCTTAACCGACATCAAAGAAGACCGCCTGGTATACCCGGAATAAATACTTTCATTGCTATCCAGCAATGAACATTGTTGCAAAAGTTGCAAAATATCAGATACTATAAAGAAGGAAGATAGCAGTACCTCTTAACGTACACAACTATCTTCCTTCTTTATACACTCAACTCATTCAGCATATTCTTATCACTTATAGCAAATATTTCTTCGTTTTTCTCATTTTCTTCCACTTTTTCAAAAAAATCTCACCATACCAGCCACAAGAGTTTCCACCAACGCACAGCGGCAGTCATAAAAACTCTTTTCTCCTATTTTTTCGAATAGAATACGCGTTCAAGACACAGCCCCTCTGCCGGCGCCGTAACGCCCGCAAACTTCCGCTCCATCCTCTCAAGCAGCTCCGGCATACTGTCCGCATCCCTCCTATGCTGCCCAACCTCAATCAAAGTTCCGGTTAAGATTCTGACCATATACTGAAGAAAACCATTTCCCGTATACACAATCCGTATCTCATGCTCCGACTCTTCAATCACTATATCCGTAATCGTCCGCACCGTAGATTTCTTCATCTTCGGATTGCCACAAAACGTTTTAAAATCATGGGTTCCCACCAGATCCTGTGCTGCCCGGCGCATCGCCTCTACATCCAGCGCTTCCCCCAGATGATACCGAAACTTCCGGTCAAACACCGATTTCTGCTCATCCGTTCCAATCCGGTAAGAATAACATTTTCCTTCCGCCCAGAGTCTTGCATGAAACCGCTCCGATACCGGTTCCACAGACTTTACACAGATATCTTCCGGCAGATACTGATTCATATATTGCAAAATCTCCTTCGGATCCCATTTCTTTGCCAGATGCACACTGGCTGTCTGATTCTTCGCATGAACCCCGGCATCCGTCCGCCCTGCCCCATCGATCTCAATCTCTTTTTCTGTCATTCTGGATAATACCTGTTCCAGCTTTCCCTGAATCGTCTGGGTGGTTTTCTTCTGTCTCTGCCATCCTTCGTAACGGGTTCCTTCATATTCTATTGTCAGCAAATAATTCATAGATTTCTTACTCTTTCCAGTTTTTTACTTCATCGAACTCTGCCAGAATCTCCTGAGATGGTTTCTTCGTGCAGAGGCTGAAGATCACAATGCAGAGAATACTCAGCGCAAATCCTACCACCAGTGAATACAGCCCGGTCGCAGATCCAAGCGTCTGTCTATGTACCAGCGGCAGATAATCCCATATCAAAACTGCACCGCCACCGGACACAATCCCCGCTACTGCTCCGGCAAAATTCGTTCTTCTCCAGAACAGGGACATCACTACGATCGGCCCAAACGCCGAACCAAGACCTGCCCATGCGTTAGATACCAGTCCCATAATACTGTTGTTTGGATCCCAGGCAATCAAAAATGCCAGCAATGCAACAACCAGTACCGTAAAACGGCTCACCTTCAGCACTTTTTTCTCATCGGATTCCGGTTTCAGAATATCCTTATAAATATCTTTAGACACGGATGAAGCCGTCACCAGAAGCTGCGAATCCGCTGTGGACATAATCGCTGCCAGGATACCGCACAGGAAGATTCCTCCGACAAATGGCAGATTCGTATCTTTCGTAAACATTTTTGTGATCATCTCGATAAAGACGCTTTCTGTGGAAGCATTTCCCTCCGTTCCAAGAATCGTCGGAAACAGATAGACACGACCGATAATGCCGATCGCTACAGCAGCTGCCAGAGAAATCGTTACCCATATAATAGCAATTACTCTCGATTTTCTCAACTCTTTCTGATTCTTTACCGCCATAAATCGAGTCAGAATATGCGGCATTCCACAATATCCCAGCCCCCAGGCCAGCTGTGAGATAATCTCCACTGCAGTATAAGACCGGTCACCATTCCGAAACAGACTCAGATATGCCGAAGCACCGCCCACAACACCGCTCTGGTCAAGAATCGGTTTTACCTGATCCGCTCCTACCATAAAATACGCGGCAATCGGAACCACCAGCAGTCCTACTAACATCAGACTTCCCTGAATAAAATCGGTCACACAAACCGCCATGAAACCGCCCATAAACGTATAAATCAGAATAACCGCAGCACCGATGGCCAGAGCCACATGATAATCCACACCGAATACAGAGTTAAATAGTTTTCCACCGGCAGACAGTGCAGACGCTGTATATACCAGGAAAAAGATAACGATCACAATCGAAGATACCAGAAGCAGTACCCTTTTTTTATCACGGAACCGGTTTTCAAAGTATGCCGGCAGTGTCAGGGAGTTATTTGCCCTGATCGTATATTTTCTCAATCGTGAAGAAATAAACACCCAGTTGCAGACTGTTCCGAGAAACAGTCCGATCGCGATCCAGGACTGCCCTGTTCCCAGTGCATACACGGTTCCCGGAAGTCCCATTAACAGCCATCCACTCATATCCGACGCCTGTGCCGACAGCGCAGCCACCCAGCCACTCAGTCCCCTTCCGCCAAGAAAATAATCTTCTGAATTATTCGTATTTTTCATGTAGATCGCACCGATCACAATCATCAGCACCAGATATGCCGCAAATGCGATCAGGATTACTATAGTATCTGTGTTACTCATTCCTTTTTCTCATCCTTCCTTTATGTAATTATAATACCGGATTGTTCCGTACTTCGTACTTTCACAGTCCGTAAAATATTTGTAATCCATTATCCCTAAAACTTCTTGTCTTGTCAATCATTTTTCGCTTTATTTTTTTATCATATTACCATATTAAAGCGTATTGTATAAAAAAACACCCGCATACGGATGTATTTTCTCCGTATCCGGGTATCTTTTTCCTTTATTTTGCTGCGATTGCTTCGATCTCGATCAGACCGCCCTTCGGAAGTCTTGCAACTTCCACACAGGAACGCGCCGGTGCAGACTCCTTGAAGTATTCTGCGTAGATGGCATTGACCGTTGCAAAGTCATCCATATTATCCAGAAATACCATGGTACGAACAACATCTTCATATCCAACGCCTGCTGCTTCCAGAACAGCTCCCAGATTTTTCAGTGCCTGATGGGTCTGTGCCTCGATACCTTCCGGCAGAGTTCCGTTCTCTGGATCCAGTCCCAGCTGGCCGGAAGTGAACACCATATTTCCAGCTTCTACAGCATGTACATAAGGTCCTACTGCTGCAGGTGCTTTTTCAGCAAAAATTGTTTTTTTCATGTTTGTATCCTCCATTCAAATATTCTGCATTTGCATCTTATTATAACATGCTGTGTTCGTTCGTCAAGCATCGGAAACGACTTCATCTTGCTCTTTTTTGCACAATAGAATATAATAAACTCACCAAATATTTATGCAAAAAAACGAAGGGAGAACGAAATGAAACACGAAAAAGACTGGTATAAAGATCTGGTGATCTATCAGATTTATCCAAGAAGTTTTAAAGACGGCAACCATGACGGAATCGGAGATCTGAAAGGAATGATTGAAAAACTTGATTATCTGCAGGAACTTGGCATCAATGCGGTATGGATGTCACCGGTGTTCGCTTCACCAAATGTGGATAATGGATATGACATTTCCGATTATACCTCCATCATGGAAGAATTCGGAACCATGGAGGACTGGGATGCTTTCCGGGACGGGGCTCATGCGCGGGGGATTGCAATTATCATGGATCTGGTGTTGAATCACTCTTCTGACAGACATATCTGGTTTCAGGAATCCAGAAAATCCCGCAACAACCCCTACAGTGATTATTATATCTGGAGAGATCCTGCTCCTGATGGTGGTGCACCGAATGGCTGGATGTCTGTGTTTGGCGGCAGTGCCTGGGAATATGTAGCGGAGCGTGGACAGTATTATCTGCATTTCTTCGCAAAAGAACAGCCGGATCTCAACTGGGACAATCCGGAGACAAAAGAAAAAATCTTTGATATTATCCGCTTCTGGAACGATAAAGGCGTGGATGGCTACCGCATCGATGCCATCAGTTATCTGGACAAAGGACTGGATGGCCGTGCCAATCCAAACGAACAGTTTGGTACTGTCGCCTGTGTGAACCTGGAAGGAACACATCGTTATATCCGGGAAATGGTTGCAAAAACCATGACACCCGACCATCTGATGAGTGTCGGAGAGGTTAATATTAATAACGATCAGGATGCTATCCATTACTCGAGTGCTGCCAGTGAAGAATTTAACATGGCAATTCCTTTTGTACCGCCGATCGTGGAGATTCAGACCTGGTCACCGGAAAAAATGAAACGGGATCTTCGTCACGATTATGAACTGCTGAAAAAAGACGGCTGGTGGGCACGATTTTTAAGTAATCACGACAAGCCACGCCAGGTTTCCCTCTACGGAAATGATACAACCTTCCGGGAAGTCTCCGCAAAAATGCTGGCATCCTACCTCCATACGCTCCCTGGAACTCCTTTTGTCTTTCAGGGGGAGGAACTTGGTATGACCAATGTTGCTTATCCTTCCATTGAAGATTATGACGATATTGATACCAAAAATGCCTACCATACCATGCTGGAACAGGGGATTGCTCCCGAAAAAGCACTGGCAGAAGCTCAACGAATCAGTCGCGATAACGCACGGACACCGATGCAGTGGGATGACAGTTTAAATGGTGGATTTTCCGATCATACACCATGGCTCGGTGTCAATCCCAACTATAAAGAAATCAACGCAGCCAGTCAGATGGCAAATGATTCTTCTGTCTTTCGTTTTTATCAGAAACTAATCTCTCTGCGGAAAGAACACCCTGTCATGGCACACGGTGATCTGCAGCTTTGCTGCCCGGAGGACGGACCGGTGATTGCATATACAAGAAGTTATCAGGATGAAACCTGGCTCGCTGTACATAATTTTTCGCAGGATGTGCAGAAATTCCAGTACACCGGAACCGGTCTGCAGCTGGATACTTCAGTACTTTTATCTAATTATCCGGAACATGATATTTGCCCGGAAGATGATATTTTAACACTGAAGCCATACGAAACTGTGATCTTCCGGTTATCGTAAGACAGCATTGTGTCAACCGCCACACATGCATAGCAGAAAAGTCTGAAACATCAGCTTGTTTCTCTTGTTTTTCTGACATTGACCGATTAAAATAGATATATCAGGTGCATACACCTAAACATTGCACCTTTTAGAAGGAGGGTTTTTCTTATGAAACTGCAAAATTATTTTCAGGATCCTTCCTCTTTACACATCGGAACAGAACCGCTTCGTGCCTACTATGTTCCATGTAGAGAAGAAGCAGAAGCCAACGGCGCAGACATGCTGAAGGCTTCCCGGGCAATCATTTTAAATAGTGACGACTGGAAATTTAAATTCTATGAAAGCTATCACCAGGTTCCTGAAGGATGCACTGAAAAAGCTGCGGATACCACAGGCTATGATACCATCCCGGTTCCAAGCTGCTGGCAGATCCTTGGATACGATCAGAATCAGTATACCAATGTCCGCTATCCGATTCCTTTCGATCCGCCTTATGTGCCGGATGACAACCCGGCAGGTGTCTATGTGAAAGAATTTTCACTGACTGAAGAAGAAGCGACGCAGAAAATTTATCTAAACTTTGACGGCGTGGACTCCTGCTATTATGTATGGATCAATGGAGCTTTCGTCGGCTACAGTCAGATTTCCCATTCCGGAAGTGAATTTGATATTACTGACAAAGTAACCGCCGGCAATAACCGCCTGACTGTCCTGGTTTTAAAATGGTGTGACGGAACCTATCTGGAAGATCAGGATAAACTTCGTTTTACCGGTATCTTCCGCGACGTTTACCTGCTGGTTCGTCCGGTAGATCATATCCGTGATTATTTTGTCCATACACCGGTAAGCGAGGATCTTACCAAAGCTGAGATTCTGGTCGATCTGGAACTTTGTGGTTCTCCTTCCGTCACTGTAAAGCTGTATGCACCAGACGGAGATTTCCTGGCTGCTGCCACTCCTTCTGACGGAAAAGTGCGGTTTGCCGTAGATGATCCGGATCTGTGGAATGCAGAACATCCGGCACTGTATACGCTGATTCTTTCCACACCGGATGAAGTGATCGCTCAGAAAGTCGGCCTTCGCCGGATCGATATCAAAGGAAATGTCATCTATATCAACGGTGTGAACTTCAAGATCAAAGGTACCAACCGCCACGACAGCAATCCGTTTACCGGAGCTGCAGTCACAAGGGAACAGCTTCTGACTGATCTGAAGCTGATGAAGGAACATAACATCAATGCGATCCGTACCAGCCATTATCCAAATGCTCCATGGGCCACACAGATGTATGACAAATACGGTTTTTATGTTATGGATGAAGCAGATCTGGAATCCCACGGATGTACCACACTCTACGGAAGTAAGAGTGAACATGTCGATATGGGAGAAGTACAGTACGAAGAAAGCTATGGCTATCTGATGCGCGATCCTTCTTATGAAAACGCTGTCGTAGATCGTATCCAACACCTGGTTCACAGAGACAAAAACTGCTCCAGCGTCTTCTCCTGGTCCATGGGAAATGAAAGTGCATACGGTCCTAATCTGGAAAAAGCCGCCGCATGGATCAAATCTTACGACCCGGATCGTGTTCTGAACTATGAGAACAGTATCTGGCAACAGACCAATACTGATTATGTCAACGATGTACATGATCTGGATGTCTTCTCCCGGATGTATGCACCGGTGGAATTTATCGATGAGTTCTGCTCTAAAGAAGGTAAAAAACCATTTATCGAAGTAGAATACTGCCACGCTATGGGTAACGGACCTGGAGATCTGGAGGCTTATTTTGAACGTCTCTACAAATATCCCGGTTATATCGGTGGTTTCGTATGGGAATGGTGTGACCACTCCGTCTATATGGGTAAGACCATCGAAGGCAAAGATAAATTCTTCTACGGCGGTGACTGGAACGAGGAAATACATGACGGAAACTTCTGTATGGATGGTCTGGTATACCCGGATCGTACCCCACATACCGGTCTTCTGGAACATAAAAATGTAGCCCGCCCAATCCGTGCCACTCTGCTGGATACTTCCAAAGGACTGGTCGAACTGGATAACAAACTGGATTATACCAATATCAAGGATGGATTTACAATCACTTACGATGTACAGAAAGACGGTATGACTGTTCTTTCCGGTACACTGGATCCGGTAGACTGCCCGGCAAAAGAAAAAGTAACGATTACATTACCATTTGCTGTAACTGTAGAAGCCAATACCATCGTTACCCTGCATTATCTGCAAAAAGAAGATGCTCTGCTGACCCCGTCAGGATATGAAGCCGGTCACGATCAGCTGATTTTTTCTACCGATGTCACAAGTGCTGTCGCCGCCGTTGCCAAAGCTTCCGGTGCTTCGACCGCATCTGCTGCATCTGCTGTATCTGTAGAAGATCTGGAAAACGAACTGGTAGTCAGCGGCTCTGCTTTCCGTTACGTCTATAACAAGTGGAAAGGAACTTTCACTGCTCTTGTAAAAGATCAGAAAAACCTGATTGCTCAGCCGATCCAGTTAAATATCTGGCGTGCACCGATGGATAACGACCGCCGGATCCGCTGGGAATGGGAAGCTGCAGGCTACGACAGAGCACGCACAAAAGTTTATGCTACTGAATGGACACAGGATGAAGACGGTGTAACGATCACTTCCACCTATTCTCTGGCAGCTGTATATCTGCAGAGGATCATCGAGGGAACTATTACATGGAAAGTTGCAAAAGACGGTACTCTGACCGTTACCGTAGACGGTGAGCGAAAACCGGTTCACGTACCGCTTGCAAAAACTCCGCTGCCAAAGATGCCGTTCCTGCCTCGTTTCGGTCTGCGCCTGTTTCTGGAACCGACCTTTGCCGATGTTACTTATTTCGGTTATGGACCGATCGAAAGTTATCCGGACAAACATCACGATGCAAAACTTGGGCTTTATACCTCTGATGTAGACAGTCTCCATGAAGATTATCTGCGTCCGCAGGAAAACGGAAGCCACTGGAACTGCTCCGGACTGGCACTGACCACTTCCGATCATCGTTCTCTGCTGATATCCGGTACACAGAACTTCAGTTTTAATGCATCCCGGTACACACAGGAGGAACTGACTACAAAAGCACACAGCTTCGAACTGGAAAAATCTCCGTACACAGTGCTGTGCCTGGATGGATATATGTCCGGTTGTGGCTCTAACAGCTGTGGTCCTGCTCTGGCAAAAAAATATCGGGTAGATCAGGACAAACTGACATTTACCTTTACTCTGAATTTCTAAGACTTTTATACTGCTGATCAATTCCTGATCTGACTCACACCGGGTCACGAGACGTGTAAGCACGGACTCCGACCCGGTGTTTTTTTCGTGACCGAACATTCAAAAAGGTCAGCCTTTCATAACCTTACCCAATAAAAGGTATGATTCTTACACCTTGACCAAATCTGGTTTTTCCGTTAAACTAAAAGGCAGACATAATGGTAATGATCAAAAAAGAAACCGTCCGAAAGGACTGAAACAGTATAGTAAGGAATTGGTGAAAAGGAATGAAACAGACACTACAGCAACCACACATACATACCTCCGCAAACAGCGAGATAGAAACCTGTGACATCTGCCACCATCATCATCTGCATCTTCCGATGGAAGCACCGGCTGATGAGACATTATACCGTCTGGCAGACCTCTACAAAGTGTTCGGGGATCCTACCAGAATCCGCATTCTATATGCATTATCCGGTGGTGAACTTTGCGTCTGCGACATCGCAGAACTTCTGGGTATGACACAGAGTGCCATCTCCCATCAGTTACGTGTGTTAAAGCAGTCGGCGCTGGTCAAATTCCGAAGAGATGGGAAAACCGTATATTACTCTCTGGCTGACACGCATGTGGCAACTATTCTTGCACAGGGACTGGATCATGTACAGGAATAAACATGAACTTTAAATCAAGATTGGTCCACCGGACTAATTATGGATATACAAAAAAGAGAGAAGACAGAACTCCATAAAAGTTCCATCTTCTCTCTTTTTTGTATATCTATAACATTTTTTCTATTTCTGATGATATCCATCCAGAAATTCTCCCAGTTTCTTTGTCGCCTTCTCAAGATCTGCAATTCTCGGCAGATATACCACACGGAAATGATCCGGCTGTCCCCAGTTGAAACCGCCACCATGCACGATCAGGATTCTCTTTTCTCTCAGCAGATCCAGGGCAAATTTCTCATCGTCGTAGATATTGAATTTTTCCACATCCAGTTTCGGGAAAATGTAGAATGCGGCTTTCGGTTTCTTCGCTGATACACCCGGGATATCGTTTAACAATTTATAGATGACTTCTCTCTGTTCATAGATTCTTCCACCCGGCTGCAGATACTCTTCCACACTCTGATAGCCACCAAGTGCGGTCTGAATGATCGACTGAGCCGGTACATTGGAACACAGACGCATATTGGAAAGCATCTTGATTCCCTCGATATAACCTGCTGCCGCTTTTTTATTACCGCTCAATACCATCCAACCCACACGGAATCCTGCGATCATATGAGATTTGGACAGACCGCTGAACGTCACACAGAATACATTTTTCGGTGCAATCGATGCGATGGAAATATGTTTCAGTCCATCCATCACCAGACGGTCATAAATCTCATCTGAGAAAATGATCAGTCCGAATTCTTCTGCCACTTTCACGATTTCTTCCAGGATTTCTTTGGAATACAGCGCACCGGTCGGATTGTTCGGATTGATGATGACAATAGCTTTTGTCTTATCTGTGATCTTGCTTCTGATATCCGCGATATCCGGATTCCAGTCGGACTCTTCATCACAGATATAATGTACGACTTTTCCACCAGCCAGTGTAGCTGTTGCGGTCCACAGCGGATAATCCGGTGCCGGAATCAGGATCTCATCACCATCATTTAACAGTGCCTGCATGCTCAGATTGATCAGTTCGCTGACACCGTTACCTGTATAGATATCGTCCATCGTCACACCCGGAATTTTCTTTAACTGACAGTACTGCATGATTGCTTTTCTTGCGGAAAACAGTCCCTTGGAATCTGAATATCCCTGACATTCCCACAATGACTGTCTCATATCCAGAATAACTTCTTCCGGTGCATTAAATCCAAATGGAGCCGGATTACCGATATTCAGTTTCAGAATACTGAGACCATCCGCTTCCATTCTGGCCGCCTCGTCCACCACGGGTCCTCTTACATCGTATAATACGTTATCCAGTTTGGAAGATTTATCAAAAGTCTTCATTGTATCTGCCTCCATTCGTTTTTATTTTCTTTTACTTTAGCACACTAATTCAGTGATTATATATCTTTTCAATTGTAGCTCATTACCTTCTTTTTGTCAAACCCGGAATCCTTATGATTTATATGCTATTTCAGGATTTTTTTCAGTTCATCCATAAAGGTATTCACATCTTTAAACTCCCGATACACAGAAGCGAAACGGACATAGGCAACCGCTTCCAGATCTTTGAGTTTATCCATCACGATTTCTCCGATCACAGAGCTTGGGATCTCCCGCTCTTCCAGATTAAACACCTCTGTTTCCACATCATCTACCAGCCGGTGGATCTGTTCTGCTGATACCGGCCGTTTGTGGCAGGCACGAAGGACACCGGCCTCTATCTTGGATCTGTCAAACTGTTCCCTGTTCTGGTCTTTTTTGATCACGATCAACGGAATCGTCTCCACTTTCTCATAAGTGGTAAATCGTTTTCCACACGCATCACACATTCTTCTTCTCCGGATGGCAGTGTTGTCATCCGCCGGGCGTGAATCCACAACCCGGGTATTATCCTGATTACAAAACGGACACTTCATATTTCATCCTTCTCTTTCCGCAAACTGCCTCTGATTGTCCGGTATTCTTCTGTATCCTCTTATTTTCCCGTTCAATTGTCTCACAGTTTTCTTATTTTCCTGTAACTTTCATCACTCCTGTATTCCTCACACAGTGGATGCTTTATCTTTTCCCATCATAATATAATCGTAAACTTACCGTCAAGACAATTAATGCATATTCCGTAAGAACTGCGCATCCGTTCCGGAGGAACGGAGCGCCATTCCG